>Ga0190272_10000125_pt1 | contig 49111 bp, 39 predicted proteins | sample Popmic504T_FD_133746 | JGI IMG/M metagenome (GOLD analysis project Ga0190272, IMG submission 133746) | Populus adjacent soil microbial communities from riparian zone of Shoshone River, Wyoming, USA - 504 T | ecosystem: Environmental > Terrestrial > Soil > Riparian zone | place: USA: Wyoming...
CAGAGCAGTTATCCCCTTCATGGACTCCGTATGCCAGACGCCCGGCATCGCTATCACAACCTACGGCGCGTCGCTTGGCGCCTATCACGCTGCCAATACCCTCTTCAAACATCCCGACCGGGTGAAGCGCTGCTACGCGCTCTCCGGCGTTTACGATTTGCGCGATTCCATGGACGGGATGTATGACGACAACTTCTACTTCAATAACCCGGTCGACTACATGGCCAACCAGAACGACCCCTGGTTTCTCCATCAGTTAGCGAGCTGCGACATCCACCTCGCGACCGGCTGCGGCCCGTGGGAAGTGCCCGGCCCGACCTACCAAATGTCCGCCGTGCTCGCGAGCCGGGGAATCGCTCATCATCTGGACGACTGGGGTCCGAAGGGCGGACACGAATGGCCTTACTGGCATCACCAAATGTGGGAGTACGTGGGCGCGCACTTCTAGAGTTGTAGGGCAGGCGCACCGCCTGCCACCGAATCGGCAACCGGAGCGGTTGCCCTACAATTTCTTCTGAGAACCGCTCAGCTCATCGGCGCGGGTTTCGCTTCCGTTTACTGTAGGGACATCACCCACGGGAAGATTCGTGGAGCCGAACTCCGGAGCAGCCGGAGGCTTCATTGACATTCGCGCGAAAGAGTGAGGATCTTTGTGAGCCAAAAACAGCGTGGTCTGGAGCGGAGGTCTATGACCGCCGATTCCTTCCCGGGAATCTGATGAATCTTTTCATGACGCTTCTCGTGCGCGACGAGGAGGACATCGTTGCGGCCAATCTCTTGTACCACCTCTCCCGCGGCGTCGATCACATCATCGTGACCAACAACCGTTCCGTAGATGGCACGCGCGAAATCTTGCAGGAATTCGAAAGGGCCGGACAAATCACCCTCATCGACGAAGAGGAGGACGACTTTAGCCAGTTTCGCTGGGTCACCCGCATGGCTCGGCTGGCGCAGAAAATGGGCGCGGACTGGGTCATCAACAACGACGCCGACGAAATGTGGTGGCCGGTCGAGGGGGACCTTAAGTCCGTTTTGGCGGCGGTGCCGCCGGCTTATGGCTGCGTGAAGGTGCAGCGGATGAATGCGCTTCCGTTACGATCGCTCTCCGGTCATCCATTCGAAGCGATGCGGTTTCGCGACGTCCAGAGCGTCAACGGCCTCGGGCAGCGGCTCCCGCCGAAAGTGGCCCATCGCGCCGCGGCCGACGTTTGCGTTCAGCAGGGTAATCATTGTGCCCTCGCGCCGTCCCTCGGGCCATCTGTCGCCAGCTCACGGATTGTGATCAGCCATTTCCCTTATCGTTCGTATCCGCAGTTTGAACGCAAGATCGCGAGCGGCGGCGCTGCTTATCTGCGAAACACCGCGCTGCCCCCGGGTGAAGGCGCTGTCTGGCGCGCGTTCTACGAGCGTTTGCGCGCCGGCACCCTGCGCGGCTGGTATGACGAACTTCACCACGCTGACGATCCGCGATTGGCGGAATGGATCGCGCAGGGAAAGGTCGTCGAGGATACGCAGCTCGCCGTTTATCTGCGCCGCGGGGGTCATCTCTCGCCTCGCGCCGGCTCCTTGCCGGCTCAGGACAGGAGCCCCGTGCCGGCATGGAAGTAAATTCCTTTTGGCACGGGGAACGTCTCAGCAATCTCGAAATCCTCTGCCTCTCGTCCTTTGTTAAAAATGGCGTCGGCGTAAACCTTTACGTTTATGACGCGCCGGTTGGCCTGCCACCGGGCGTGGTCTTGGAAAATGCGGCTGATGTCTTGCCCCGGGACAAAATGTTCTTTTACAAACCTGGCAGTTTCAACGCCGGCAGCGTCGCCGGATTTTCCAACCTTTTCCGCTACACCTTGATCCATCAGATTGGCGGCTGGTGGGTCGATACCGACTATTGCTGTCTCCAACCTTTTTTCTTCGATTCCGACGAAGTTTATTTCCAGCAACCGCACAAGACCGAAGACTTTTCCGTCGGCAGCGCTCTCTTTCAGGCACCGGCCGGCAGTCCGGTGCTGCGTCACTGCCTCGACAAATTCGCGCAGAAACATCCGGGCGAGATCGTCCATGGCGAAACCGGCCCGCGATTGCTGACCGAGGCCGTCCTGGCCCAGCGAAAGCGCGCCCTCGTTGTGCCGCCCGAAAAATATTGCCCTGTCGCGTGGTGGGACTACCAGCGTTTGTTTACTGATGAAACGCTTTCATTGGAAGGCTGCTTTGCCGTCCACTTTTATAATGCGGCTATCAACGCTTCGGGTTTGGACAGGAACGCCGATTTCCCTGCCGGCGCGCCGTTTGAGCGGCTGAAAAGAAGGTATCTTTCATCCGGCTGAAAACGAATCGCCCTACTGGTATCACCAGATGTGGGAATACGTCGGCCAGAACTTTTAGAGGCGACGTTCCCTTTATTGTAGGGCAGGCGATCGCCTGCCACCGAGCCCCGGCAACCGGAGCGTTACCCTACAATTCATGTTCGCCGCTAGGCCAGTCCGGCCTGGACCCCTCTATGTCACTAGGCCCGCCCCCTTTCCGGTCTCCGGTTTCCGGTATCCGCAATTCTTCAACTCGTTCCCCCATTTCCCGTCTCCGGTTTGAAAGCCCGGCCTCGCCTGCGGCTGCGTTACGGCCGGTATCCGGTCTCCCGGTTTTCCTTTCCCTTGCTCTCATCGCCTACATCGAGTTCGACGAAGGCCGAGACCTCGTGGCCGAGCGGGCTTGGGAAAAAATCTAAGATGTTTCCCTTCGCATAACGTTTTGACAGGGAAATGCGCGAGCCACAGATTTTAGCAACTATGAGAACATTACGCCGATACATCACCCTGGCTGCCGCTGTCACCTTTCTCAGCTTCGTTATCCCGGCCGTGGCCGCGGATTTTGGCAATCCGAAGGATGTTCAGCAGGTGCGAAAGGTTGTGGCGAAAAAGTTCGGGAAGGTCGTGAATGTCTCGGTTTCTCGCGATTGGGCGCTTTGCACCGCCTACTCCGACGAAAGCGATCTTTCGGTCGTGCTGCATCGGACCGGAACAGACTGGAAAGTCGCCGAAAGCGACGGCGGCGCGTATGCGGCGGAGAATCTCAAGGAACTGGGCGTCCCGTCGGCGGACATCCAATCGCTTTTAAAGGCCTATCAGTAAGGCGCCGGGGCTAACGGCCTGGCTACCTTTCGTCGCTCGCTATTCGCGCTCACTCGCTCCTACCCTCGTCGCCAGGCCGGTCGGGCTCGGACCCTTCTATGCCGCTCATCCCGTTCGCTTCATTCCGCAATTCTCCGCCTCAGCCCTATCCGGTATCCGGTATCCGGTATTCGGTTTTCCTAACCCTTAATTCCGCCTTCCGCCTCCCCTCTTTCCGGTATCCGGTTTGAAAGCCCGGTCTCGCCTGCGGCTGCGTTACGGCCGGTTTCCGGTTTATGCCTTGGCTTTGGCTTTGTATTTTGAAAGCCCGGCCGCTCCTTTACCCGCGTTACGGCCCTTGCGCCTGACGTCACGCATGGCCTGACCGAGTAAAACGCTAGGCGTCACGCGGTCTTCTTGGCGGGGGCGCGCCTCTTGGCTTTGCTTTTTCCTTTCATCGCGTCACGTGCGGCTTGATAGCTGGCGACGTACTCTTTCACCGGGAGCCGGGCCACGGTTTTCTCAACCACATCCAGCGCGAGCTCCGGCAACGTCTTAAAACGGAGACAGCCCTGGCCCATGTCCAGCTTTTTGCCGCTCTTATTGTATTGCGCGATGAACCACTCCCGCAACGCTGGTTGTCCGTAGAAACAGATCATGTGCAACGCCAGGTAGGCTTTCTTTGACGCCACGCTGATGAGCGGCAGGGGTACCTTTTTGTTGCCGCCATAGCCGGCGGGGTAGGTGGAGAGCGGAACGAACCAGCTGATCATGCCGAATTGGATGCCTTCCTTGTATCCCGGTGGCAGGGCCCGGTTGATTCCCCGGCGAACTTCGTTCAACGCGTCACGGCGATCCGCGGGGAGCGCGGCAAGATACTCAGTCACCGTGGATGCTGGCATGGGACAAGTCTACTATGAAAATTTTTGCCGGGGCAACGTCCGGATATCCTGTAGCGGCAGCCGTGTCGGCTGCAAGTCCCCAAGCCCTGCGGCCGGCACGGCCGCCACTACACCCACGCAACGTTCCTCAATTCCCGCTGTAGCGGCAGCCGTGTCGGCTGCGAAGTCCTCAACAACCCGGCGGCCGGCACGGCCGCCACTACACCCACGCAACGTTCCCCAATTTCCCGCTGTAGCGGCAGCCGTGTCGGCTGCAAAGTCCCCAAAGCCTCGCGGCCGGCACGGCCGCCACTACACCGACGCCTGCGGTGCCAATTGGCTTGCTTGCGGGCGGATCATTTGCCGAACATGTCCCGCATGGCACTTCCTGTCCCGCCATTGCTCGCCGTCGGGCTGCTCACTTTTCTCACCTACCGCCAGCGTGAACTGCTGCAAGCTGGATTGGCCGGGTTGGCTCTGCTGCTCTGCTTCGCCGGCTTCGTTTATTGGCTGTATTTTAATCGTCGGTCGATGCGACGGATTTCCGCGGAACGCACCCGCGAGATTCAGGCTCTGCTCGGGCCGGAGTTCACCCTGCGCGACGACAACGCCGGCCATTTTCTTGAAGTGCTTCGGCGGACCAGCGCGACGTTGCGCCGGCGCGACATCACCCAGTTGGCCAATCTCTTCGAAGGCCCGTCTGAAGACGGCCGCAGCCTGCAGTTGATGGAAGCCGGCTATCGCGTCAGCACGGGCCGCTCCGTCTTCTACATCTGGCAGACGATCGCCTGTGTGGGTAACCAGAAGTGGACCTTCCCGCAGTTCTCGATCAAGCCGCGCGGGTTCTGGTCGCGACTCGGTTTGAGCGGACACGGTATCCGCTTCCAGGCGCATCCGAGATTCAGCGCGCGCTTCAAAGTAAAGTGCGCCGATAAAGCGGCCGCACGCCGTTTTCTCGTTCCGCTGCTGCTCGATGAATTGGAGCGATTTCCCGACCTGGTGGTCGAAGGTTGCGGCCATCATCTCGTTCTCTTTCGTCCGAGAAAAATCCTCGAGCCCGCCGCGTTTCCACGGTTTCAGGATGAGGTGCGCACGCTGGCGCGTCTTTTCCCGGGTGAAATGCAGATTCCTTGATGGGAACCCACTATTTCTCGTCCGGCCGAAGACTCACCGCTGAGAGCTTGCTTTTCGTGCTGCTTTTTACTTTCCGTTTCCGTTTCGTGCAACGCGAGTGTCCCGGCGGTAAGCTCTGGCTCCTTCCGGTTCAGGATTTTCAGAGTTTCACTTTTCAATTCTTTGGAATGAGGCCCTTTGCCGGGGCAACCGCAACGTCCGAATACACGTGGACGATTCTATTTGCTAAGGCCTCGCGGCTAGCACCGCCGCACAGTCCGATCGAGTGTCTTTACTGTCTCTCGATAGACTCTAAATATGGGCTCGATATCGGGTAGGAACGCACATTCGTCAGGAGCATGGATTCCGCGATAACGAACACCAAATCCGCACGTCGCAGGAATCTGTTCGGCAGCCAGAAAATTCCCGACGTTTGACGGACCACAAATGTCGGACCCAACGCTGCTTCCAAACTCCGCTTGCGCCGCCTTGGATAAAGCACACGTAAGGGGATTGTCAGCGCTGAGCGAATAGGCAGGCAATGCATGGACCTCTACAATCTCAGTGCTGTTACCGGTCGGAAACTCACCGTCGGTCTCTGCAGCTAATTTCTCGATGATCGTTCGCGCAGCCTCGACACCAAAGTCTTCGGTTAGGCGAATATCAACCAGCACCGCGCACTTGTCTGGCACGAGGGCGAACGCACCTCCTCCATCAATTCCAGTCACGGTGAGCTTCGGCCTCATGTCCGATGTCCCTGCAGTCGACCCGAGTTCCTGCAGAGACAACTTGGTTACCAATCGCGCCGATTTAACCACCGCGTTCTGCAGTGACACCGACTTCGCACCGGAGTGGGAGCTCTGTCCATAAACAACTATTCTCAGCCTAAGAAAGCCCCGAGCGCCGATAAACACTTTATCTCTACCGGGATACCCAATCATCGCGAAATCCACGGACTGTTCACGTCTTCGAAACTCCCGAATTCCTCGCATGGCTCCCGTATGTTCGTCTCCGTCAAAGTACACTAATAGTTGGCCACGAAGTTCTCGGGAGTGTTGAAATTCCTGAGCTAGATGCAGAAAGATGGAAACTGCTATTTTGCAATCAGCACTCCCTCGGCCATACAACCAATCGCCGATCACGAGTCCGGAATTCGGGGGATGTTCCCAGCGACTGCAGTCGCCGAACTCCGCCGTATCCAAGCAAGCATTGAGAAGGATGGTCGGTGAACCTGGCGCATTCTGACCGATTCGAATCAGAAGTCCGGCCAAGTCCTGATTGGACTCGATGCGTTCCAGTAGTAGGCCATTCGCGGTGCACCACGTAGAGACCACCGCAGCAACGCCGTCGATGGATTCAAGCCCTGCTTGCGATGGCGATTGAACTAACTTAGCTGCAAGCGATGTTACAGATGACCTCAGGTTGGACGGCGGCGGTGTCATCATTACGGCAGTTGAATTGCTTCCAGGTATTCGAGCACTTCCGCTTTCGTGATTAGGCGACGGCTTTGGATGAAGTAATCATGCACATACTGCGTAAATCGCTCCGCGAAGCGCGAATCGCGGATCAAAAGCGCTGTGTCGTAGTCACCAAATCGGTTCACGGACGGGAGCGCCACTAGGGTAGCGTGTTCGCTTGTGACGAGTAGCCTTTCCGGCTCGCATTCTATGTCTGTGACTCCGATACAGAGTGTCCGTCGACCGTCTTCGTGAGCGTCAGGATCGCGTAAGAGGACGAGGCGACGCAGATGTTCCACGAGTTCTTTGGTTTTGGGTGGCCCGCATAACACCCGGTAGTACCGAAGTTTCCTTTCTTTTTGAAGGCGCTTCTCAATGGCGCCGAAGTAATCTGAATTTCTAGACCATGAACCAGTTGCTGCCAGGTGGGTGGTCGCTTCGGCAACGATCGACAGCTGCGCCGCCTTCACCGCCTCGGAGGAGTGCAAAAGCTGCATGACGCTTGGCTGCCCCAGTCCGGAGGGGTTGCGGACCGCCGCCTCGCTAGGGCGAAAGGTTTTCTCTGCGTCTGCGGAATCTTTGATCGGGATATAGTCGATCGCTTTTTTCACCTCGTCTGGGATTCCAACAAGCTGCTCATAAATTTCTTGCAGCTGCTCACTGAACGGACCCGTCCCGTCGAAGGCCCGTTCGAACTCGCGCTTGATCGAGGCAAACGCCTTCGGCCAATTGTGCCGAGTACAAAACTCCTGCGCCGCTTGATGAAACATCGTTAACGAGCCGCCATGCTGCGCGCTCGCCAGTTTCCGAAGAAGTCTCCCGCGCTCGCCGAGGCGCGGCGCCTTCGGGCGCCCCGTCGTTTTGCTGACGTCGACGGCCCCGGCCGGTTTCTTTCTCGCACTTTCGTTCGTATTCGACACTAGGAAATCCTGACTTTCGGTCGCTTTTTTACCTCCCGTTACTTCCACATGTAGCCATATAGCCGGGACCACTGCGCTCTGGTATTCAGATAGCATGAACGGAGGCATGCACCAAGGATCACTTCAAGCGCTGTCCGGGTATGTGGATTTCATACCCCAGCTAGCATCGTCACCGGTCTGGTCAGATACGGAGCGGTCCTTTGAACACGCAACGAATACTATATCCGCGATGCGAGCGCATGGCGTCACTCTGCTTCCTGGACTTAACCGGTATTTCGGGTGTTTAGACCCGAGTGCGCACACAGATGCGTGGGAGGCGCTCGCACATCCGGGAATCTCAGCCCTCTTGCTTGCCGACAACCATCAGCGAACAACGTTTTTCTTAGATGACACCGGGCAAGTCAATCCCGTTGGCCAGGTGAGCGTCAAATTCACAGTTAAGCCCGAGAAGAGTTATCTCACACTCGTCGAAGGATCAGAAAGCATCACTTCGAGCCCCCTGCTTCCGGCTGCGGTGCAACAGTACTTCGCGTCTTGCGAGGATTTCATGGCCGTTGTCAGGGAATATTTTTCCGAAATCTTGCCGCCTTCGAGTTTGTCTCTAAAACTCAAACTTCGCATATTCGAATACCACGCTTCTGACCTGCTAGTGGAGATGCGGAGGGTTACAGATCGTGTGGCTGCAATGCGGCCCCATTTTGACGGCAGTGTTTGTACACTCGTCGTCGCTTGTAGTGACGGACAACTGAGATTCCGGCACCGTGACCTGTGGTATATTGTCGGGAGAACCGATCGTAAGCCGTTCGCACTGCTGATGCCGGGCATCGCGGCTGCCCATGATCTAGCTTTGCCCCCAACCCTTCACGCCGTGATGCCCGCGGCCTCGCGTCGTTCGAGCATCACAGTGTTCCTTACTCCGGATTTAGGGAGCTCAACCCTCGAATACGCTCGGAGAAAGCTGCGCAACTGGAGAATTTGCACCCCGAGCTCCGCAGTGGGTCCGCCTGGGCGGTGATTCAGTCCTCCGACTGAAGGGATCGAGAACGTCGACGAAGACTATCAAACAAGAAAGGAGGTGAACGATGAGCGATAACAATGAATCAATTGGCCAGACAATCGCGGGTGTTGCGGTCGGGATCGCGACGATCATTGGTGCGGCCACTGGGATAACCGGCTGCCAATCTGATGATGTTTCCTGTCAGAGCCAGCAGTTAGCGGATTCCCAGGAAATTGCCAAACGCGACGACGACGACTAAGCGCGAGAAAACACCCAGTTGCACTGCAGGGTGACGGCCGGTACCGAATATCGGCCGTCACTCTTGTCGTGTAACCTGCGCGACGACCGGCGAGTGGCCGGAAAACCTGCGCCCACGGCGGGGGCAGCGGCGATTCGAGGACTCGGCCGGGACTGTCGACGTGGTGGAGTCCCCGGATCTAGTCAAAGGCCGAATCGTCTCGATTGTTTGGATGATTCTTAGACAGTAAACTCCGTAACAATCGCATCACACGCAGGTCCCACCTGCGCTGCTCTAGCGACTGGCGTTGCGGCTGCGTGGAAACTCTCCGCCAAGGTCAGGCTCTCAGCGACGTCGAGCGTATCGGATAGCACAAGCCCGTGCTTCTTGGCTTCATCAGCGCTTCCGCTTTGGTAACCGGAATGAGCGATGATCCACCCGACAATCGGGCCAGCACTTACATCAAACCACGCGGGCAGATGAGCCGAAACACGCGTACTGCGACTCCGGACATTTTCCATCGTTCTCAGAAACTGATCAATCCGATCCACGGTGACCTTGGTGCCGTATTTTTTCGATTGCCCGACGACCCTAAAGTCGCGACCAGCGGATGAGAAAATGTGGGATTGGCTTGAAAGTCTGATTGTAGCCACAAAGTCGATGCCGCCTTCAGAGCCTGGGGGGGTTAAATGGACGTTTGCTGCCCCTATGTGGCGACAGGTGAGGCACGAAAGAGCCTCGTATTGACGGTCCGTTAGCGTCGCAATCTGCGTTAAAAAAGGAGGTCTGGAGCGATACAACTCGCCGCGCCTCGATGTGGCCGCGTCAGCACTTAGCACGAGCTCTTCGTGTCGAACTGCGAAGCTCTTTGCTTTTGAATTGGCGACAGAAAAGTATGGCGTGATTCCACGAGAGCGCTGCGAATCGAGTTCTTCGAGAAACCAGTTCCAATACCGCTTAAGGTTAGTCTCTACAAATGCTTCCGCATCGACACGATTCTTCCCCAACGCCGCCATTGCTGAGACAGTCAGCAGCTCCGTGAAATCGAGAGGGCCGCCCGGAAGTGTTGTCCGCAGGATCTCGGCAATGACACGTGCTTTGTCGCTCAATCGGGCGAGCCTATTTCAATTCATCTATGGCCTTTTGGAGGCCTGCCAGCGAAAGGTCCAGCTTCGCCTTTACTTCAGCGTCCCGGATGGCTTTGTACGGGACATTATCCAAAGCTTGCTTGCACGCGTCGATCGCCGTGAACATATCGGCGACCGGATCCGCAGCCCTTTTTGCCTCCTCTTCAAATTGCCGCGCGAGGGCCATGGAATATGCCTTCTCAACGGGTGCTCCGGTCCGGAATTGCACGAAGAATTCCGGTGCATCCGTCATCATGTAAGCGACTAGGCGTATATCATCCCGCCGACCGAGGCGACGCTTCTCCCAGTTCCCTCGCGGAGTGGCCCCCGTCTGATCGTCGTCCGCAGAAGTATCCCGCGGATAAAGCCAGCTAATAAACTCATCAAAATTTAGGTGTTCTTTGAATTCACGCTGCGAGTCGTCCCAAGCGAGCCATTCGCGAACTGGCGCGCTGCTCCGACTGAATAGCTCCTGAAAATATGGGTAAGATCGCTCATCAACCTCGTTGATGTAATCCGAGCTCTCGCGCGCTTGTTTAAACGCGTAGTAGCCCCGGACCCACTGCCCTGCTCCATGCGGGGACAGGCCAAACCGTTTGCCGGCATCCGTAAGACTCAGCCCTTCCTCTACCGTCTGCTCCACCAGCAATTTCGCCTTGTTGAACGCGGACCACTCAACAACCCCCGCAATGTGCCGGAGGCCTTGGAACACCCATGAAGCGTTTCGGTCGGTCCCGGTGTACTGCAAACACGGGATCTCCGCCAAGGATTCTAGTACTGACGGATTAACGGCCGAGCCATCACCCGAAATGGTCGATATCATCTTTGCCGCACAGATGCGGCGGTTGCCTTCTAGTACTACATACTTCCCCGGTGCGAACTCGCGCACGATAACTCTGTCAATAGGAAGGTAGCCGTTGACTTCCATGTTCATCTTGAGCTTCTCAACGTCGAAATCATGTACGAGGCGACGCTGAACCGCCTCCTGGATATCGTTCTTTTCGATGTCCTCGTCCTGTACGTATACCCATGCAGCACTCGTGAACCGAGGATTATTGGGATCCAAGAAGATAGAACCCAGCGCCAGTTGGACAGGCTTCAACTGTTGATAAAGAGGACTTATTGCCATGACGCAAAAGGGGGAACAGGGTCTGTCTGTGAAGTCGGCATGCCTGAGGTTTTCATCGGGGGCTCACGACTTTTAGCAAGGTCGGGCGAACGTTTGCAAGGGAAAGCGGAGAAGAATCAGGAATTTCTGGGATGCGGATTGCCGAGGGTTGCGCTCGACGCGTAACGCAGTCTCTTGGCGACGATGGCGAAGACGAAGACCAAGAAGCGCCGCGTAAAAGGCTCCGCCTCACGCGGTCTTGGAAAAAAATGGATACTGTTCGCACTCGTGGTTTTGCTCCTGATTCCGGCGATGCAGGTGGCGGTGGTGCGATTCGTCAATCCTCCGGTGACGCTGCCGATGTGGATCGAGCAGGTGTCCTCAAAGTCTCCACTGCGCTATCACTGGATCGATTTGCCGCAGATTCCTGAGATGTTCCTGGAGCACCTTTGGATTTCGGCCGCGTAAAAGGCTTCGCCTCACGCGACTCGGGCGGGGATGCTTAATCCTGGATTTTCGGACCAACTGAGATTCTTCTTGCGCTTTCGCCTAACCACCTGCTTCCATTCCGTGAATCAACCAAAAAGGAGACCAATAACATGGGCGTGAAAAGCGAGAGGGGCAGTGTTTTTCAGGGTTCCCAATTCGGAGGAACGTTTGGGACACCGGGGTTCACCACGAGCGCGGAGGTCCTAAACATCATTCCGGCGAATACGTCGATTCACACCGTCTTAACCAAGGTCGCTGCCGCCGAGGCCATCATAGGTATTGCGTCATTCGTGTCGGTTTCGCAAGGAACCAGGAACTTCGGCGGACCCGAGTCGTGGGCCCCGCTGATCTACTGTGGTGATCTACGCAGAGCCGTGGTCGGCTTTTCCGTGTCGCGGGGTGCCGCAAAAGGGTATTGGGCAGCTCAGTTTTGGGATTAACAATATGAATCCTTCATCGAGCCCGGAGCTGAAGAAACAAGAGAACGTCGTAGTGGTCTACGACGAGAAGTGCGGGACAATCCGACATATTCATCAGGTTTACATTTGTGGCGAAGGTTCCGACGATCGCTCACAGGCGGATGTCGAGAAGACCGCGCTCGAGATCGCAGAACAGTTTGGTCACAAGACACAAGGCCTGAAAACAATGACCGTCCGGTCGGCGGAGGTTCGGGATGAGGCAAACTACAAGGTAGACCTCTCGTCGCTGAAGATTGTCGTCGACCCTCGAAAAGAGTAGACGCGGCGCGATCAGATCTTCCGCAAGTCCTCTGGCGCGATGAAGGGGCGGAGAGAGTGGTGTCGGTCGAGTGGGGCGGCTTGGAAGAGGGCCGCGGTTCCGAGTACCGCGACGGGTCCGCCAGTCGGGGTCGGCTTCCAGGTATTTTGATATTTCGCCGAGCACATTAGCGATCGAACCCTTGTGGGCGGCGCCGGGTTCGGTTTTGCTGCTCGGAATCGAGTTGCCGCGTAAAAAGGCTTCGCCTCACGCGGTCTCGGCATTTATTCTACAGGGTGCTTTATTTGTCTGCGTTGCCAACTGTCCAAGGCGCCAATTACGATGTTCGGACGACCCACTAATCAGCCACGTGAGGTCGCGTAAAAGACTTCGCCCACGCGGTCGTCGGAGGCGGTGGAAATGGATTTTGATTCTGCTCGTGGCGTTGCTCCTCATGCCGGCGATGCAGGTGGGGGTGGTGAGATTCATCAATCCTCCGGTGACGCTGCCGATGTTGATCGAGCAGGGCGGCGCGATGTTCTCGAGCGCGCCAAAGCGTCCGCTTCGCTACCGCTGGATCGATCTGCCGCAGATTCCGGAGATGTTCCTGGAGCACCTTTGGATTTCGGAAGATCAGCGCTTCTTTCAGCACGAGGGCTTTGACTGGAAAGAGATGGATCTCGCGGTGAAAGAAGCGGAGCGGAAAGGGAAATCGGTTCGGGGAGCTTCCACGATTACGAACCAATGCGCCCGGTCGATCTTCCTCTGGCAGGGGCGCTCCTGGATCAGGAAAGGACTGGAATCGTACTACACGATCTGGATGGAGGCGCTGTTGCCGAAGCGGCGCATCCTGGAGCTGTATGCAAACGTGATCGAGATGGGGCGCGGGATCTACGGGGTCGAAGCAGCTTCGCAGCATTATTTCGGCGTCAGCGCGCGCGGTCTGACGCGGGAGCAATCGGCCATGCTGGCGGCGGTCCTGCCGAATCCGAAAGGCTGGGATCCGGCGAAACCGGGCCGGAAGTTGCGCTGGCGTCAGCAACGAATTTTGCAACGGGAACGGAACGCGAATTTTCCGGAGGAGTTGCTGCGTTAGTGCCCGTAAAAGGCTTCGCCTCACGCTAAGCGTTGGATGGGGCGGAAATAGGAATTGCGGCTGACACAGCCGCCGCTACAACCCGGGAACGCGAATTTTCCGGAGGAGTTGGTGCGCTAGGGGCGCAAAGAATTTCGGATTGCGGACACCGGATACCGGAAAGGTGAGAGAAAGAAAATGCAGCCGCTTAGTTTGCTGTAATCGTCACTTTGACGGCGGTCACTGACTTGACTGGCCCCGCCACAGACCGCGGAACCCTGGCCCGCGAATTTCGCGACCCGCGCGTAGCGATGGAATAGCGCGACTGCGCTCTCGATGACGGTCGTGAAATCACGTTTTCCGGCCATCCGTAAAGTGGCGCTTGCTTGGTAGCTAATTTTGCCCGATCCGCCGCCGTCGATAATCCCTTGGGTAACGGTTCCTCTTTGCCCCCTGCGTTGAGCCTATCGCGCCCCTCTGGCGATAGATTGACGTCAGCAACCCTGCTCCCGCCGATCGCGGTGAAAGAGTGTGGAGCGGATGCTGTGGCCGGGACGCTCCGCACAGATGGCGCTACGAACGTGATGTTGCACCTATTAGACCCGCAACTGCCCGCCAGTGCCTCCTGCAGCGAAACCATTGCGAGCAAAAGGAAAGAGACAAGCAGGAGGCGCGGGATTGTTTCCATCGTGAGGAGGTGTTGCGTTCCTTATTATCTCCTGTCCGGCCAGAAGGACAACGGAATTGGTCGGGAAATTAGGCGCTTGGTACAAGCGCCTCTACATCCAAGCGCTGAACGCGGCGACATAGCGCCGCGGCTACAGCGGAACGCCTCGCACAGCGAGGCGGCTACAGGATCAAACTCTGCGGTAAATCCGAAGCGCTGGACTCTGCGCACTCCGTTACCTCCTGTTCCAGACCTCGTCCCCTGGAAAACGGAACGCCTCGACACAGCGAGGCGGCTACAGCAGCGAACACGCCTAAGCGCGGTCAATCCCGGCGCACGCGCACATAGGAAGGGAACCTCGGTAATCCTTTGGCAGTTAATCCTCGGAACCGATAGGTGATGATGGTTCCCAGTGATGGCGGCGATTCTCGATCGGCGTCGGTCAGGCCGCTCCCGACCGAGAATTCCCGGCCGCCATCCGTCCGGACGCGGAGCGACCCGAGCTTACCTGCGAATTTTCCTTTCCCCGGTTCGTGCGCGATGACTGTCGCTTCCGCGTCGTCGTAAGGCTTGACCTTGAGTAAGGTGGGCGAGCGTCCCGCTGAGTAGGCCGACTCTCGCTGGCGCAACATGATTCCTTCCCCACCCTGCCGGACGACGCGATCGCGCTCGGCGAGGAGTTGGGCCACGCCCTGGCAGCGTTCTTGCGCCACGACTCGGACGAAGCGGTTTCCTTCCGATACGGTCGCGCGCAAGAATTGCATTCGCTGTTCAAAAACGCCTTTCGCGGCCGGGGCATCGAACACCATAAAGCGAACGCGTCTCCAGCGGTCGTCCGGCTTCTCTGAACGGACGACGCTGATGGTCTGCTCAAACTTCCCATGGCCAAGCCATAACTCTCCGTCCAAGGCGATGTCGCGCGGGAACTCCGCGAGAAAATAATCTGGCGCGTGAATGAGACTGCCTTTACGGCTCCATAACTTTTTGCCGTCCCACCAGGCCCGCAGGCCGTCATACTTCTCACTCATCCACCAACCCGTCGGATCGATGGAGGGGTTCCAAACATTCGCGAGAAGCAGAGGTGGCCTTTGGTTTTCAGTCGTCGGAGTGCCGGCCGCGGGGTCTTTGCTTTTCGCCGTGAGGCTGGCGGTGAGGAAGAAACCAGCCGCCAGGACAATAAGGGTCGCTTTGCATTCGGGGGGAATGTTCATGCCCGAGAGGCTCGGCAATTCCAATTCGCGCTGTCAAGCCTGCCCCGCGGGCGGTGTGCTGGTCAGAATTCAACACACTTGCGGCCGACACGGCCGCCGCTACACCGGACGCCTCGACACAGCGAGGCGGCTACGTCTTCGCGTAAAGCTCAACACACTTGCGGCCGACACGGCCGCCGCTACACCATTGCGGAGATTGCCGGCAGCATGAATCTGGACGGACTTCGAATCGTTTTCGGTGCCGGAGGCATCACGGAAATTAGCCGGTGGTGCCAACCACCGGATCTCCATGAAAAATGCGGCCAGCCCCGGAGGGGCGATGGAATGGCGTCGTGCGATTTCCCCCGCTCCTCCCGGGGCTTGGGCGTTCGTTTGCAGAGATCCGGTGGTTTGCACCACCGGCTAACTTCCGATTGTCCCTTCGGGACAAACTCTAGCGAGGCGGCAATACGCATTCGCTGAAGCCACGGCGTGGCACGCAGGATTCAATAAGCATTGCGGCCGACACGGCCGCCGCTACACCATCAGGCCTTGGCGTAGAGCTCGGAGCCGGACTCTGTGAACTCCGTTGCCTTCTGTTCAAGACCCCGATTCAGCGCTTCGTCCTCGGCGAGGTTTTGTTCGGCGGCGTACTTGCGCACGTCCTCGGTGATCTTCATGGAGCAAAAGTGCGGGCCGCACATGCTGCAGAAGTGTGCGGTCTTCGCGCCTTCCTGCGGCAAGGTCTCGTCGTGAAATTCGCGAGCGGTTTCGGGATCTAACGAGAGATTGAATTGATCTTCCCATCGAAATTCGAACCTTGCCTTGCTGATGGCGTTGTCGCGGTATTGGGCGCCGGGATGGCCTTTAGCCAAGTCAGCGGCGTGGGCGGCGATCTTGTAGGCGATGACGCCATCCTTCACATCCTTCTTGTTCGGCAAACCAAGGTGCTCTTTCGGGGTGACGTAGCAAAGCATGGCACAGCCGTACCAGCCGATCATGGCGGCGCCGATCGCGCTGGTGATGTGATCGTAGCCGGGCGCGATGTCGGTGGTGAGCGGGCCGAGGGTGTAGAACGGCGCTTCGCCACACCAATCGAGCTGTTTCTCCATGTTCTCTTTGATCATGTGCATGGGGACGTGGCCGGGGCCTTCGTTCATCACTTGGACGTGATGTTTCCAGGCGCGCTGGGTCAGCTCGCCTTGCGTGTAAAGCTCAGCGAACTGCGCTTCGTCGTTCGCGTCGGCGATTGAGCCGGGCCGCAAACCGTCGCCGATGGAAAAGCTGACGTCGTAGGCGGCCATGATTTCGCAGATCTCGTCCCAACGGGTGTAGAGAAAACTTTCCTGATGATGCGACAGCATCCATTTCGCCATGATCGAGCCGCCCCGCGAGACGATGCCGGTAGCGCGCTTCGCGGTCATCGGGATGTAACGCAGGAGCACGCCAGCGTGGACGGTGAAGTAATCGACCCCCTGCTCCGCCTGCTCGATGAGGGTGTCGCGATAAATTTCCCAAGTCAGCTCTTCGGCGCGCCCCCCAACCTTTTCGAGCGCCTGATAAATCGGGACCGTGCCGATCGGCACGGGCGAGTTGCGGATGATCCATTCGCGGGTGGCGTGAATGTTCTTGCCGGTGGAAAGATCCATCACCGTGTCAGCGCCCCACTTCGTGGCCCAGCGCATCTTCTCGACCTCTTCCTCGATCGACGAGGCAACGGCGCTGTTGCCGATGTTGGCGTTGATCTTTACCAGGAAATTGCGGCCGATGATCATCGGCTCGAGCTCCGGATGGTTGATGTTCGACGGGATGATGGCGCGCCCCCGCGCGACTTCCACCCGGACGAAGTCGGGCGTTATTTCACGCGGAATATTCGCGCCGAACGATTCGCCGCGATGCTCGTGCCGCAACGAGTTGCGGCTGATTTCAGATTGCAGATTGCCGATTGCCGATTGGTCTGAGCTCTCCACGGCGAGTCTGCGACCGGACGGGCGATGGGCAGCGCGCCCCGCATTTTCCCGAATCGCAATGTATTCCATCTCGGGCGTAATGATGCCTTCCCGAGCGTAGTAGAGCTGAGTCACGGCCTGGCCTGACTTGGCACGCAAAGGCCGGCGCGCCAAACCGGAGACCGGAGACCGGAGACCGGAAAGACTTCCATTTATGCCGTTCGAACTCGCGGCGTGCTTGTCGGACAAATAGCCGTCATCAATCGGCGAAACGGCGCGTCCCTCGATCTCTTCGACATCACCGCGGTCGCGAATCCATTGGGCGCGCAGTGACGGCAAACCCTGATTCACATCGAGCTGTTGATCGGCGTCGCCCCAGGGGCCGCTGGTGTCGTAGACGCGGACCGGCTCGTTCACCTCGATCTCGCCGGACATTGTCTTGGTCGGCGCGAGCGAGATTTCGCGGAAGGGAATCCTGATGTCGGGATGGACCTGACCGGCGACGTAGACTTTGCGCGAGTTGGGCAAGGGAGTTTCGGCGCTCGGAGGAACAGTGAGAGGTCCCTCGACTTCGCTCGGGATGACAGGTGGGTTCATAAAACAAAAAAGCCATGCGCGAAGAAAACGCATGGCACCCTCGCTTCCTTCGGCGGCATTACCCGCATCAGGTTCAAGGGGTCGTCCGAAAAATTTCGGACCTCTCAGCCAAGCGGCTCCCCCGCACTTATTTCTCGGTTAGAATAAGACCCGCCTAAGCGATGTCAAAGGTGGATCCAGGCCATGGCGGTAGTTGTAGGGCGTCTGTGTCAGACGCCAATTTGCGTTCGGCGTCTGGCACAGACGCCCTACAATCGGAGGGAAATCGCCGCGGCGACCGCTTGCTCTACAAGCGAGAGAGAAAAAGAATGCAGCGGCGCTCGCCACGCGAGCGCCGCTAGATCTTTTCGAGAATTTCGCGGACTACTTGGCCGCAGTTTCCTCTTCGACCATCGTGTGGAAGATTGCCCGCCATTCCCCCTTTTCGTTTTTCCAGACGGAACCGGCGTAGAAGTTGCCGGAGGCATCCTCGCCGCCTTGGGTGCCTTCGATCTTCACTTTGTAGGACGTCATCACGATGTCCGCTCCGCTGGCGGTCATTTTGAAATCGCTGATCGTAAACGACTTCATCTCCATCTTCTGCATGTCGGCCACATCTTTTTGCACGTCGGTCACGCCATCGGAGTAGACCGCCATCATGTCGGCGGAAACGATTTTCTTGAAGTCGTCCGCCTTCTTGTCCTTGTAGGCCGTCCAGGCCGCTGTTTCCCTGGCCAGCATCGTATCCTTGTCCGGCGCGGCCATCGAAACGGCGACGGTCGCGAACAGGGCTGTCATTGCATAGGTAATCTGTTTTTTCATAGGTCCTTTCGGTTGAGCTAGTTCGGCAGCGTGACGGGGATGGTCCGGGCGGTCAATGCCGAAACGCCGGCGTCTGTGTCAGACGCCAATTGTATGCGTTGGGCGTTTCACAGAAACGCCCTACAATGACGGCAAGGTTGTCGCGGCGACCGTTTGCCGGATTAAAGAAGGCGGAACGCGGATTACGGTTCGTGATCGCCAGCGGGCTCGGGATTGGCGACGGGGGCGACCCCGGGAGCGGGTCCTGGCTCGATCTGCGCGGGCGGGCGGGCCAAATCCAGGAGCGAGATTTCCCCGACGTCCTTCGCGCGGTATTCAGCGACGAGCATGGGGCGCTCCTTTTTTTCGACGACGTTGCGGTAGTTTTCGATCCCCACACACAGGGCTTCCGCGAATTTCGCGCGCCAGGCTGGATCGGACACGCGCTTGCTGTTGTCGGTTTCGCTGAGGAAACCCCCCTCCACCAGGACCGCGGGAATCTTCGTGTGTCGCAGCACGGCAAAACGGGCGCGCTTTATTCCGCGATCGACTTCCGCCAGATGGCCGAGCATCGAATGGTAGATGGCAGTGGAAAGTCCGAAGCTTTGCGCGTCGACCGGGCTGCCGGCCTGCATGTTCACGAAATGCAAGGCGAGCGCATCGTCGCCTGTCGAAGGCGCGCCGCGGGGCGTGAGCGAAAAAATCTCGAAGCCGCTGGCAGCCCGGTTGGAAGCGCCGTTGAAATGGATGCTGACGAAGATGGAGTCGCGCGTCTGGTTGGCGATGTGAGCGCGAACATGCAGCGGGATGAAGGCATCGTTCTCGCGCGTCAGGACCACCCTGAAGCCCTTGGCCTGGAGCAGGGGGCGAAGCTTGCGCGCGACGTCGAGGGTGAATTCCTTTTCGTTCCCGAGAGGGCTGCGAGCGCCTTTATCATGACCGCCGTGGCCGGGATCGAGCACGACGGTTTTCAACTGGCCCTTGGGCTGGAGCATTTGCGGACGCAACTGCGGCTCGATTGTTTTGGCGAGATCGATGCGGGAGACGAGGAATTTGTCGTCCTGCGCGATGACGGGAAAGCAGAGCCAGTTCCTCACTCCGTTTACGACCGCTTCCCGGCTGTCGAGGGTAAGCTGGAGCTGGTTCCGGCCGTTGTTGAGCACGACGGTCTTGCCGGTGGAATCGACGTTCCCCAGCAGCCTGTAGAACTTGGCGATGTTATCAACGCTCAGGTAATCGCGCGCACCGACCTTGATGAGCTGCCAGTCAGTGTTGGATTTGGAGGTGGCAGACGGTGTCGGGGCGGATTTCGGTGCTGGTGATTTTGCGGCGGCGGTTTTCGCGGCAGCCGGTGGCGCGGCTTTCAGGGCCATGGATATTTTTACCAGGCCGGGTTTCGCCAGAGCGCTCGAAGCGAAAGTCAGACAGATCGCGCCCATGATAAAAAAGGCGGGAATTCGCTGGGCGATCATATTTCTAAACATGCATGAAAGATGCCATTCGGCTACCACGTTCCGGCGCGTTTCAGGTCGCATATCCCTATTGGACAACAGAAGCGTTTCGCCGTTCGTTAGCCGATGTTTAAGCCTATCTATCTTCTGCTCACCGGCTTGCTTGCGGCCGGAAACCTGTTTGGGCAAACCGACGCCAGCACGTCGCCCGCCGCCGTCAGCAAAGACCCGGCCGCAGCCACGACCGCTCTTGAAACTGAGACGCTTGCCACGGAGGTCGATCGCGAAAAACCCGCCGCCAAGCAAAGCCCGCCGCCGGTGATTCCGCCCACGAGCCCGGCCGTAAAATCAACGGACAAAGGCCCGATCGACGCAAATCCGCCGGCCTTCGATGTGAAGAACATGGATACGTCCGTGAAACCAGAGGACGATTTCTACACTTATGCCAACGGCGGCTGGCTGAAGAGAACCCCTATCCCACCGGAAGAGTCGCGCTGGGGCAGCTTCAACCAATTGATTGAGAAAAATACCGAGGCGATGCGCGTGGTGGCCGAAAACGCGAGCAAGGCACCGGTCAAAGGCAAGGCCAATCCCGAGGTGCAGAAGGTGGGCGATTATTATGCCAGCGGAATGGACGAGGCGGCGATTGAAGCCGCGAAAGCGACGCCGCTGGCTGACGAGTTCAAGCGCATCGATGCAATGAAAGACCACGCCGATGTGTTGAAGGAAATCGCGCACCTGCACAACCTGGGGGTGGGAGCGTTTTTCGGATTCACCTCGGGCCAGGACGACAAGAACAGCACCATGGTGATCGGCCAGGCCTACCAGGGCGGGCTGGGAATGCCGGACCGTGATTATTACACGAAAGAGGACGCCGCCATGAAAGAGAAGCGCGAGCAATATGTCGCGCATGTGACAAAAATGCTGACCCTGGCGGGAACACCCGAGGCGGACGCGGCCGAGCATGCCAAGAAAATCATGGTCCTCGAAACTTCCCTGGCCGTGCCGGCGCGCACGCGCGTCGAGTTGCGGGATCCGCAAAAGAATTACAACAAGATGAAGCAGGCCCAGCTGCAACAACTAACGCCCGATTGGAAGTGGGCCGATTACTTCAAGGAAATCAAGCTGTCGGCCCCGGGCGATATCAATGTGGGCCAGCCTGATTTCTTCAAGGCCGCGAACCAGGTCTTTACCAGCACCTCGATTGACGATTGGAAGATTTATCTGCGGTGGCATCTCATTCACGCGGCGGCGGCGGAGTTGTCGAGTGAGTTCGTTAATGAAGACTTCAAGTTCTTCGGGACCACAATGACTGGTGCGAAACAACTAAAGCCCCGCTGGAAACGAGTCGTCACTTCCACGGACCAGGCTTTGGGCGAAGCGCTGGGCAAGCTCTACGTGGCGGATAATTTTCCACCGGAGTCCAAGGCCCGCATGATCGAGCTGGTGAAAAATATCCGCGAAGCGATGGCTGACAGCATCAAGTCGCGCGACTGGATGGACGACGCGACAAAGAAGGAAGCGCTCAAAAAACTGGCGGCCTTCAGCGTCAAGATCGGTTATCCCGACAAGTGGCGCGATTATTCCGCGCTCAAGATCGACAAGGGCCCCTTTGTCTTGAATTCGGCGCGCGCATCCGCCTTCGAAGTTGCGCGCCGGCTCAAAAAGATCGGCAAGCCGGTCGACCGCTCCGAATGGGAACTCACGCCGCCGACGGTCAATGCTTATTACCATCCCAACATGAATGAGATCGTGTTTCCAGCCGGGATCCTGCAACCGCCCTTCTTCAACGCGAAGGCGGATGACGCCATCAACTATGGCGGCATCGGCGCGGTCATTGCGCACGAAATCAGCCACGGCTTCGACGACCAGGGCCGGCAATTCGATGCGACCGGAAATCTGCGCGATTGGTGGACGCCCGAATCCGCCGCGAAATACAAGGAACGCGCGGATAAGATCGTGCAGCAGTACGCTGAGTACGAGCCGCTCCCTGGCATGAAGATTAACGGTGAGCTCACCCAGGGCGAAAACATTGCGGACGATGGCGGGGTAAAACTCGCGTACGCCGCCCTGCAAAAAGCCCTGGCAAAAAAAGGCGCCAAAACGGACAAGATTGACGGGTTCACCCCGGAGCAGCGTTTCTTCCTGGGTTGGGCCCAGGTTTGGCGCGCAAATATTCGCGATGAAGCCTTGAAGCTGCGCCTCACCACCGATCCGCATTCGCCAACGAAATACCGTTGCAACGGGCCGCTTTCAAACACGCCGGAATTCCAAAAAGCCTTCAATCTGCCGGACGGCTCTCCCATGGTTCGCCCGGCCGAAAAACGCGTCAGCATCTGGTGACACTCTGGTGGGGGCGGTTCGCCGAACCGCCCCTTACCTGGAACGACGAGGGCTACAATGAAGCTGACGGTTCGCCCCTTCGCGGCCGAGGATATCGCCGGCTATATCGCGTACCTCACACAGATGCCGGCCGCCGACCGGCAGAACATGGGAGTGGCGGTCGACCGCCTCCCGCCGCCAGAGAAGATGCGCGCCGATCTGGCCGCTTCGCTGACGGAGCCGGTCGAACTGGCCCGCACCTTCATGCTGGCGTGGTGCCTCGATGGAGCAGTCATCGGGCATTCATCTTTAAAGGACATTGTCTTGGGCCAGAGCGGCCGAATGCACTTGCACATGTGGCGGTCCGACCTGCGCGGAAAAGGGTATGGTCCGTCTCTTTTCTGCCTCGCCGCGCTCGATTTTTACGGGCGCTTCGGCCTGCAGAGCATCATTTGCGAGCCAAAGTCCGAGAATCCGATGCCGAACCGGATGCTGCGGAAAATCGGATTTCCCCTGCTGAAAACCTATGTCGGCACGTCCTCCGAGCTCAGCGCGGTTTGCGAGCTAAACCGCTACGAGATCCGGCGCGACGTGGCGGAGCGGTACCTTACGCTTCACCCGGTCCCGTAGGGTGAAGTTTGTCTTTTGTAGCGGCAGTCTATGACCGCCGAATTATCTTTGCCCGGCGGTCATAGACCGCCGCTACAGGGCGATCTTGCCGCCCCAGGAAAGGATCTTCGCCTTCGTCCCGGCCGCTTCGGCTTCCTTGATGTCGCCGTTACGATTGTAAAAGAGCGACAGACTCGTCCACCCTATCTGGTCGTTAGGCCGCAACTCCGTGGATTTCTTGCCGGCTTCGATCGCTTCGGGGAAGCGGCCGATCTTCATCAGCGCCATGCCGAGCGCGTGCCAGCCGTCGAAAAACGTGGGATCCAGTTCCACGCACCGCCGATACTTTTCGACCGCGCTCGCCAGCTCGCCGATGGCGAGGTCGCCGTTCGCATCGTCGAAGATCTCGTCCAGCGTGGCCATGCAGGCGGGGCTCCGCCGGCTCTAGCCGGTGCTGGTTGCGATAACAACGTTTGCGGACTTGCGGCGATTGCGCATCCACTCAACGAAAGCAGCGTTGCGTCTCGCCACGAGATAGCGGGATTCAAATTGAGTTTTCGCTTCCGCGTAGCCCGAAGGATCTGCCGGTTCACGCTTTTCCAGGACGGCGATCAGGCCGCCGTTCTTAACCATAGTAAATTCGCTGACCTCCCCGGGGTTTAGCACTCCACCTACCGCGCTTTTGATCGAACGAAAATCGGGCACGTCTTTGGCGAGGTCCACCCCGGGTTCTTCCTTGGCCGGTTCCTTTTCTGGTTCCGGTTTCGGCGTCGGCTTTTCCACCGCCGCAAACGCCGGGACTCGTTCCAGCTTCATTCCATTTTGCTCAGCAATTTTTTCAAGCGGCGTTCCCGCCTTGAGACCTTCGCGAAACTTGCCGGCGACTTCCGCGCCTTTTTTGGAAACAAGCTCGCGGAGACGCTCGGTTTTCATCGTCTCAGCGATTTTCGGCTTGGCCTCTTCCAAAGTGAGGGGACGCGCCTCGGTCACGCCGAGCAGATGCAAAAGGTAGAACCCATCAGGGCTCTGCACGGGATCGCTGAAGGGGGTTTGCTGGGTTAGCTGGAAAGCAGCTTGGGTCGCCTGTGGACTCGCCGTCAGTTGCGGGTCCGGCGCCGCCGCAGTGAACTCTCCCGTGGCGAGGACGGGACTCTGGAATCTCGCCGCAACTTGCGTGAAATTCGCGTCTTTCTCCAGGAGCGCCTGGCTGAAATCGTTGACGCGATCCGCCACCTTTTGCAGCGCATCCACGCGCTCCTTGCCAGTCAGTTTCTTCTCGTCCTCGGTCAGCAGGAAAGTTACGAATTCCACCCGGCGTTTTTCCTCGGTCTTCAATTGCTCTTTTTGCGCTTCGAACTGCTTGGCAATTTCGTCGTCGGTAACCTTCACGTCCTTTTCGAAATCTTCATTTCGGAAACGCACGACCGCCACGTGCATCTTGCCGTAGGCCCGCTCGTAGTTCTCCGCGCTCTCGGCCTCCGAAGCCTGCATCCCGGCGCCCAACAGCTCCTTCATTCGGTTCAGGCACAATTGATCCGAAACAAGCTCTTCCATCTGGGCCTCCTTGAATCCCAGCGACGGGAGCATGGTCTCGGTGAACTCGTCGTATTTCTTGATGTCGAGACGTCCGTCAGTCTGGAAACGGGGCATCGTTTTCACGAAGTCCGCGATCTCGCCGGAACTTGGGCGAATTCCCAACTGTTCCGCTTCATGGCGGAGGACCAGCCGGTTCCACGTGAACTCGGCGTACATCTCTCCTTCGCTCTGGATGTTGCTCGTCATCAGGTCGCTGCTCAAACTCAGGCCGATGCTCCGCGCGAGGTTCAAGAGGCGCGCGTTCCGGTGGAATTCCACTTCCGTCACCTGGCGATCGTAGATGCGGCCGAGGTCGGTCGAGCGGTGGGCGCCGAAGTCCGGCGTCTGCGAAAAGTAAAACACGAACGGAATGGCGAGGATCGCAATCACGATCATCAGCCACTGGCGATGCTTGCGAAGAAGGGTAATCATAAGGGCGTCGGCAAAACTAAGGGGCCGCAAGATATCGCCTCAGATTTTGGCTGAGCAAATGATTTCCGCTGTTGCCCGGGCCGGAACACTCTCATTTCCACGCCACGCTGCCATAAAGCTCTGCCTCACAAGCCTTCCGGCGGGGAATTATTCTTACGTTATTTGTAAATATTTTTTGCGTCGGCTGAACAGATTGCTAAAATCGCTTCTGCCATTGCCTGGAGCAATTGCTCGAGCCCCCGAAATAAACAACGATGAACGAAGGGTCCCACCGGGGGCCTAGCACAAAATGGAAAACATATTCACAAAACGCACTCTCCTTTTTCTCCTCGCCTTCACCAGTTTCGCGATCGCGATTCAAGCGGCGCCCACACCGGCGCCGGGTCCGAAACGCACTTCGGACAAGAGCGAGAAAATGAGCGGACCGCAGGAGACCATCGCCCAATCGGCCAACGGCTGGACATATCTGAAGGGGGAATGGGTCCACCCGGAAGGGTACAAGTTCGTCAACGGCAAGATTCTCAGGACAACCGCCAAAACCGGAAGGGCATTTCCAAAACCACCGGGAAAGCTTGCGCTGGAGAACGCTCAAAAACTGACCGCGAAGACCAATCCGGCTCCGCAGAACGCCAAGACAGAGGCCGAAAAGGCAGCTGATATCCGGCGGAAAAATCTGGCGCCGCGACCGGCGCCGCAAACGGGATCGAATCTGTAACGACGCCAGGAGTTCCCCTCCGTCCCATATCGGGTTGTTGCGAAGGCTCGGCGTTTTGGGTTGGCCGTGCTAGCGTAGCCGGATGCCAAATTTGCACACGTCCGAGGGAGCAATGTACCTGCTCCAAATCCTTGCCTCAGCGTTCCTCGCGATTCTTTTCCTTCAGTCGGGCATCGACAAGGTGCTGGACCGCCGGGGAAACCTTGAATGGCTGAGAGGCCATTTCGCCAAGAGTCCGCTTGCTGGCATCGTGCCTTTGCTGGTCGTCACCATTACTTTTCTCGAGATTGCCGCCGGAGCGCTCAGCGCGGTTGGGTGTGTTTTGATCCTTCTTGGGCGGGCTTCCACCCTGGCCTTTTACGGCGCCCTCATCGCCGCCATTTCGGTCATCGCACTCTTCTTCGGCCAGCGCATGGCCAAAGACTACGCCGGAGCCGCCACCCTCGTTCCCTATTTTCTTCTGGCCCTGAGCGCGCTTTATCTGCTCGCGGCACGCTGAGCGCAATTCCGATCGCGCACCTGGCCCGCGAAAGAACATTCGGAGCCGCGGCGACGTGAGGGTCCTTGGGAGTCATTATTATTAGTGCCTGACCCCAGGCAGTTCTTACTTCTAAGCGACAGCGCAGCCTGTTATTCCATTTCGTCGCATGCAAGAAATGGACTCCAGCCCCGAACGGCGTCGCTGGGGAGCGCTAGCGACGATATTATGGGCCGTATTTGTCGTCATTGTCTTTCTCGTTCTTCAAGGACTGATAGTTATCTTCTACCTGGCGGTCACGAAACCCGGCCTCTCTTCCGCCGAGCTGCAAGGGATTGCTCCGGAGCTGCAGCACGACGGCGTATTGCTGTGGATAACCACCTGTGCCTCCGCGATGGTTCTGTGTCCGATCATCCTTCTCATCGCCCAGCTGAAGCGTGGATCTGACCTTGGAGAATACCTGGGGTTCGTTCTCCCGACCAAAGCGCAGGCCCTGTGGTGGTTTCTGGCCGTGGCCGTGTTTTGTCTCTTATCAGACTTGACTTCACTCCTGCTCGGCCAGCCGATCATCCCGGAGTTTATGCTGAAGACGTACTCCTCCATGAAAGATCCATGGCCTCTGTGGTTGGCCTTAATGGTTGGCGCACCGTTGTTGGAGGAAATGTTCTTCCGCGGTTTTCTCATCAACGGGTTGGCAGACTCCTGGGTTCGTTGGCAGGGCGCGGTCATCATTTCTTCGTTGGCCTGGGCGCTCATCCACGTGCAGTACGATATCTACGGCATAACGACGGTCTTTGTCTTGGGACTTGTTCTGGGGACCGCTCGAGTCAAAACCGGCTCTACCATTCTTACGATGGTGTTGCATTCCCTCATCAACCTTATCGCGACCCTTCAAACGGTTATTCGTCTCCAGGGCAGTTCGAGCGGCTGATCTTATTCCGATAATCGTAAACCGAATTAGCGGATGCCACTGAGAACACTGTTACGCATTGCCATCCTGGCCGAAGTCGGGCTAGCTGTGGGTGCGGTCACCGCTGTTGGCAAAAAACGCAGGCGAAAGCCGGTGTATCAACTAACCGGCCGACGGAGTATTGGTCGACTTGGAGCTCAGAACGTGAGGTTGTGAGGTATTTCTGTTGAGGTTGTGAGGTTGACAATTGCCTCACCAATCGCTGCAGCCAACCACCGGCGCTCGCCGCGGTGAGCGCCTCGACAATTTCGTGATCTTACCTTCCGGCACCCCCAGCATTGACTCAATCGCGCGCACCCCCTACATCATCGCCGGGTGAGTTCCGATTCCCAAAACGCCAAAACCATTTCGCCGCTTACGGCGACTTGCATCGTCGTGGCCAACATGATCGGCACGGGGATTTTCACCAGCCTGGGGTTTCAGGTTGGGGATTTGCCGACGGGGTTCGCGATCATGGCGGTCTGGGCGATCGGCGGGCTCTGTGCGCTCTGCGGCGCGCTTTCGTATGCGGAGCTAGGAGCCGCGCTGCCGCGCTCGGGCGGCGAATATAATTTCCTGCGCGAAGTCTATCATCCGTCGGTCGGATTTCTCGCAGGCTGGCTCTCCGCGACTGTCGGTTTCGCGGCGCCGGTCGCGATCGCGGCCATGGCGTTTAGCGCTTACTTCTCGGAAGTTGTGCCTGGGGTAAACCAGCTCGCTATCTCGCTATCGATCATAACGATCTGCACTGTCGTCCTGCTGCGAGACCTGCCGCTGGGCAGCGCTTTCCAGAACGGATCCACCATTCTCAAGGTCGTGTTGATCCTCGTGATCATTGGCGCCGGTTTTTGGGTGAAGGGAACGCAGCCTGTCTCTTTTCTGCCCGCCAAAGGCGATGGAGCGTTGATTCTCAGCGCGCCGTTCGCGGTCAGCCTTTATTGGGTCATGTATGCCTATTCGGGATGGAACGCTTCGACCTACATCGTGGGGGAGGTGCGCAATCCGTCTCGCACCATTCCCCTGTCGGTCGGTGTGGGCACAGTGCTGGTCATGCTCCTTTATGTGGCAACGAACGCCGTTTTTCTTCGAACCACGCCGGCCGCGGAGATGGTCGGACAAGAGCAAGTGGCGGTCATCGCCGGCGCCCACATCTTCGGCGCGGCGGGAGCGAAGGTGATGGCCTCGTTTATTTGCCTGGGACTGGTCTCCGCGATCAGCGCGATGATGTGGATCGGCCCGCGCATCACCGCGACGATGGGTGAAGATCTCCGCGTTCTCAGTCCCCTCGCCCGTCGCAACGCACGGGGCATTCCAGTGACAGCGATTCTCGCGCAATTCGCGATCGTAGTTTTGCTGCTGCTCACCGCCACCTTCCGGACGGCGGTCAATTACATCCAGTTCAGCCTCACCCTCTGTTCGGCCCTCACGGTGCTGGGCGTCTTCGTCCTGCGCTGGCGGCGGCCTGCTTTGCCGCGTCCTTATCGCGTCTGGGGCTATCCGGTCACGCCCGCCATTTTCCTGGCAATCAGCGCGTGGATGCTGGTCCACATGCTGACCCAGGCTTCGACTCGCACGCCTTCACTCTGGGGGCTCGCGACCATGGCGCTTGGTCTGGTCGTTTATTATCTCTCTGCAAAAAAGGCCCCCGCAACCGTCTGATTTCCGTCATGAAACGCTACGTCCTCATTTTGTCGATGCTCCTGGCCAGCTCCGCCGTTGCGCAACGCCCTACCCTCGACGATACCGCGAAGTTTCTGGCTGGTCTGCCGGTCCGAGGTCCCCTGGAAGGCCTCACTCGAACTGAGGCCTGGCAAAATCATGCTACCTCAATGGAGAAAGCGTGGTTCAAGAAGGAATACTTTCAGCTCAGCCGGATCCACTTGTGGATGACGAACAATGCCCCTGAGTATTACCAAAGCTCAAATGCGGCCTATTACCTTTTCAGCGGCCCGGATTTTCTCTATGCCCACGCGTTTTATCCAAACGCGAACACGTACATCCTCGCCGGCCTCGAACCAGTCGGCCAGGTGCCCGATCTGGCCCAGCTAGGTCCGGACGTGCTCGGCGGCGAGCTCTCCGCGTTGCGCAGTTCGATGAAGACCATTCTCAACACGCATTATTTTATTACCAAGGACATGCGCACCGACCTCGGCCGTGGCGGCATTGCCGGCACGGTCCCCATCCTTTACGTCTTCCTGGCGCGGCGCGGGTGCACCGTGCTGGACACCACCTACATCAACAGCCCCGCGCCAGGAGTGAAGATCACGTTCGCCCGGCTTGGAGGACCCAAGCAGACCTTGTATTACTTCAAGACCGACCTTTCGGGCGGCAAGAGCAAGTTCCTTTCCTGGTGCGCGGCGCAAGGACCCGGCCTCAGTTTGCTCAAGGCGGCCTCCTATCTCATGCACACCGGGGGCTTTAACGGCGCGCGTGATTTTCTGCTCGCCAACAGCCGGGTCATTATCCAGGACGACTCCGGCATCCCGCTGCGCTCCTTTCCGAAAGGATGGAAGGTCAATTGCTATGGGCATTTCGTGCCGCACGCCGAGATGTTCGGAAAATATGACCAGCCCGATCTCGCCGCGATTTTTGCCCGGGATCCTCCGCCGCCCGATCTCGGTTTTGCCTTTGGCTATCACTGGCAAATCGAGCGCGGTCTTCTCATGATGGCCACTCCCAAATGAGGCTGTTCGAAGCATCCACCGCACAATCGCGCTCTTGAAACGGCTTTCGCTCCTCGTCTGGATCGCCCTGTGCGCGCCGGCGTTCGCCTCGGACCCACTGGCCGATGCGACGGCAAAATTCCTCGCCGGGCTGCCCGTGCGAGGCACCGCGCTCGAAAGTCAGAGCAACAATGACGCGTGGGTCACGCACGCCACCGATCTCGACCGCGCGTGGGAGCGCCTGGAAAAGCAGCAGCTCTCAAAGATCCGCCCCTGGGCGCCGCAATACCTGGCCCCGGCGTATGAGGAGAACGGGCCGATGTTTTACATGTTCAGCGGCCCCGACTTTCTCTACGCCAACGCCTTCTTCCCCAACGCAAGCACCTACATTCTCTGCGGCATCGAGCCGGTCGGTCCCCTGCCCGATATCGACAAGATGCCCCGCCCCATCCTCTTCTCCGCGCTCGCCAACCTGCGGAAGTCCCTCGATTCGGTCCTGAGCTTCAGCTTCTTCATCACGAAAAATATGAAGATTGATCTCAAGCAGACCCAGCTCAGCGGCACCCTGCCGGTCCTTTACGTCTTTCTCGCCCGCGCCGGCTGCACCATCGATTCAGTCACGCCGGTGGCGCTCGATCGCGACGGCAATTTTGTTTCAGAGGGCAAAGGCACTCCTTCCGGCGTGAAGATCGTCTTTTTCGGACCGACTGGGCGCGAGCAAACGCTTTATTATTTCACGACGGACCTGGCGGACTGGGCTGTGAAGGTGAACCCCGGTTTCTTGAAGTTCTGCGACCAGCAAGGCCAGGGAGTGACGCTGCTCAAGGCCGCCTCATACCTCATGCATTCCAACAATTTCTCGCAGGTGCGCGACTTTCTTCTCACTCACAGCAAGATCATTCTCCAGGACGATTCCGGAATCCCTTTTCGCTTTTTCCCCGCGGACAAATGGAACCGCCGCCATGTCGGACACTACATCGGGCCGATCAGACGGTTTTTGGAACATGGACAGCTGGACCTGAACAAAGAGAATGCCGCAAGCGGACCGCCGCCTTTGGAGTTTAGCTTCGGTTATCAGTGGCAGCCCAGCCGTTCCTCCCTGATGATCGCGACGCCAAAGTAGCGAGATCGAGAGTTGGGAGCGTATCCAGATGCAGGCCGGAGGCCTTGCGGAAACTAGCCGGTGGTGCAAACCACCGGATAACAAACCAATATGCGATGAGCCTCGGCAGGGGCGTTGGAATACGTCGCGCCCATGTTCGCCGCCTTGCCGGGCCCCGATTGGTGCGCATTGCGTTACTCCGGTGGCTTGCGCCACCGGCTAATCTCAACAGCCCTCCGGACTGCGCCTGTTGATGGCGGTTACCTGCCGAGCAGTAGACGCAGGAAGCGCCCATCCGAAAAACGGCCGCCCGAGCCCTGGCGGACCACCACGACGCCCATCGACGGGATCACGTAAAGGCGTTGATGCCCCGAGCCGATGCAGGCCACCAGATCGCTCGGCGCGTCGCGGCAAAGGACCGCGCCGTTCCAGTTTTGGCGCGGCCATTTGGGCACCAGCATTTCTTCGAAATCGATCTCCCGTCCGCCCGGCGCCGCCCGATTATTCCACCATCCGAACGAGAACGCCCGGTTGGCTGGCGAGCCCCGCCAGCATTGCGCGAGCGAACCAGAGGTCACTACCGGTGCGCCGTCCGCCAGCACGAGTTGACCCAGCTTCGCCCATTGCCGCGCACTCAGTTGCCAGCCGGAGGCAAGCAGTGGATTTCCGGCGCGATCCTTCAGATAACGCTGCGACCCGAGCCCGAGCCGGCCAAGGACACGCCGCTCCAGGTAACGCGACGGCGATTCTCCACGAAGTTTCTGCTTGAGAACCTGATGAAAAACCTGAAGCGCGCTCGGCCCGTAGATGAAGGACGTGCCCGGTCCAGCGACAATGGACGCTCCGACCGCAGCCCGGTCCCGATCGCCCGGATTGTTGTTGTGCAGATAGAAGACTGGTTCGAGCCCGCAGGAAAAATCGAGCAACTGCCGAATCGTGATGCGCGCCTTGCGTGGATCACTGGCCCACGCGGGAATCGTGTCCGCCACGCGCTCGTCCAAACTGAGCAAGCCATCCTCGGCCGCGGCGAGCGCGGCGAGACCCCAAAAGGCTTTCGTTCCGCTGTAAATCTTGCGCGACTCACCGGTTGATTGTTCGAGCAGCGTTTGTCCGCGCTCGATCACAAGAAACGACTTACCTCCATGACTCGCCGAATACGCAGCAGCCGCCCGCACCGCCACGGGATCCAACGCATTCGCCGTCGAGCAGATTGCGGTCAGGAATACTAAAGCGAGCCATTTGCGCATTCCTCCACATTTTGCGCAACGCTCCGGTCATTTCCAGCAGAACCGTGAACCGGTATTCTGATGCGTTGGACAGCCGTTGTCTCACCCCCTATGAGACGGTGCTGCTGCGCCAGATATTCCAGTTGCAGTTTATGATAGGTTTCCTCTCGGCGTTCCATCGACGAACCTCTTCCCATCCCTTTCGAATGCCCGGCCTGATTCTACACACCAGCAACCAACTCGATCTCCTGGCGGAGCGGCTCTCCCAAGTCGTATCCATTCCGCTCGACTCGCCGTTCACGCCCGAAGTCGTCGTGGTCCAGAGTTTGGCCAGCCGGCGCTGGCTCTCGCTCCAGATTGCTCAACGGCAGGGGATCTGCGCCAACTACAAATTCCCTTTTCTCGGCGACTTCATCGACCAGATCGTAAGGCAAGCCTCTCCGGCCGAAACACCGATCGATAAAGTCTCCACCGAACTTCTAACCTGGAAGATCAATTCGCTTTTGCCGCGGCTGATGTCGCGAAAGGAATTCCAACCCGTGGCCAAATACTTGAGCGACGGCGACTCTTTGAAACGTTTTCACCTCGCCAGTCGCCTGGCGAATCTCTTCGACCAGTACCGCGTGTACCGGCCAGAGATGGTGGCCAGTTGGACGGCGTCAAAGAAACACCGAAGCGACGACGAGGCGTGGCAAGCTGAGTTATGGCGGCAGTTGGGCGAGGTTTCCGGATTCGATCAGGCTCTGAATCGCGTGCGCAGTCGCGGATTTGAAGAAGCCGCGGAGCTCGATCTACCGGAACGTGTTTCAATCTTTGCTCCCACGAACATTCCTCCAGCCTACCTTGAACTCCTTTTCCAGTTGTCCCGCGTTCGAGAGCTGCATTTATACCTCGCCAGGCCGTCCCAGGAATATCGCGGTAACGATCCTACGGCGAAGCAACGCGCGCGCCTTGGCCTCAAGGCTTCTGACTCGGCGACCGGCAACCCGCTCGTTACTTCCTGGGGGAAGGTTGATGCGGACCTAACCGACCTGCTTCTGGACACCGAAGAACGACTTGGCGTTCCAGTTGAGAATGGAAGCGAAGAATTCAGGGAGTTCGCGCCCAGCACCGTGCTTGGCACGCTCCAGTCCGACATTCTCTGTGCCCAAAATCGCGGCGCCAAGGGCGGCGATAACTCTGCCACCGCGCCTCAAATAGCGGTCAGTCCAGACGATCGGTCGATGGTCTTTCACTCCTGTTATTCACCAATGAGGGAGGTCGAAGTTCTCTACGATCAGTTGCTGGATTGCTTCGAAAAAATGCCCAGTCTTCGGCCCCGCGACATCCTGGTCATGACGCCGGAGATCGAGAAATATGCGCCTCTCATCCGCGGCGTCTTTGGTTATCCCGAGGATGATTCGCTGGATATCCCCTACTCGGTGGCTGATCGCCATCCGCGGAGTGAGAGCCTGCCCATCGACACGTTCCTCACGCTTCTGGACCTGCCCGGCAGCCGCTACACGGCGCCACAAATTTTTGCGTTGCTTGGCTCGCCCGCTTTCCGGCGCCGGTTCAAATTCAATGACGAAGAGCTTTCCTTAATCCGGGATTGGATTGAGGAAACCGCAATACGTTGGGGGGTGGATGCCGCCGACCGGACTCGCGCCGGTCTGCCCGGTTTGGACGCTAACACATGGCGGCACGGAATTCGCAGACTGCTGCTGGGTTATGCCATGGCCGGCAATAAGAAGGATCTCTTCGAAGAGATCCTCCCCCATGACGAAGTAGAAGGCGATGGCGGCGCGGTTCTCGGACGCTTCATCTCCGCGTGCGAAGCTTTGTTCCGATTGACCGAGAACTTCGAGCACCCTCGTCCGTTGGCCGAGTGGGTGGAGCCACTCCTGGAGACAGTCGAACAGTTTCTTAAACCAATAGGCGAAGAAGAACTGCGCGATGTCCGCTTCCTCCGAACAATCATCGATCAACTGCGCACCGTCGCGGATTCAGTCGAGACCGAAGCAAAGACCGAATTTCGCGTGGTGCGTCATTACCTGGCCGAGCAACTCGCCACCATGGAACAGCGAGGACATTTCTTCAGGGGCCGCGTAACTTTTTGTGCGCTGAAACCAGTCCGCAGCATTCCGGCGCGCGTGGTCTGTCTTCTCGGTATCAACGATCAAGTCTTTCCGCGCCGGCCGCAGCCGGCCCAATTCGACCTGATGGCGCGATCGCCCCGCGCGGGCGATCCCTCGGCCCGGCAGGACGATCGCTACTCCTTTCTGGAGACGCTGCTCTCTGCCCGGGAAAAACTCCTGATCAGCTACGTTGGCCGCTCGGCCACTCACAATAACGAGATCCCGCCTTCCGTGGTGGTGAGCGAGCTTTTCGATTACCTCGATCAGGCGTTCGTCTTCCCGAAAAAGAAATCGGCGCGAGAATTCATGCTCACGGAGCATCCGTTGCAGGCGTTTAGCCCGCGCTACTTTTCCGCCAACGTCGGGGACAAAGACATCTTTAGTTATTCGGCGGCGAATGCGGGAGCCAGTCGAAGCATCTCAGCGAGGCCGGTAACTGAGCCGCCTCCGTTCATTACGGATCCGCTGCCATCGATGGAGGAATCGAGCGTGGAGTTGCGCGAGCTGATCGCCTTTTGGAAAAATCCTCCCCGATACTTCGTGAGAAAGCGCCTCGGACTTTCACTCTGGGAAAACGACGATTGCCTCGGCGATATTGAGCCCTTTGATGTCGATCACCTGGAGAGATATCACATCAAGGAGGAGCTGTTGGCGAACGAACTGGAAAAAGGAGCATCGCTGTCCCGCGAAGTGTTTCAGGCCCGCGGAATCCTGCCGGCGGGAACGATGGGCGAACTCCACCTTCGGTCAATGAAATTGGAGGTTCAGAGTCTGCTCAAGGTTGTCCAGGACCACATCGCGACTGGGGTAAAGGATGAGCCGGTCGTCGTCGACTTGCCGCTGGAGACATTCCGTCTGGGCGGGAAAATTCATTCACGGTACGGCGGAAAGTGTGTTCATTTCCGAACGGCCAAACTGAAAGGGGCGGACCATCTCCGCGCCTGGATCGAGCACCTGGCCCTGGGTGCGCTGGCGGAAGGAGATCAACCTGAGACGGTGCTCATTGGCAGCGATGCTTTTGTTACCTTCGGTCGAGTACCCTCGCCTCGCGCCATCTTACAGACACTCTGCGAGCATTTCGCCGAAGGACTAACCCTGCCTCTCCGTTTCTTCCCTGAAAGCAGCCTTGCCTTTGTCCAAGCGGAGCGATCGGGCCGCGGAGACCCGTTTACGAAAGCAAACGACAAGTGGGAAGGTATGTATCGTAAGAACGAAAAGCGCCGGGGAGAAAGGGACGATGTTTTCATCTCGCGCTGCTTCGAGGGCGATTCTCTGGACGAAGACTTTGCTGAACTGGCGCGCCGGATTTTCGGCCCAATCCTGGAACACTCGAAACGGGAGGATCTATGACTCCTTTCGATATCACCACCGCGCCGCTTGATGGCGGCGTAACCTTGATCGAGGCCAGCGCCGGCACGGGCAAAACCTATTCGATCACCGGTTTGATCCTGCGCCTTCTCCTCGAAAGGAATATTCAGATCCGCAACATCCTGGCCGTCACTTTCACGGAGGCGGCCACCCAGGAATTGCGCGACCGCATTCGGCGCCGCCTCCAATCCGCCCTGGAGGATCTTCACCACGGCGCGTCGAAGGATGATATCGTCGCTGCCTTCCTGAAGACGGGCGATAAAGCAGTTGGCATCTGCCAACTGGATCTGGCCCTCCAAAGTTTCGATGAAGCGCAAGTCTTCACCATTCACGGCTTCTGCCAGCGAATGCTGAACGATTTCGCCTTCGAGAGCGGCACACGCTTTGAGACCGCACTGGTCACGAATCCGAAACCGCTTTTTGAAGAAGTGGCGCGCGACTTCTGGCGTTTGCGTTTCTATGAAGCGAAACCTCTTCTGCCCAAGCTGGCGATGGCTTGGAACAGGTCACTGGAAGACTGGGTCGAACTCCTGGAAAGAACGCGGAGCCATCCCGATCTTGTCATCCTGCCGCCAGCCGAGAGAGACTCCGTTGACGCGCTCGTGCGCCGAGTCGAGGCGACATTTGCCTCCGTGAGAAAGGAATGGGCCGATCACCAGGCCGATATTGAGTTTCTGCTTCGCCACGACGGGAACCTTTCGCGCGGCGAAAAGAACTTCCGCGACGATCGACTCGATGAGCTCCTTCCCAAAGTGGCGGAAGCGTGTCGCGATTTCGAATCCGCCGATCCAGAGAACATCCACGAGCTTTCGAGTCTCACTTCAGAGGCGATTGCCGCAGGAACAAAGGCGACGGGAACTGCGCCCGAACATCAATTCTTCATTCTCAGCTCGGAGTTCATCCACGCCGTGGAAGCGTTGTTTAATCAACTCACACACGAATTCCTGGAGTTCGCGCAAATCGAACTGCCAAAGCGGAAAGCGCGAACCAACACGGTGACCTATGACGATTTGATCACTGGCTTGCGTGACGCTCTCAGGCAGGAAGGAGGTGACAGGCTTGCTCGCGCCATTGGTCAAAAGTACTCCGCGGCTTTGATCGACGAGTTTCAGGACACCGATCCGGCGCAATACGAAATCTTCCGGACCATCTTCGGTTCAAAGGAGCATCGCCTCTTCCTCATCGGCGATCCCAAGCAGGCCATCTATGGCTTCCGTGGCGCCGATGTTTTTACCTACTTCCAGGCCAACACGATAGCCGACCAGACGTTTACCCTGACCACGAACTGGCGCTCGGAAGCCCCGCTGCTGGCGGCGATCAACGGCCTCTTTGTTCAAATCGAACAGCCCTTCATCTTTCCGGAGATTAAGTATCACGAAGTTCGTGCTCCATCGGAGCCGAAGGTGAAATCCCTGACGGGCGCCGGCGACGCAACGATTGCGATGAAATTCCGATTGGTTAATTCCCCGCATGATCTGGGCAAGCCAAACCAGGAGAAGCTTTCCGATTTAGTCAGCCGGGCAGTAAGTGACGATATCGCCGCCTTGGCGGCCTCCGGCGCCCTTTTGGACAAAAGCCCCCTCCACTTCCGTGACATGGCAGTGCTGGTTCGAACGCACCGACAGGCGGAAAGAATTCAGGGCATCCTTCGCCAGCGAGGCATCCGAAGCGTTGTGCAAAGCGATCGGAGCGTCTTTGCGTCAGAAGACGCGCACGAGCTGCAACGTTTCCTCCAGGGGGTAGTCGATCCTCGGCGCGAAAGTCTGCTCAAGGCGGCGCTCGCCACCATCCTGATCGGTTTCGACGCGCAGAGACTTTTCGATCTCGAACGGAATGATCCGAAACGGCAGCTTTGGCTCGATCGTTTTACCGATTGGAAGCTCAGGTGGAGCGACGGCTGCTTCGTCGCGATGTTCCGCCACTTCCTCGTGACCCAGGAGGTGCGGGCGCGCCTGGTTCAACTGCCGAGCGGCGAACGGCGTTTGACCAATTTCCTCCATCTCGCGGAACTCCTGCACGAAGCCGAAAGCACCATGAGCCTGGCGCCGGATGGCGTCTGTTCGTGGCTCCGCGAGCAGCGCCAGAATGACAGAGTCTCGGAAGATCGCTTCCAATTGCGACTGGAGAGTGACGATGACGCGGTGCAGATCGTCACCATCCATAAGAGCAAAGGCCTGGAATATCCGATTGTCTTTTGTCCGTTCCTTTGGACCGACGCAGAGTCGTCGGGTCGCCAGGAACTTTTGTTTCACGATCGCGAAGACCAGGAGAAACGCCTTACCTTCGATCTGCGCGGGAAGAAGGCTGGCGCAAAAGAGCATCAGGATTGGCAAAGCGAGGAGGTGCGAGCCGAGGAATTGCGCCTTCTCTACGTCGCTCTCACCCGGGCGATGAATCGCTGTTATATCTACCTGCCAGAGGAAAAAACGGACAAGTCGCCGCTCGCCCATCTCTTTGCGGCGTCCAAGCAGGACTCTCTCTTCGATCGGGTGCGCGCGTTTGCCCAATCTTCCAAGGGGTGCGCCTCCGCATCTTCCGAGCCGGGTGAACCGAGCCTCGTTCAGGATGAAACGCCCTCGAGCACAACCCTTCAGTCTCGTCCTTTTAAGGGAAAAATTCCCAGGATCGCAATGACCGCCAGTTTCAGCGGTCTCAATGTCGCGGTGACGGAGCTGGAGGAAGTTGACTCTGGGCCTTCGAGTGACGGTGAGACCGACACCATCATCGAACCTGAGCGCGACAAGGGGGATCTTTCGATCTTCACCTTTGATCGCGGCCGCCGGACCGGCGATTTCTTTCATGGCGTGCTCGAGCACATGGACTTCCAGGATCTGGGAGGTCTTTCCTTACTGATTGAGGGAATGCTTCGACCCTTTGGATTCTCCCAGACCCTGCACCGGCCCGCCATCAACCAGATCCTTCAGCAGCTCGTGGAAGTGGAGCTCGATCCAGGGATGCGACTGCAACAGATCTCAAGAACCGACCGCCTGTCGGAAGTCGAGTTCACCTACCCTCTCGCGCAACTGACCCCCGCGAGTCTGGCCAAGGCGCTTAAGAAATGCACCGGTCTGGCCGGGGACATTCGCAAGCGAATGGGGAGCCTGCACTTCGATCCGATCGAAGGATTTATGAACGGTTTTATCGATTTGCTCTTCCGGTTCAAGGATCGCTACTACCTGATCGATTGGAAGTCGAACTGGCTCGGTAGTCGGCCGGAAGATTACGGCCCAGACGGGATGCGGCGAGCCATGCTCGAACATAACTACTTCCTTCAATACCACCTCTATACGCTCGCGGCGGATCTGTTCCTCGAGAAACGATTACCCGGCTACAGCTATCAGACTCATTTCGGCGGCGTATTTTACGTCTTTCTCCGGGGCGTCGATCCAAAAGACCCGGCGCGCGGTATTTTTCGTGACCGCCCAGCAACGGAAACAGTCAGAAGCCTTCGGACCCTGATTTCATGAGTTCTCTTCCGAAAATCGGATTCGCCGATATCGACGAACACTTCGCGAACTTTATCGCGCAATTCGGCGGCGATTCCATGCTCGTTCCTTTAGCTGCGGGCCTGCTCAGCCGTTCGATCCGCGAAGGACACATTTGCATTTCCTTGTGGCCGATGCCGAGGAGTCCCGATGAGGTCAATATCGACACCATCCTGGAGTGGCCTTCCGTGAGCACATGGCGGCGGGCTTTCGCCGACTCGAAAGCCATTGGCAAACCTGACGCACAGACACCGATCGTCTTCGATGAATCGGATCGTTTGTATCTGCGCCGCTACTGGAACTACCAACAGAGACTGGCCGCTGCGCTCTTGAAGAAAGTCTCTGGTAATCAGCCTCTGGACGTCAACCTGGCGGGAACTCAAAGGGGCGCCATCGCTGCGGCCGTGACCAACACGCTAACCATTATCTCCGGCGGACCGGGAACGGGAAAGACGACTACGGTCCTTCATATTTTGGCGCATCTCCTCCAGAAACCTGGAAACGAGCGCCTCCGCGTGGCCCTGGCCGCGCCCACCGGCAAGGCCGCGGCGCGATTGGAAGAAACAGTCAGGGGAGGACTCGAGGCAATCGAGGCTGATGAAAAGACCAAAGCGCGAATGCCGAGGACCGCCTCAACCATCCATCGACTCCTTGGGTTCAAAGGCAACTCGGTCTATTTTCGACACGATCGCCAAAACCCTCTCCCGCTCGACCTCCTCGTGATTGATGAAGCGTCGATGGTTGCCCTTCCACTTCTTTGCAAGCTTGTCGATGCGCTGCCCGAACACTGCCGCGTAATTCTCCTCGGTGATCACGATCAACTCGCGTCGGTCGAGCCCGGAGCGGTGCTGGCTGACCTCGTGGACGCAGCCGCTGCACCGGAAAGCCCTCTCCGAAATGCGGTCGTAACGCTGACAAAGAATTATCGGTTCAGCGAGCAGAGTGGCATTCATCATCTCTGCCACTCCGTCCGGCAGGGCGATGCGAAGCAGGCGGTGCGCATCTTGCGCGAGCAATCCTATCCAGACCTTGTTTCATCCGAACTTCGCGAACCTCGAGAGATGGCCGCCAAGTTTTCCCAGGCTGTCCTGGCGGGTTTTACCAGCTTCGCGACCGAGAAAGAGCCGGCTGCGGCCCTCGACAAACTAAAACAATTTCGCGTGCTTGCCGCGCTCCGTCGGGGACCGTTCGGGGTTGAAGGTTTGAATCGGAAGATCGAAAGCGTATTGCGGGAAGCGGAGTTGATTCCAAGGAGTGACGTGACGGATTACGCGGGCAAGCCCATCCTGATTACGCAGAACGATTACCAGCTCCAACTCTATAATGGAGATGTTGGCATCCTCCTTCCAGACGCCGAGGCGAAGGAGAATCCAACCCAGCTTTGGGCGTGGATTATCGGAAAGGAAAATACGCTGCGCCGTTTTGCTCCGGCGCGGCTCCCGCAACATGATGCCGCCTACGCCATGACGGTCCACAAGAGTCAGGGATCGGAATTCGACCGGGTCTTGTTTATCCTTCCAGACGCGGACATTCCGGTCCTGACCCGGGAACTCATTTACACCGGCTTGACGCGGGCGCGCTCCCAAGTGGAACTCTGGTGGAACGAAGGGGCGTTCTGCCAGGCGGTGATGCGCCGGGCGGAACGCAACTCGGGACTGCGGGATATTCTCGCTGCCCGGGCGCCAACGAGGGAACGGCGCCGAGCCGAACAATTGCCACTTTTCCCCGAGTAAATCGGCCGAAAACGGTCGACGCCCATCGGCCCGTGCAAACGCTTGACAGCTTTCCGTCCTCTCCTCATAACTGCGAACTATGAATTCCAAAATCTTGTTTAGCCTTTTGACCGTGTTCATGTTCGCGACCGCCCCGCTATGTCGTGCCGCTGAAGACGACACGGTGCTTCTGAACACGCTCGGCTATACCACCGGTCAATCTGTCCTCCTTACCCACATGGCGGTCGGGACGCTGGCCGATGCCTTTGTGGCCAAGACTTATAAATCCGGCGAAGCCACCAATTTCATCACCACCTATATTAATATCACGACTGGCATGAAGGGGCAGATGAACAAGCTCCTTGACGCAGACACCTTGAGTAAGAATGACCAGCAGTTCATCCAAAACACGATCGAAGTTCTCGATTTGGTCCTGGAAGAAGCCCGCGCCCTCAAGGCGTTTGTCACCAGCGGAGATGACGCAGATGCCAGCGCTTACGATAGAGCCCGGAAAAAAGCCCTGAAAGACATCAAGACCTTGTTAGGGATGAAGGACTAGGCCCCCGGTTTTCGAAAATCAGGGCGTTGAAAGCTCTGCCTCGGCGTTCCGCTGCATCACGTTGTGAAACGCCCGGCAAGATTTACGGCAAGCGTTCGCCGCAGCGAACGTCTTTTGATCCCCGCCATCCCGCATCTATTGGCGATATGCGCTAGAGTGTTTCGAAACGAATGAAGCCTTTTCGCACTCTCGCCGAAACGATCGCGCCCGATGGCGGGCGGTTCACCTTGCACGAGCACGATGGCGATCACTTCCTGAAGCTCAACGGCCGCCAGCTCATGAGCACCACTTCGACTACATCGGAGATTCTGCTGGCGAAGCTCGCCTGTGAGAACTTGAGCCGGCATCCGCATCCGCGCGTGCTGATCGGCGGGCTGGGGCTCGGGTTCTCTCTCAAGGCCGTGCTTTCGATCGTGGGGAAAAAGGCCGAGGTCCACGTCGCGGAATTACTGCCAGAGGTGGTCGATTGGAATCGGCAATTCCTGATGAAGGTCAACGGCGCCTTGCTGAACGACCGCCGGGTCAAAATTTTCATCAAGGACGTTTTCCGAATCATCCGGCGGGCGCAATCGAACCGGTATGACGCCATTCTTCTCGATGTCGATAACGGCCCGACGTCGTTTGTTCAGGCACGAAACGCGAAAATTTACAGCCGCAGCGGATTCGTTCGCATCGCCAACGCCCTGCAACCAGGCGGTCGCGTCGCCTTTTGGTCGGCCACGGATGAAGAAGCGTTCGGAGTGTCGCTCGCCCGGGCGGGTTTTCGCGTTCACGTGGTGGAGGCCAAGTCGCATGATCGCGCCAAACGCTTCGAACACCGGATCTATGTCGGCGAAACCAAGCCGCGTGAGCGGACACCGAGCGTTCCGCTTCCAGAAAACGGCTTGCCCGACGCCCCCCGCCCGCCCAAAAAACTGTAGAACAGGGTCACTGAGTCCGCCCGAAAGCGGCCTTTCGGCCTGTCATCCCGAGCCGCGCAAACGGCGAGGGACCTCTCACTGAGAGAGCGACCTACTCCCACCCAGCAACCCTCCACGCAGTTCAAGTGGATGAACATCTTCCTCTTTTCGTTGGCCTGTCATCCTGTGCGAGATCCCTCGCCGTCTGCGCGGCGCGGGATGACACGCCAGCGGCAACGCAACTCGCCACCGAATCGACTGGTCGATTGACCATTCCGCCCCGAAGTTACGCGGCTCCCGATGGCCACCTTTCGACTTTTCGACCTGAACGACGCCCAGCAGCGAGCGGTAAGATCCACAGAGGGACCTTTGCTTATTCTCGCCGGAGCCGGCACGGGCAAGACGCGCGTTATCACCGCGCGCGTGGCTTATCTCATCACGCAGGGCGCGGATCCTTCACACATTCTCGCCGTGACTTTTACCAATAAGGCGGCGACCGAAATGCGCGAACGCCTCGCTCGAATTCTCGACGCAGACGCCGCGAGCAAAGTGACCATGTCCACCTTCCACGCGCTTTGTCTGCGCATTCTGCGGGCGAACATCGATCGCCTCGGCTACAAAAATAACTTCAGCATCTATGACGAGGGCGATCAGCTCGGTTTGATCAGGAAGATCATCACCCGCACTTCCGCGCGCGACGAGCGGCTCGATCCGAATCTCGCCAAAAACCTGATCAGCAAAGCGAAGAACAACAGCTGGAAGCCGCCGGAAAATGAGGACACGCTTCTGGGCGCGGTCTTCGCACGTTACCAGTCGGAGCTGAAAAATCTCAACGCCGTCGACTTCGACGATCTGCTTGCGCTCGCGGTCCGGTTACTGAACGAGCACCCGGACGTGCGGGATCGCTGGCGGGACCGGTTTCGCTATCTCATGGTCGATGAGTTCCAGGACACGAACAAATTACAATTGGAGCTGGTCACCCTGCTGGCGGATGAACGACGAAACGTCGCGGTCGTGGGCGACGACGATCAATCGATCTACGGCTGGCGGGGCGCCGAAGTTTCCAACATCCTGGAATTCGAGCACCACTTCCCCAACCCGACGATCGTGACGCTGGAGCAAAACTACCGCAGCACGAACGCAATTCTTGGGACGGCCAGCGCACTCATCGGAAACAATCCACGACGCCGCGCAAAGAAACTCTGGAGCGCGAGCGAGGGCGGAGAAAAGGTGCGGCTGATCGAGGCGCCGAACGACCGCGAGGAAGCTCAATTCGTCACGGAGGAAATACAGCGGAAAAACTTCGCCGACGGGGATGCCTGGGAGAATTTCGCGGTCCTGTTCCGAATGAATGCGCAGTCGCGGCTGCTCGAAGAAAACCTCCGGCGTCTGAATATTCCCTACCGCATTGTCGGGGGGAAGAGTTTCTTCGATCGGCGGGAGATAAAGGATCTCCTCGCTTACATGAACCTGCTCGTGAACCCGGAGGACGATGCGAGCCTGCTGCGCATCATCAATACTCCGGCTCGCGGTTTGAGCGCGCCGATGGTCGCTCGCGCGCTGGAATGGAGCGTCCAACACAAATGCAGTCTTTGGCGTGCCCTCGGGGACCGGGAATTCCTGGCGGAGGTGAGCGCACGAACTGCATCCAGTATTCGCGCCTTCGTCGAGATGGTCGGCGATTACGAAACAAAGCTCGCAGAGCCTCTAAGCAATCCAGCGGCACTCGTGACAAAATTGATCGGAGAAATCGGCTACGCGGCGGAGCTCCGGCGTAATTGCAAAACGGCGGAGGAGGCAGCCCTCCGCGAATCGAACGTCGGCGATATCCTGCGGGACCTCTCCCTGTTTCTGGGACGCTCCACGAAAGGGCTGCGTGGTTTTCTCGACGAGGTGGCCCTCGATCAAGAGCGGGAGGACGAAGAAGAGGAAGAGATCAAAAGCGGCGTGACTCTGATCACGATGCACGCCGCCAAGGGCCTGGAATTCAAGCACGTCTACCTAATCGGCCTCGAAGAGGGTCTTCTTCCCCACGAACGATCCAAAGCTGAGGGAAGCATCGACGAAGAACGGCGGCTCCTCTATGTCGGCATCACCCGGGCGATGCGGACGTTGACGCTAAGCTATTGCCGAAACCGGACAAAATATGGAAGCGTGGCTTCATGCGCTCCGAGCTCATTTATCAAGGAGCTTGCCCCCGAGCTGCTCGACCAAATCGATTTGGAAAAGATGCTCAGCGCGCCGGTAGGCGAAGCCAGCGCAAAAAGCCGGTTCGCCCAAATGCGCGCCGCTCTAGCCGGATAATGCCGTCAGCGACCCCACCCTACAGGAGGAAATGTCGTTCTGATTAGGGCGCGCCGCGATCGTAAACTTCCACGAGGCCAACGCCGGTGCCGTTGTTCAATCCGGCCAGGAGCGCGGTATAGAGTCCCGGCGGCAGCGTCGCAGCGATGCCCGACTCCAATTGATTTGTTGGCGCGAGGCCCGCGGCAATCAGCTCTTCGCTTTGACCCAGGCCATCCTGCCAATCGTTATTCGCGATCAGGAGCGCCCCATTACTATCACGCAGCTCCAGCCTCGGATCGGCCAGCGCATCAGGCACTCCCAGCCCGGTGAGGCTGGGGCCGATGCCACGCACGACAATTCTGTCATCACCGCTGTCGCCGCCCAGGATAAAGCCCGCAATTACGACATTGTCGCCGGTCTCGACGAAAGCTCTCGTGCTGATATTCGCCAGTTTCCCTAAGCCCACCTGGCCCAGATCGTAAACTTCAACCAAGGCGACACCCGAAGTGTTGTTGTCGCCCCGGACAACTGCGGTGTACGCGCCGGGGACCAGGGTCGCATCAATCGCCGATTCGAGATTGTTCGTGGGCGGAATTCCCGTGGCAATGATCGCGGACTCCTGCAGCGGGTCGTCTCTCCAGTTGTTGTTTGTAATTGGGCCGCTGCCCGAGCCGTGAAGTTCCATCACAGGATCCGCCAGCGCATCCGGGACACCGAGTTGGGTTAACGAAGGTCCAATCGCCCGGAGGAGCACATGTCTCGGGGCGCTTCCGGTGATGATGAGCCCGCCGATGCCTACGTTATCACCGGTGAGGACGCGCATACGAGTCGAGAGGTTGATGGCCTGGGCTGCAGGGATTGGGCTTGGGATCGGAGGCGCCGTCGGGGTCCCTCCGCAGCCTTCACCCGTAGGACAAGGTGGTGTGGGGGTAGGCGTGCCAGAAGGCGGTGTGGGTGATGGCGTTGGTGCGGGTGTTACTGTCGGCGTTGGTGTCGGCGTGCCGATAGGTCCGATGAAAACGTTCCGCACTGCTTCCGTGAGACTCGACGAGCCGTTGTGATAACCGCTTTGATAATAACCCCGCGCGCGGACGTAAAAGTTCTCTCCAAGGGCGAGGCTCAAGCCTGTGAGGGTCCAGTTGCTGCCGGCTGCCGTGCCGTTGCCCAGGGAATTGTAATTCACATTGTCGGGTGAATGCTCAAACGTGACCCGTGAGAATTGCGGACTTGAGCCCCCTCGCGTCCAAGCAACGGCGGTCTGCGTTACGGCCAGATTTTGCAGAGCGGCCGTGTCGTTGCTCAAACGAGCGAAAAGGTTGCGCGTCTCTCCACCGATCGTTGTGAAGAGTCCGCCTGCCAGAATTTTCCCATCGGCTAGTAATGCAATGGAACGGACTTCATCGTCCGCGTTTGGGTCGAACGAGTCCGCTGTGCCGTTCGTGTTTAGCCGGGCGAGGTAATTGCGGGCCTGTCCGCCGATGCTGTTTGCCCCGTTGAATCCGCCGCTCGCCAGAATCTTGCCGTCCGCCTGCACGGCGAGGGCATAGAGAAAACTGTTGGCGCTCGGGTCGAACGAGTCTGCCAATCCGCTGAGGGCGTCGAGCCGCGCGATGAAATTGCGATCCTGTCCGCCGATGTTCGTAAACTGACCGCACACCAAAACCTTTCCGTCTGCCTGCACCGCGATGGCATTGATGATGTCGTTCGAGTTCGGATCGAAGGAATCCAGAGTCCCATCCGAATTCAGCCGCGCGATGCTGTTGCGCGTCACCACCGGTCCCCCATTTGGCGCGAGCGTGGCGAAATTGCCACCGATAAGAATCTTCCCATTCACCTCGACCACGATTGAATTGATGAAACCGGATTTGTTCGCACGCGGATCGAATGAATCAGCCAACCCGGTGGTGGCATCGAGCCTGCCTATGGCGGTGCGCGTTTGCCCGCCGATGGAGGTGAAAGCGCCGCCCGCCAGAATCTTGCCATCGCCCTGCACCGTGAGTGCACCGACAATGTTGTCCGCGTTCGGGTTGAAAGAGTCCGCCAATCCGGTCGTGGGATCGAGCCGGGCGATGAAATTGCGCGTGTGCCCACCGATGCTGTTCGCTCCGAAGAAATTACCGCCCACGACAATTCTGCCATCCGTCTGCACCGCGATGGAATGGACATCACCGTTTGCGTTCGGGTTGAAGACGGCGTCGAGCGTCCCGTCCGTATTCAACCGGGCCATATTATTGCGAATAGCACCCAAAACATCGGTGAAATTCCCGCCGAGCAGAATCTTCCCATCCGGCTGAACGGCGGTGGCGAGCACAGCACCGCCGACGATATCGGGATCGACCAGCGTCCGGTCGAGTCTGCCGTCGGCTTCGAGGCGGGCGATGCGGTTCCGCGTGACAAACGTTCCTCCGTTCGGCGCCAGCGTAGTGAAAAGGCCGCCTGCCAGGACCTTGCCATCACCCTGCACGGCGAGCGCAAAGACAGGATCGTCCGCATTTGGGTTGAACGAATCAGGCAACCCGGTCGCCGGATCGAGCCGGGCAATATAATTGCGCACCTGGCCAAACTCGCCGTCCGGTCTGTCCGAGGGCCCAATGGTTGTGAAAAAGCCGCCTACGAGAATCATGCCGTCCGCCTGCACCACGATCGAATTGACGCCATTGTCCGCGATCGGGTCGAAAGAGTCCGCCAAACCGCTCAAAGGATCGAGCCGGGCGATGCGGTTGCGCGGTTGCCCACCGATCATCATGAATTGCCCTGCCGCCAGGATCTTGCCGTCCGCCTGGATCGCGATGGAAACGACTGCCTGACTCGCGTTCGGGTCGAATGAATCAGCCAGTCCGCTCCCCGCATCGATCCGGGCAATGTGGTTGCGCGGCTGCCCGCCAATGCTTTCAAAGGAGCCGCCCACCAGGATCTTGCCATCTGCCTGAAGCGTGATGGCAGAGACAGTGGCGTCCGCATTCGGGTCGAAGGAGTCAGCCAGGCCGGTCGTCGCATCGAGACGGGCAATGAAATTGCGTGTCTCGCCGCCGATCGTGTTGAAAAAACCACCCGCCAAAATCTGGCCGTTCGTCTGCACCGCGATGGAATGGACAATTCCATCGGCGTTCGGATCGAAACCGGTGTCCAATGTGCCGTCCGCGTTCAAGCGCGCGATGTGATTGCGCGTGACCGCTCCTCCGCCATTGGGCGAGAGCGTGGCAAACAGGCCGCCGAGGAGAATCTTGCCGTCCGGTTGCACTGCCATGGAATAGACAAGACCGTTCGCGTTCGGATCGAAAGCGGTGTCGAGCGTCCCGTCCGCGTTCAGCCGGGCAATGTGGTTGCGCGTAACCGGCGCGATGCCTTTGGGCGCGAGCGTAGTGAACGCGCCGCCGAGAAGGATCTTGCCGTCAGGCTGGACGACGATGACGCGAACCGTGTCATTCGCGTTCGGGTCGACACCGTCGAGGGCCGATTGCGCGCGCACCTTCGCCGCACCACCCGCGAGGAGCACGACAACGGACAACAGTATGAGCATAGCCTTAGGTGTTTCTCTCGTGAATGGAGTCGCCGCAGTGGCTGGGACCAGGCAATCCATTGGGATTCTCCTTATTAGTGAATGGCGTGATCGAAGACTATCGGGTTACGGCCCGCCGCCGAGGTCGTAGACTTCGACCAGCCCGTTACCGGTGCCGCCGTTCACGCCCGAGAGCAGCGCGGTGTACAGACCCGGCGGCAACGTCCTCGCAATAGCAGGCTCCAACGGGTGTGGAGGCTCCAGGCCTGGTAACGGCGGACCCTCCTGCCAGTTGTCGTTCGCAGCAATGAGGGCTCCGTCATTGTTCCGCAACTCAAGCATTGGATCCGCCAGCACATCAGGCACTCCCGGACTGAGGCTCGGTCCAAGGCCCCGGAGAATCACTTCAGTATCGGCCGCACCATTGCCCAGGATAAAGCCCGCGATAACAATGCCGTCTCCGGTCTGGACGAAGGCGCGGGTACTGATATTAGCCAGTCTCGAGTTCGCGGCCGAATCGAGATCGTAGACTTCAATCAGGGCCACACCGGCGCCGTTCCCATTGCCCCGGACGATGCCGGTGTAATTTCCGGGATCCAACGTCGCGACGATCGCCGATTCCAGCTCATTGGTCGGCGGAATCCCCGTGTCGATGATCTGCTGCTCCTGGTCGTCTCTCCAATTGTTGTTGGTGACGGTGACAAACCCTCCCGAACCGTGCAGCTCGAGCAGCGGATCAGCCAGCGCATTGGGAATACCAGCGCCCGCTAACGACGGCCCGATGGCTCGGAGCATCACTCGTTTCGGAACGCTTCCCGTGACGATAAATCCGCCGATGCCAACATTGTCACCAGTGCCAACGACCATGCGCGTTGAGAGGTTGACGGCCTGTGCTGGGACCGGGGTCGGGGTTGGTGTTGGAATGGGTGCCAGCCTCTGCCAGTCTGGGGTATCGCCACCGGGATGATTCGTGATGTTAACCGGGTTGGTGCCGTTGGCGTTCATGACAAAGATATCAGCGTCATTATAAGGGCCCCTGGAAAAGGCTATCTTGGTGCCATCCGGCGACCACGTGGGGAAGCGGTCGATAAATGAACTCGTCAGGCGGATCGGATTGGAGCCATCTCGATTCATCACCCATATGCTGCCTGATCTCCAAAAAAGGATCTTTGTGCCGTCAGGCGACCAGTCGGGGCTGGTAGACTCGATCGTAGTAGGTGTGAGATCCGTCTGATTCGACCCGTCGGCATCCATCAGG
>Ga0190272_10000126_pt1 | contig 48894 bp, 29 predicted proteins | sample Popmic504T_FD_133746 | JGI IMG/M metagenome (GOLD analysis project Ga0190272, IMG submission 133746) | Populus adjacent soil microbial communities from riparian zone of Shoshone River, Wyoming, USA - 504 T | ecosystem: Environmental > Terrestrial > Soil > Riparian zone | place: USA: Wyoming...
ATGGACTGCGGCGGCCGCAGACGCCGCTTTGACTGCCGTTCGTGGTGCGGAGTCGCTGTGGCACCGAAGGCAGTGAAAGCGGCGCCTGCGGTCGCCGCAGTCCATAGCCCCCGCCCACCCGGGTCGGCTGAAGCCGGGCGCTACTGTCTGTTGCCTGCTACGCAGGGCACGGCAAACACCGAAGCGGCTTAACTGAAGACCGTTGGGGTTAGGCGCTCCACTCCGCGATCCTCGCGGCGATCTTCTCCGCCGTGAACCCGAGCTCCTCCGCGATGCGCTCGTAGGGTGCGCTGGCGCCGAAGCGGTCGATGCCGATGACGAGGGCGTCGCGGCCGGCGTACTTGTACCAGCCGTCGCTGCGGCCGGCCTCGATGCACACCAGACGGCTGCGGTCGCCCAGCACTTCGTTCTGATAGTCCGCGGATTGACGGTCGAACAGCTCCAGTGACGGGGCGGAGACGACGCGCGTGTTGCCGCGCAACTGGGCCGTCTTCACCGCCAGCGGCACCTCGGAGCCGGTGGCGATGATGGTCACGTCGCCCTGCTCGAAACCGTCGAGCACGTACGCGCCCTTGAGGATGCGCTGCGCGTCGAACTCCGGCGCGCGCGGGATGATGTCCAGCTTCTGCCGTGTCAGCACGATGCAGGTCGGCGAGTCGTTCGCGCGGAGCGCGTGCGCCCACGCCATCGCCACCTCGGGGCCGTCCGCGGGACGGAACACGGTCAGGTTCGGGATGAGGCGCAGCGACCAGAGCTGCTCGACCGGCTGGTGCGTCGGACCGTCCTCGCCGAGGAAGACGGAGTCGTGGGTGTAGACGAAGATCGAGGGGATGCCCATCAGCGCGGCCAGCCGCACGGCCGGGCGCATGTAGTCGGAGAAGATGAGGAACGTCGCCCCGTAGGCGCGGAACGAGCCGTACAGCGTCATGCCGTTCAGGATCGCGCCCATGGCGTGCTCGCGGATACCGAAGTGCAGGTTGCGGCCGCGGAAGACGTCGTTCGGCGGCGGCGCTTTCTCCAGCCCCTTCGGGCGCTCGATGTCGCCGCCGTCCTTGATCAGGGTGTTGGTCGAGGGCGCGAGGTCGGCCGAGCCGCCGACGACGAACGGCGCGGCGGCGGCCATCTTCTGGATGACCTGGCCCGACAGCGCGCGCGTGGCCACGGGCTTGTCGGTCTTCGCACCTTCCAGCAGAACGCTCTCGAAGCCGTCCGGCAGCGATTGGGACCAGTGCCGGTCCCACTCCTCGGCCATCATCGGATGCCGCGCGCGCCACGCCGACATCTCCTTCTCCCAGCGCTTGCGCTCGCGGGCGAGTTTCTTCGTGCGGCGGGTGAACTCCTCGCGCACGTCGGCGGGGACGTGGAACGTCGGCTCTTCCGGCCAGCCGAGGGCGAGCTTCGTCGCTTTCACTTCCTCCGCGCCGAGGGGCTCGCCGTGCGCGCGGGCAGTGCCGTGATACTTCGGGCTGCCCCAGCCGATGACCGTCTTCGCGGCGATGAGGGTCGGGCGCGCGGTTTCCTTCTGGGCCTTGCGGACGGCCTTGCGGATCGCGGCGCGGTCGTGGCCGTCGATCGACAGAACGTGCCACCCGAAGCCTTCGAAGCGCTTCTTCACTTCCTCGGAGAACGAGAGGCGCGTCTCCCCTTCGATGGAGATGTTGTTGTCGTCGTAAAAGTAGATCAGGTTCCCGAGCCCGAGGTGTCCGGCGATGGACGCGGCCTCCGAGCTGATGCCTTCCATCAGGTCGCCGTCCGAGCAGATCGAGTAGACGAAGTGGTCGACGGGGCGGAACGGCTCCTCCCCCATGCTGAAGCGCGCGGCGAGCATCTTCGCCGCCAGGGCCATGCCGACGCCGTGCGCGAAGCCCTGGCCGAGGGGGCCGGTGGTGACTTCGATGCCGGTGGCGTGGCCGTATTCGGGATGGCCGGCGGTGCGCGAGCCCCACTGGCGGAACGACTTGAGCTCGTCCAGGGTCATGTCCGGATAGCCGGTCAGGTGGAGGAGCGAGTAGATGAGCATCGAGGCGTGGCCCGCGGAGAGGATGAAGCGGTCGCGGTTGGTCCACTTCGGCGCGAGCGGATCGTGGCGCAGGAACTCCGTCCAGAGCACGAAGCCGATGTCGGCCATCCCCATCGGGGTGCCGGGGTGCCCCGACTTCGCCTTCTCGACGCCGTCGACGGCCAGGAAGCGGATGGTGTTGACGCACCGCTCCTCGAGCTTGTCCTTGGGGCCGACGATGGGGCGGTTGCTCTCTTCTGCGACGGAAATCGCCGCGGCACCTTCGGCTGCGGTGCTGCCGGGTGTCGGGTCCTGCATGCGTCCTCCTGGTTGTGTGGGACGGGCGGTCTGCCCGCCCGAGCGCCGGACAGGCAGGATTGCCTGTCCTCCACCGAGCGCGAAGGAAGCGGATTATACTCGGCGCGGTCAGCCCGCTTCGACGGCCGAAAAAACATGGTGGATGAGAGCGTCACGGTCAAGGGATCTCCCGTGCGCAGCCTCCAGAAATTTCTGGAGTCGGAGCTGACGCCGCAGCAGCGCGATGCCCTCCTGGAAGGCCTGCCGGCGGAGCTCGCCGCGCGGTTCCGCGCCCCCATCACGGCCTCCGAATCGATCCCGGTGCACCTCCTGAATCGCGTCACCGAGGACGCGGCGCGCATCAAGGGCGAGGATCTGGAGACGTTCGCCCGCCGGGCCGGACGCGAGGCCGCGGCGGACGCGGTCCGCGGCATCTATCGCTTCTTCGCCCTGGTGCTCACGCCGCACGCGCTGCTGAGCAAGGCCTCGCAGATGTGGAGCACGCTCTACAACCGCGGCGAGATGAAGGTCGACGAGCAAACGGAGACCGGCGCCCGGATCCGCATCATGAATTTTCCGTCCGAGACCGCCGGCTGCTCGCGGGCGACCGGGTGGATCGAAGGGCTGGCCGAGATGACCGGCGTGAAGAACATCGAAGTCGAACAGACGCAGTGCTTCGCCAAGGGCGCGGCGTATTGCGAATGGCGTGTGAAGTGGAGCTGACGTGAACAAGATTTTCCCGATGGAGTCCGACCACCCCCTGTTCCGCTATTTCACGGAGGCGGAGCGCGAGCGCATCGAAGGCATCTCCGAGGTGAAGCGCATGGCGGAAGGAGCGTTCCTTATCCGCAACGGCGAGATCGACTCGACGCTCTTCGCGGTCGAGGACGGCCACCTCGACATCATCGGCATCGACGACGGCGTGCAGAAGGTCTTCGCCACGGTCGGCCCCGGCGACGTCCTCGGCGAGGTGTCGTTCATCGACGACTCCCCCCGCGGCGTCTCAGTGGTCGCGGGCGAGGAGACGACGGTGCGGGCCTGGGACAAGCGCACGCTGTCCGAGGCGCTGGCGTTCGACCCGCAGTTGCTGGCCAAGTTCCGTGGCCATGAGTGAACTGCTGGTGGAACGCCTGCGCGACGTGCGGAGAGTGTGAAAACGCAGGACGTGGTGTCCGCCGCCTTCAGCGCCCAGCATCCGGCTTGCGGCGGCGAACGAGCCACCGCTGCCGGCCGACGATGGACAGTGATTACGCCGACGCTTCGATCATCGTCGCGGCGATGAAGTTGTAGATCTCGGTCCAGGCAAGCTTCACGTCGAGGTTGAAGGCCGGGCCGGCCAGCGTCTCGACGGTGTACAGCAGGCACGCCTCCACCACCGCGTAGTGCGGGATCTCGACTCCGTAGCCGGCGTGGCGTTTTCCGAGCTCGACGAGGGCGGGTTTGAGGTCTTCGATGCGATCGAGGCCGCGGACGGCGGCGGCGATCATGTTCATCAGCATCTGTCCCTGCACGCGGATGTCGGTGCTGGCGAACAGCGGCCGCACCTGCGGCGCGATCTCGAAGAGCTTGGAGTAGAAGATCGCCGCCGCTTCTTCCTTCCGCGCGGCCACGAGCTCGAACGAGGTCTGCACGAGGTAGTGCACGTCGGGCTTCGCGAAGTCGAGCAGCTCGTACAGCGTGCGCTTCTCGCCGTGCTCGACCAGCCCGGTCTGCACCTGTCCTTCGACGACGTTCAACAGTTCCTCGGTCACGAGGATGCGCGTGCCATGCAGCACATTCTCCGAGGCCACGCGCAGAGCGATGTCGGCCGCCTCCCCTACCGCGGTCATGCGCGCATGCTCCGGGTGCCCGAGGTGGCCGGCGATCATGCGGCCGTAGTGCAGGCCGACGTCGAGGGTCATGGTCGCGCCGAAGTGCTCGGTCAGGTAGGCGTTGAAGAGCTCCATCCGTTTCTGCATGCGCAGCGCGGCGCGGAGCGCGCTGGTGCACTTGGCGCGCGCGTCGGCGGCTTCGAGTCCGAACAGCGCGACCATGGTCGTGCCGTCGTAGCGGGCGATGTGGCCGCCGTTGGCGAAGATGGCATCGCCGACCTGGGCGTAGTAACGATTCAGGATGTGCACGACGTCGTGCGCGAGCTGTTTGCGGAAGAGCGTGCCGGTCTCGCGCGTCGAGGCGTGCAGCACGGCCAGCGGCACTTCGCGTCCGAACGCGCGCACCGAGGAGTCGCTGTCGCTGCGGACGATGCTCACGTCATGCTCGTCGCGGATCAGACGGCGCAATCGCACCGGGCCGCCGACGCGGGTCTGACAGGCGAGCCGCACGTCGTCGGGAAAACCGAGGCGGCGCGCGAGCTTGGTCTCGTCGGAGTTGCGCGGCGAGAGGTTGGGCAGGCCGGAGACGATGGAGACGCGGCACGTGGAGCAGCGCGCGTTGCCGCCGCAGGCGTGGGCGTGGGCGATGCCGTTCTCGAGTGACGCCTCGAGGATGGTCTGGCCGGCGGCGCCTTCGATCGTCACTTCGCCGCCCACTTCGCCGATGAAGGTGATGGGCGCGGCCAGCGCTTCGCCGAGGGCGGCGATCATGGTCTGCCCGTCGAGCGACGATTCCGGACGCGAGGCGGAGGACATCGAGACGAGACTCACGTCGGCGACGCCGCCGCCGTCGCGCGCGAAACGGAGCGCGTCGCGCATCTCGGCGACGCTCTGGAACCGCCGCGCCGGTTCCTTGGCCATGGCGCGCTCGACGATCGCCGCGACGTTCGCCGGCAGCGCCGGCACGACGACCCGCAACGACTCGGGATCGTGCTGGATCACTTTGTAGAGCACCGAGTGCAGCGACTCTCCTTCGAACGCCTTGCGTCCGGAGAGCATCTCGTAGAAGACGGTGCCGAGGGCGAAGACGTCGGAGCGCGCATCGACGCGGAGACCCTTGATCTGCTCGGGCGACATGTAGTTCGGCGTGCCGAGGACCATGCCGGTGCCGGTCATGCTGGACTGGCCGACGCGGGCCAGGCCGAAGTCGAGGATCTTCACCTGCCCGTTCGGCAGCAGGAAGATGTTGGCCGGCTTGAGGTCGCGATGGACGATGTTCGTGCCGTGCGCGAAGCTGACCGCGTCGCAGACCTGCTCCATCACGGCCAGCCGCGCGCGCAGTTCCGGCAGCAGATTGCGCGAGATCGCACCTTTGAGGTCGTGCCCTTCGAGAAGCTCCATGGCCATGAAGAAGCGGCCGGAGTCCTCGCCGAAATCGTGGACCACGACGATGTTCGGATGCGCGAGCCTCGCCGCCGACTGCGCCTCCCGACGGAAGCGCTGGCGGCGCTCTTCATCGCCGCCCTGGATGATCTTCAACGCCACGTGACGGTCGAGCACCGCGTCATGCGCGCGATAGACCTCGCCCATCGCACCCGCGCCGATGCGGTCGAGGAGCCGGTATTTCCCCACGGACGATGGAAGATTCATGGTGAATTGGATCAACCCAGTGTAGTCCGAACGCGACCGGCTGTCCCGCCCGTCTCCCCGTGAAGTGATAAAGCCCGGTATTTCCCTCTCTTTTCCCTCGAAATCAAGTGCGCCGCATCACGGTGGCGTGCGGCACGCGGGGGCATCATCAGGATGTATGAAACTGTTGTGGGCAGTGCTGTTCGCCGTCGCTACCAATCCGATCCTCTTCGTCACGCAGGTCCCGGTGGAGCAGGACTTCACCACCATCGGCTCGACGTTCGGCAATCACCGCGGTGAGATCGACTCGGCCGCCCGCGGCGGCGATCTCTGGATCCGCTATCCCGACGGGTCGCTGAAGAACCTCACCCGCGCGGCCGGATTCGGCAATGACGGCCGCCAGGGCGCGAATGCCATCGCGGTGCGCGAGCCGTCGGTACACTGGAACGGGACGAAGGCGCTCTTCTCGATGGTCATCGGCGCGCCGCTGGAGCAGTATCGCTACCGCACCGACTACTGGCAGATCTACGAGATCACGGGCTTGGGCAAGGACCAGACGCCGGTCATCCGCAGGATCGGCAACCAGCCGGCCGACTACAACAACGTCTCGCCGGTCTACGCCACCGACGACCGCATCCTCTTCACCTCCGACCGTCCGCGCAACGGCGCGCGCCATCTCTATCCGCAGCTCGACGAGTACGAGGAGGCGCCGACGGTCACGGGCCTCTGGAGCCTGAACGAGGTCACGGGCGAGCTGCGCATCCTCAATCACTCCCCCTCCGGGGTCTTCTCGCCCTCGGTGGACAGTTTCGGCCGCGTGATCTTCACGCGCTGGGACCACCTGCAGCGCGACCAGCAGGCCGACTCGGATGACCTGGACGGTTCGGACGTCTACGGCACGTTCGATTACGCGGACGAGAGCGAGAACGCGGCGAAGCTCGCGCAGCGCACCGAGGTCTTCCCCGAGCCGCGCGCCGCGCGCACGGATCTGCTGGAGGGGACGAACCTGGAGGGGCTCTCCATCAATCATTTCTTTCCGTGGGAGATCAACGAGGATGGGACGTCCGAGGAGACGCTGAACCACGTCGGACGGCACGAGCTGCACCGCTACTTCAACCGCAGCCACAACGACGACGACGCGCTGCGCGAGTTCATCGGACGCGAGAACCGCAACTCGCTCCTGAACATGTTCCAGATCCGCGAAGACCCGGCCCGCCCCGGCCGCTACGTCGGCACCGATGCCCCCGAATTCGGCACGCACGCCTCGGGGCAGATCGTCGCGCTGCAGGCCGAGCCGGGACGCTCCCCGGACGACATGGACGTGGAGTACGTGACGCCGAAGAACGTCAACCGCTATCGCGACCCGCTGCCGCTGGCGAACGGCGAGCTGGTGTTCGTACACGACTTCCGCTTGAAGTTCGCCGACCTGCAGACGCTCACGCCGGGCCTCACGACCGATGTCTCGTGGTGGACGCCCGACGTGCTGCGGACGTTCAACGGCACGCTCTGGGAGCTCAATCCGGTGGAAGTCCGGGCGCGTCCCCGTCCAGCGGCGCGCACGACGCCGCTGGAGGAGCCGGAGGCGCGCGTGTTCCGCGAGGAAGGCGTCGACCCGGAGGCATTCCGCGCCGACCTGAAGAAGCGTGGATTAGCCGCGGTGGTCGCACGCGACGTGACCCGCCGCGATGCCGCGGACAAGCAGCAGCCCTACAACCTGCGCACCGCGGGCAAGCCCGCGGCGCTGCCGGGGAAGGCGTACGACGTGGCGCACATGCAGTTCTTCAGCGGACAGCAGGTTCGCGGCACCGGCGGCACGGCGTCGCCGCGCGCGGGACGCCGCGTGCTGGCGCGCGATGCCGGAACGGTGAACGTCGCCGCCGACGGCTCGATCGCGGCGCTGGTGCCCGCGAACCGCGCCATGTCGTGGCAGACCACGAACGCCGCCGGCACACCGGTCGTCCGCGAGCGCTACTGGCTGACCTTCCAGGCCGGCGAGGTGCGCGTCTGCAACTCCTGCCACGGCGTGAACACCCGCGACCAGATCGGCCAGCCGGTCACGCAGCAGGCGCCCGAGGCGCTGCGGACGCTGCTGCGCGAGTGGAAGGGGACGACGCGCACACCCTCGAAACGCCGCTCCGCGCGAAAGTAGGAAAGGGGTTCTCCGTCCCCCTCTGTGCCTCTGTGTCTCCGTGGTGAATGAACGTGCGTCGAAGCTCCGAGCGCGGCCTCTCGCAAGAGACGATGCTTTCTCGTGCGAGGGACGCTGGCATTCACCACGGAGACACAGAGGCACAGAGGGGGACGGAGAACTCTTTCGCGCCGCAACACCCACAGAAACGACCTTGAAGCGCCACTAGTGTCGTGTCCCGCGACGACTGGGCTCAATCAGCGCTGCCGGTCGTACCGGCCCGCCGGAGGCCTCCCGTCGTTCCCTCCCACGGCTTGTACGAGAGCGCGAACGGGATGCGCTCCGCGATGGGGGGATGCGAGTAGCGCCAGTATTTGATGAACGGGTGCGGGCTGGGATCGCGTTTCGAGTCCTCGGCCATCTTGCGGAACGCCGTGGCCATCGGCTCGTTGAGGTGCGTCAGCTCCAGCGAGAACTTGTCCGACTCGTGCTCGCCGTAGCGCGAGTAGGCCGCGCCGACCGGCGTCATGAAGAAGGCGATCACGAAGAAGACCAGCATCACCCAGGGCATCGCCGCCGGGTCGCCGGCGGTGGCGAAGCCGCGGCGGGTCAGGCCGCGGTCGACGATCTTCTGGCCGAGGAAGAAGACGAAGAGCGAGAGGGCCAGGGAGAACGCCAGTCCCTTCCAGATGTGCTTGAGCACGTAGTGCCCCATCTCGTGCCCCATCACGGCCAGCACCTCGTCGTGATCGAGCTTGGCCAGCAGCGTGTCCCACATGACGATGCGCGCCGTCGGGCCGATGCCGTTCACGTAGGCGTTCATGGTCTTGGTCTGCTTCGACTTGTTCACCTCGTAGACGCGGCCGCCCTCGATGCCGGCGCGCGAGGCCAGGTCGAGGAGCTTCTGCTTCAGCACCTGGTCCTTGAGCGGCTCGAATTTGTTGAAGATCGGGTCGAGGACGATCGGCGAGATGATCACGGCGAGCAGGATCAGCGGAATGCTCCCCAGCCAGAGCGCCAGCCACCAGCGCTTCGTCCGCCGCATGGCCAGCAGCGCCAGCGCGCCGACCGGCACCAGGATGGCCAGGTTCACCGCCATCCCTTTCAGCATGTCGCCCATCCACGAGCCGAAGCTCTGGTCGGTGAGGTCGAACTGGTGCGGCACGACGAAGCCGGAGTAATACGCCAGCGGGAAATCGAGGACAGCCAGCGCGAGGATGAACAGGGCGATGGTGAGCATGGCCACGACGAACGGCTTCTTCGTCACGCGTTCGGCGAGCGCCTTCATCTTCCCCGCCGCACCCGTCTTGAGGAGGAGCAGCAGCATGACCATCGTCCACGCGTTGCCGACGAAGTAGAGCGTGTCGCGGATGCGGCTGTGGCGGACCATCTCGTCGGTGATCTTCACCTCGAACCGGTCGTCGCCCGTGCGCTGCTCCGGCTTCGCCTGCGGCTGCGCGATCACCGCGACCGCGATGGACAGAACGGCGACGCCGAGGGCGACTCTGAGGAGGATGCGCATGCGCGCAGGATACTTCCTGGTCCAACGGGTAGCGGCGACCGTCAGAAAGTGTCCGAAACGGAGGACAGTCGGAGGACATTCTTGAAGTCCGGATGTTCACGCGTGAAGTCCGGATGTCCACGCGTGAACATCCGGAGTTCAAGAATGGAAAGAAAGTTGGCACGCGTGAAGTCGTCTGACCTCAAACGTGGACTGCGGAAGTTCAAATGTGGGGCGATTCGCCCCACGCGCGAAGTCAAACGCTCCAATTGTGGAGTCTCGGACTTTACGCGTGTCATCGTCTGATGACATTCGTGAAGTCGGGAACTTCACGCGTGAAGTCGGGATGTCCACGCGTGAAGTCCGGATGTCCACGCGTGAACTCCGGATGTCCACGCGTGGAGTCCGGATGTTCACGCGTGAAGTCCGGATGTTCACGCGTGGAGTCCGGAAGTTCACGCGTGAAGTCGGGATGTTCGCGCGTGAAGTCGGGATCTTCACGCGTGAAGTCGGAATGTCCACGCGTGGGGGCGCGTAGTCACGCGTGAAGCCGGAACCGCTCGCTCCACCCCTGCTCGCGGTCGAGCGCCGGGATCTTGATGTCGCCGAGGGTCTGCGTCGCACTTTTCACGCGCAGATAGGTCTCCGCTCCGCTCTGCACCCGCTGCATCCGCAGCGGGGCGAGCTGGCCGAGGCGGCGGGCGAGGTCGTAGTGGTGGCTTTCGCGGAGCGAGGCTTCGAGGATGTCGATCGGCACCGGCGCCTCGGACTCGATGTAGAGCACGTAGGCGTTGCCGTCGCAGGCCAGCATGGCGAAATCGTGCGGCGTGTCGCGCAGCACGAGCTGCAGGCGCTCGCGGACGAAGATCTCATGGAGCTTCTCGCCGAAATGATCGGAGACGTGCTGCGCGCGGCCGATGAATCGCAGCGCCGGCGCCTGCCCGCGGTACCCCGTCACCTCGACGACGTCCTCGGTGTCGTAGCGAACGAGGCCGCCGCCGGTGGTGAGGATGACGTCGTAGCGCTTCGCGACTTCCAGCTCGTGCGCCAGGCGCACGTCATCACCATCGCGGAACTCGTAAAAGTGCGAGCGGTACGCGAGCAAGTTCGCGCCGTCGTACGGGATGGTGACGAAGCCTTCCGTGGAGAGCAGGCCCTTTGGCTGGATCGTCGCGTGCGGAAACTTCTTCGCCAGCGCCTTCGCCGCGTTCGCGGCATTGGCGTCCGCCCAGCAACTGATGACGCGCAACTGCGGCCACGTGGCCTCGGTGTCGAGATCGCCGGCCAGCAGGTCGAGGAAGCTGGGATGCCAGACGGAGATCAGCGACAGCGTGCGGCAGCGCGTCAGGTGCCGCAGCGTCTCCTGGCGAAAGTTCTCGTTCGTCAGGCGCACCGAGGAAGGCACGGCCTGCACCGCGCGCACGAGGCGGCGCTGGATGGGGCCGAGCACTGCTTCGTCGGATTCGGCGCCGGGCGAGATCGACCAGTACGCCTCGCCGGCGAAGGCGCGCGGCTCGCGACTGAAGAGATTGACGATCCACGGCGCGATGGCCTTCTCGAACTGGCGGCGGAGCGTGCGCGTGTACGGCACGCGCTTCTTCGCGCCGGAGGAGCCGCTGGTCTCTTCCCAGCGCTCGACCGGCTCGTCGAGGACGAGCGGCTGCTCTTCCCACTTGCGGATCGGATGGCGGGCGCGGAACGCGTCGACGTCGCCGACCATGGCCCGCTGCACGTCCGCGACGCGATCGAGGCCGGCGCGGAACGCCAGGGCCTCGCGCGCGGCCGAAGCCAGCCAGAGCCCGTTCGCGGCGGCGCAGCGGAGTCGCACGTCAGCGCCTGACACTCGTTGATGTGTTGAGCATGCGCAGCCCCGCGGCAGTGAGGTTCCCGACGTCGACGCGCACCAGGCACGCCAGCTCGTCGCCGTTCGCGTGTCCGGGGTTGGCCTCGACGAAGAAGCGCACGTGCGGGTTGCTCATGCGCAGCTCCGGATCGGAGATCCCCTCGCGCAGCGGCGCCGGCGTGGCCAGACGGATGACGCCGGTGCGCGGGTCGTACGCGTCGCCGAACTTCGCCGACGCGATGGCGTCGAGCAGCGGCTTCAGCGTCACGTCGCGCGGATAAAAGTCGCGGAAGAAGAGCGGCAGGTAGCGGTACGTGCGGTAGCCGCTGCTGATGAGGAACCAGTAGGTGTTGTCGTCGGCCTCGGCGAAGACGTGCCGCGCCCACAGCCGCGGCAGGTCGAGCGTGTTCCAGCGGTGACGGGCCACGATGGTGTCGCCGGAGAAAAAGACCGTGGCCTCGCCGACACGCATGCGCATCAGCGTGGAGAAGCCCTCGATGGTCCCGTCGTCGTCGCAGAGGAGGATGACCCACTCCTTCTCGGCGAGATCGCGCTCGAAGGCGAGGCGATCCGTCGTCGCAAAGTACGTCGTGTAGAGCGCGAACATGGCGTCACGGTCGCGGCGCGTCAGCTCCGCGCGCCGCACGACGTCAGAGCGCGCTGATGTCGAGGGAGCGAGGTCGTGCAAGGAGTCGGTCATGAAAGTCGTCCCCGTCGTCGAAGGCGACGGTGTAGATGCTGCTGATGTACTCGACGGGCCGGAAGCGCCGCGCCACGGCCAGAAAGGGGTCGCTCTCGGTGAAGCCGAGGAGGATGTGGTCGAGCTGCCGCTCTGCCGCCTTCGCCTGGAGCGCCTCGATGAGCGCATGCGCGGCCGCGGCGTCGTCCGCGGTGAAGTGCGTGACGTAGGCGTGGTTCAGGGGCGTGTTCGGGGGAGGGAGCTTGATGCGGCCGACGAGGTTGTACAGCGGGCGCACGACGCTGAGCGCGCGGTCGTAGCCGTCGATGATGGTCTGTTTGTAAGTGCGCTGATCGTGCAGCGCCGACGATCCGCCGGGCACGGTTACGATCTCGCCCTTCGCGTCATACGCGGGGAACAGGTTCGGCGTTGTGGAGCGGCGGGCTTCAGCCCGCCGCGGCTCCGGGCGAGCTTCACCTTCAGTCCGCCGACCCAGGCCGCGGCGGGCTAAAGCCCGCCGCTCCACGGGAACCGCGACCGTACACAACCGCTCGAGAAACCGATACCGCGGCATGGGTCCGCGCGAACGCCGCACCAGCACCCCTTCCGCCTGCGCGTTTCCTTCGACGATGGTCGTGTAATACCCGCGCACCGGCGCGGCCGCGTGCAGCTCCCGCATCACCCGATACCCGCGCGCGGTCAGCAACTGCCCGCGGTACGCGCGATCCACGCGAAGCTGCCCGAGGTACCCGACCTCCTCGGCCACGCCATTCACGTAGAGCCTGCGCACGTCGCGGCACGCCACGCCGACGACGCGCGCGCCGTCGCGGGCGACGAGCACCTGCGCGCCGTCGCCGCAGCCGGCAAAGTACGAAGGCTCGCGCTCGAAGCGGACGCGGATGCGTCCCGGCATGGGGTTGGACGCCAGCAGATGCCGAATGCCGGCGTCGTCCTCGCGGGAAGCCAGCGAGAACGAGATCACGCCCGCACCTTCAGCAATTCGCCGCGGAAGGCCTGATCGCCGAGGGGATAGTCGCGGCGCTCCGTGACCTCGCGGCGGATCAGGTAATTGATCATGAAGAACTTCGCGCCCATGTAGAGCGAGCCGGCGTTGACGCGATCCATGCTCCGGCGCGCGATGGAGCTCCAGCGGTAGAAATCCTTGCGCGCCGAGATGCACCCTTCCTTCACCTCGTCCGCGGTCATGCCCGCCGGCGTGTACGGCACCATCCCGTAGCGGTAGTTCGGGTCGAGCCACCACTTGTCGAACAGCAGCCGGCCCTCGTTCTTCAGGCGGTCGTAGAGCGGCGTGCCGGGGAACGGCGTCAGGTGATTGAAGGCCACGATGTAGAACTTGTGGCGCTCAGCGAACTGCACGACCTCGTGCAGCGACTCGTAGGAATCGCCGTCGTAGCCGAGGATGAACGTCACGTAGAGCCGCATCCCGTGGCGGCGCAGGTTCTCCAGGGCCACCTCGTAGCCGCCCTTCATGGTGTTGAAGGACTTGTGCATCTTCTTGAGGTTGGCGGGATTGAGCGACTCGAAGCCGATCAGCAGCCCCTGGCACCCCGAGGCCTTGAGGAGCTTGAGCAGTTCCTCGTCGTGGGCCACGTTGATCGAGGCCTGGCTCACCCAGCGGATCTTCAGCGGGATGAGCTTTTGATAAAGCTCCTTGGCCTGGTCGAGGTTGGAGGTGATGTTGTCGTCGACGAAGAAGTAGAGCGGCTTCTTCATCCTCTTGACCTCGTCGCAAACCTCCTCGGCCGGCCGGCGCGTCTGCGTGCTCGAGAAGTACGACTGGATCGCGCAGAACTCGCACGCGAAATGGCAGCCCCGGCCCGCCTCGACGAGGCCGAGCGGGAGATAGCGCTTGCCGAGGAAGATGCCGCGGTCGGCGATGGCGCCGGCCAGCGAGGGACGCTTCGGCGCGCGGTAGAGCGGCTGCAGCCGGTGCGCGCGCGCGTCTTCGATCACCTGCGGCCAGAGCCCTTCGGCCTCGCCGATGACCACCGAGTCGGCGTACTCCGCCACCTCGTCCGGAACCAGCGTGGCGTGGAAGCCGCCCATGACCACCGGCACGCCGCGCTTGCGGTACTCGGTGGCGATCTCGTAGGCGCGGCGGGCGGTGTACGTCTCGATGCTGATGGCCACGAGGTCGGTGCGCTCGTCGAACGGGATCTCTTCCATCCGGTCGTCGTAGAACTTGATGTCCACGTCGCGCGGCGTGAGTCCGGCCAGGACGGCCGGCGCCAGCGGCTCCATCTGCCACGTGCGGATGTACTTTTCGCCGATCCGTCTGCCGATGCAGGGATGGATGAGGGTCAGTCGCATTACGCGGCCTTCGCGGCGGACGTGAGCGACCAGTCGCAGGTGTAGTACTTGTTGAGGTGGTGCGCGTAGAAGCGGTACCCGAGGTTCGCCGGGATGGCGATCGGCAACTGCACGCGCGAGCCGGCCAGGCGCTGGAACATCCCCTTGTAGCTGTACGTCATCTTCCAGGCGCGCTCCGCGCCCTTCAGCAGCTCGTCGGCGGTCATCCGCGCCGGGCGGTAGACGACGTGCTGGCCGTCGTAATAGCTCCAGTCGCTGGTCAGGATCCGTCCCTCGTTCGAGAGGCGCGTGTAGAGCGGCGTGCCGGGGAACGGGGTCATGATCGCGTAGCGCGGCAGGTCGATGTGCGTATCGATCGCGAACTGCGCCGTCTTCTCGAAGACCTCGGTGGTGTCATCGTCGAAGCCGAAGACGAAGCAGCCCTGGATGGCGATCTTCCGGGCGTGCAGTTTCTCGATGACGGTGCGGTACTCGACGCGCGCGTTGAAATTCTTGCGCGACTCGGCCAGCGCGCCGTCGGAGAGCGACTCGAAGCCGAGGAGCAGGCCGGCGCAGCCGCTCTCCGCGGCCAGGTCGAGCAGCTCGTCGTCCCAGGCAATCATGGTCGTGGCCAGCCCGCCCCAGCGGACGCGCAGCGGGGTCAGTGCACGGAACAGCTCCTTGGCGTAGTCGGTGTCGGAGATCAGGTTCAGGTCGAGGAAGATCAGCTTCTTCGGCTGCATCTGCCTGATATCCGCGATCACCTCGCCGATCGGCTTCTGCAGCGGCCGCCCCCACGCCGACGGCACGACGCAGAATTCGCACTTGTGGATGCAGCCGCGCGTGGCCTCGATGGTGTGCGGGGTGATGTAGTACTTCGCCGGCAGCAGGTCACGCCGCGGCAACGGCAGGTTCTCGAGTTTCAGATGCGGCGACTGGTCGTAGCGTTTCTGCAGCCTGCCTTGCGCGAAGTCGCGCAGCAACTGCGGCCACGTTTCCTCGGCGTAGCCGACCACGGTCGCGTCGGCGTGCTGCATGACCTCGTCCGGCAGCAGCGTGGCGTGCACGCCGCCGATGACCACCGGAATGCCCCGCTTCCGAAAGTGCGCCGCCAGCTCGTACGACCGCGGCGCCGTCCCCGTGATGGCGCTGATCCCGACGATGTCCGCCGGCGCCTCGGGGTCGATGTCGTCGATCCCCTCGTCCATCAATACGACCTCCGCCTCCAGCTCCGCCGGCACCAGCGACGCGAGCGTCGTCAGCGTCAGCGGCTGATACCGCAGCGACTTCTTCCAGATACCGGTCTTGTGGCGATAGAGAGGACCGCGCGGGGAGATCAGGAGGATGCGCATGGGTGTCGTCGCTAGTTTAGCGCGTAGAAGCCCAACACTTGCGTGTCGCGGGACGCCGCCAATTGCTGTCATCCTGAGCCGCGTAGACGGCGAAGGACCCCCTGCCGACGGAGCGGGCAGCGTGCAAGCGAAGGGGGTCCTTCGCCGCCATGCTTTCGGCTGCGTGGGACGGTCCCTGCGGCTCAGGATGACAGCAGAAATGCGTGCAGCCGCCTGAACAAACGCCTGTCGACGAACGCGTGCCGAGAGAAACCCGCCGCGGCTGCGGAAGAGGCGGCGGCGGGCGAGCGGAATCAACGGGAGACGGTAGCCGAGATCGGTCCGTCGCGCCTACTGCAAACGACGACCGATCTCGTCTTTCAGACGAAGGAGGCGCTGGTCTCCAGGGACGATCGCCAGTGCGCGATCACAGATTTCTGCCGCCTCCTCAACTCGACCGAGCTTGAGAAGCGTCTCGACGAGCATCGGACCGACGATGCCGATGCCCTTGCGGTTGTGCAACTCCGCGTCGAGCGCGAACCCTTTGCGCAGTTCCCGAACAGCAGCGTTTTTGTCGACCCTCAGCAGCGCCCGGCCGAAGGAGGTGTGGACCATGGCCAGGTGCCGCCGGTCGCGCAGCTTCTCTCCGATGGAGATGCTTGCGCGAAAAGCCTCGAATGACTCCTCCAGCTTCCCTTGGCGCTGCAACACTCCGCCGAGACTGTTTTGCACCATCGCCAAGCTCCGATCGTCGCCCAGTTCCTCCGAAATCGCGTTGCTCTTACGGAATGTGTCCACGGCCTCGTCGAACTTCACCTGCCGCTGCAACACTCCGCCCAGGCTGTTCAGCACCATGGCTTGGCCGCGTGGGTCGCCGAGGTCCAGAAGCAACTCGTAACTCCTGCGGAACATATCGGCGGCCTCGTCGAGTTCCCCTTGCCTCTGCAACACTCCGCCGAGACTGTTCAGGACCATGGCCAGACTGCGACGGTCGCCGAGTTCCTCTGAAATCACGTGGCTCCTGCGGAATGCGTCGACGGCCTCGTCGAACTTCCCCTGGCGCTGTAACACTCCGCCGAGGCTGTTCAGAACCATGGCCAAACTGCGATGGTCATCGAGCTCCTCCGAAATTGCGTAGCTTCTGCGGAAGGCGTCGACGGCCTCGTCGAACTTTCCCTGCCGCTGGAACACGCCACCGAGGCTGTTCAGAACCATGACCTGTCCGTGCACATTCGCGAGTTCGAACTCCCTGTCGTAGCTCCTGCGTAGTGCGTCCACTGCTTCGTCGAACTTTCCCTGCCGTTGCAGCACTCCGCCGAGGCTGTTCAGAACCATGGCCTGTCCGCGTGAGTCGTCGAGGGCCAGAAACAGTTCGTAGCTCCTGCGAAATGCGTCGACGGCTTCGTCGAACTTCCCCTGCCGCTGCAACACTCCTCCGAGGCTGTTCAGCGCCATGGCTTGGCCGCGTCGATTGTGAAGTGCTGTCTCGGCCTCAGAGGTCGAGCGGAATGCGCCGGCGGCTTCGTCGAACTTCCCTTGCCGCTGCAGCGCTCCGCCGAGGCTGTTCAGCACCATGGCCTGTCCGCGTGAGTCGCCGACTTCGAAAAAGATTTCGCTGCTTCTGCGAAATGCTTCGACGGCCTGATCAGAGTTGCCTTGCATCTGCAGAACTCCGCCGAGGTCGTGCAGAGTTACAGCTTCGAGACCACGGGAGCCAAGACTCGATGCGAGCGCCGCCGCTTTCCTGAGGGCATGAGCGGCTCCGTCAAGGTCGCCCGTCCGCTGAAGCAGTTCCGCTTCCATCCGAAGCGACTGAAGATCGCCAAGTCCTACCTGCCCACTGGTCTCGCGCTCGTCCGTACCGCGGCGACTCGGTTCGGCATCGCGCGGTTCGTTCTGTCGCAGCAGCAGACCGCCGAACTTGTTCAGCCAGTAGCCATGCTGTTTAAACAGCGGCTCGACGCGATTCAAGAACTCAGAATCGAGCGCTCCCGCACCTTCGAGCGATTCGGCGGCCGCGAGAATGTCATCGACTTCGCCATCGAGGAGTGTTGCCACTTCCGGATCGTCTGGATCGTGCCGCATGACCATCGCGCGGAAGAAATCTCGATGCCGACTCTCTGCTGCGTCGAGGACTCCTAGCGATTGTCCATATTCGCGTGCAAAAAGCCGCAGCAGTGGATGGAGAACGAACATGCTCGCTCCCGCTCGTCTATTGATCAGCGAAAGGCGGAAAAGCGCGGCCAGACGCCGTTGCGCACTGCGGTCGTCACATCCGGCTGCCGCAGCCGCAGCGATGACGGAAAATCCATCAGCAGCACATACGCCGAGGCACGCGAAAAACTCCGCATCGTTTGAGCCGAGAAGATCCAGACTGAGCGAGAACGAGACACGCAGATCGAGTGCCGAGTCGCCTGAGACGCTGAGTAATGCCAGCCGCTCCTTCTCCTCGCGCAGCTCTGTTTCGAAATCGGCTAACGACCGCCACGATTGCATGGCCAGGATCGCGCCGACGATCTGAATCGCAAGCGGCAGGTTGCCCACCAAGGCGCAGATTCGTATGGCTGCATCCGCCTCCGCGGCTGCAAGGTCGGGGAGTAACGTTGCGAAGAGTCGCATTGCCTCGACTTCGGCCAGCGGTGTCACATCGAGACGTGCCTCGTCCGGCAACCCCAAAGTGACAGGAAGCAATCGGTCCCGTGTAGTGATGATCACGGCACAACGTTTTCCGCCGGGAAGAAGTGCGCGGATCGAGCCGTCTCGCGTATTGTCGAAGATCAGTAGAGCGCGCCGGTCTCGGAAAACCTCCTGCATCAACGTGGACGCATCGCGTTCGTCCTCGGGGTCGAGCTCAACCCACGCGCTGCGTACAAACTCGCGGGCGATGGTGATCGGCTCTTTGCCGTCCACGCGCAACCCGATCACGCCGCCCGAGAAAGCACTCCGATGGATCTCGGCGAAATGGCACGCAAGAGCCGTTTTCCCTAAGCCACCCGTTCCGGAGAGCCCAGCAATGCAGCCCACCTTTTCGCCATCTTCGCGGAGCAGGATGTCTTCGAGTCGCTTTAACTCCGCGGCCCGCCCGGTGAACGTCGGCTCGTCGCGCTGTGGAAGGACAAATGGCGCACGCGAGGGCTGGACAGCCGGAGAGGACGACGCCGCACGGAGGATCGGCGCGAGGAGGTCCTGCGCACGTTCGCGGGTGATTCGTTTGCGGGCCAAGCGCGCTTGCATCCGCTCGTCTCGCGTGAGGAAGAGCGCGGCCGGCCAGTCGCCCTCGAGGCGGTTCGCCGTCATTGCTGCTTCGATGGCGGCGACGGCAGCATGGTAGGTCTTCTCGATGTCACCCGCCGCGACTTCCGGCGCTTGCCGGATCATGAGGCCGATGTTCTGCGCCGCGACCGCTTCGAGCGGCAGGAGGAAGCGGAGCTGGAGGCGGGCGGCGAACGGGCGGACGTCCTCGACCGCCACCCCGCACGCTGCTGCCACCCGCGTCAATGCGTCGTCGTCCAGGTCTTCGCGATCGGCCAGACGTTGGAGCGGATCATCCTTGCGCAGAGCTCCTTCGACGCAGATCTCGTAAGTCGCGTCGACGGAGCTGGACGCGGTCTGGTATGCGCGCCAGAGACTGTGGAACGCGCCAGACTGCACGACGTCCGAGAGGCTCCATGGGCCACGTTTGGCGTTTTGCGACTTCACCTGCAGGAAGCACCACGTTCCCGATTTGCGGACAGCGATGTCTTCCACATGCTCCGCGAAGAGATCGGTGATCGTCTCTCCGGTCGCGAGCTCCAGGACGTAAGGAAATGTGACGTGCGCCTGGTACTTGTATCGTGCAAACGTGTCGCTGCCGTGGTCATCCGGCGAGACGAGCGCATTGAGGTCGGTCATGGAAGGGAAGCCTGGCTTCCATCATACCGGTCGTTTCGTTCCCCGGACCGATCGTCGCGTCCCGCGAGCCACCACCGAAAGGGAACAACGAGAGGCCTCCGGCGGGCCGGTGCGACCGGCGGCGCTTGTTGGCCTAGCCAGGATGTACATCTGTCGACGAAACACGTGTTTGCGCGACGGCTTGGGCACAACAAGCGCCGCCGGTCGCACCGGCCCGCCGGAGGCCCTCGTCGTTCCCTCTCAGTGGGTGCGATGAGCGTCAACGCGCGTCGAGCGTGCGCTCCAGCCAGTCGAGCGTGCGTTCCGGGTGGGGGTCGATGCCGCTGCGCATCAGGCGGGCGGTGGTCAGGGAGCGGCAGTTGCGGATGGCGCGCTGCTCGGCGGCGGAGAACTTGCCGTCGACCGGCTCGGTGCGCGCGAAGCAGTTGTTGCGACGGAGGAAGAGCTCCACCGCGGCGTAAGGGAGAGCGTCCGCCGCCGCGGCCTCGACGCGGATCCCTTGCGGCGGCCGCGTCACGAGCGCCGCGGCGAGGCGCTGTTCGCGGGTGAGGGGCGGCGGTTCGGGCTCGGGCGCCGGGTCGTTCGATTGCGTATCGGTGGCGACGGACTGCGGCTGCGCCGCGGCGGTCAGGCTCTTGCGGATCTGGTAGACCTCGAACGCGATCCACGCCAGCAGGGCGATGATGATCACGTCGCGGATGCCGCGCAGGATTGTGGGCAGCAGATCCATCGCATCGGGAGGAGGCGCCTTCGGGCGCGACGACGGCTGTTGCGGAGAAGGAGCTGGTTTGCGCATGTCGAGGCTCTCCGAGGGACGCGGCTTGGGCGGTGGTGCCGTGGTGGTCTTTCGGCGGGGGCGCGCGCGACGCTCGCGCAGCGCGGAGGCCATGCGAAAGCCCTGCAGGACGTCCGTCGCGGCCGTGTCGACCATCGTGTCGATCTCTTTCAGCACGTCGCCGTCCGCGGGGGCGGCGCCGGTGAGGATGTACTGGTAGCCCGCACCGTTGAAGCGGCTGGGCTGGACCTGGGCCAGGCCCGGCTCGACGGGGCCGAGGAGATAAATCCACGGAATCAGGTCGAGCAGGGACGGCTCGAGGTCGATCTCCAGCGGACGCTCGCCGGTTTGCGGCGCGCGGTAGAGGCGCGAGAGCTCGACCTTCAGCGCCGTGCGGAGATCGTCCTCCTGCAGGCGCATCGCATTGATGCGGTCGAGCAGCTCCGGCCAGGCGTCGCGCCGCAGCATCGCGTCGGCATCGTCGTTCGCGCGGCGGAGGAGCGCCGGCAACTGCTGCGGATCCGACAGGTCGGGCCAGCAGAGCGGGAGGGCGAGCGGCGGCACGGGGCCGTCCGTCCACATCCCCCACAGCTTCCAGCCGCCGTAGCGTTTCGACGCCGCGCTGACCACCCACCCCATCGCGCCGACCACGCGGCCGCCGCTGCCGCGGAACTGGGTGACGAACGGGCCGCCGACGCCGTCCGCGCGGCGCGACAGCGCGCTGCCCAGCGGCTCGAGGTAGTCGAGATACTCGCGGGGCTGGACCACCTGCCCCTGGTTCTCGACGTAGTCGCCGCGCAGCTCGCGGAAAAACTCTTCAGCCATGACGCCTCAACAACTCCAGCAGCAACAGATCGCCCCAGACCGGCAGGCCATCGTCGCCGTCGCTCTCATCTCCCAGGAACTCGATCCCGCACGGCAGCACCGGGAACTGCGGCTCGGCGCCGGGACGCATGGCCTCGCGGATCATCCCCGCGAAGTCGCCGCGGCCGGCGCTGTCCCACGCCGCGAACAGCACCGCCGCCAGCCGCATGCACTGGCGCACCAGCGTCTCGCCGAGGCCGCCGTTGAACGAGAAATAGAACTCCACCTTGCCGACGCCGAAGCGCGTCGGCAGCAGTGTGTACGCGAGCATGATCCGGTAGAGCAGCCAGGTCAGGCTCTCCAGCAGCTCCATGCGGCCGCTCCAGTTGCGCGTCCCCTGCACCAGCTTCTCGATGTCCGTCGCCGCGGCCACGAAGCGGCTGTCGAACACTTCCTCGCTCTGGTCCACGACGCGCCGCGCCAAGGTCGCCGCGGCCTCACTGCTCTCCAGAAATGCGTACAGCGCCTCGGCGCTGCCCAGGCGGGCCCGGTCGAGGTGCGTCCAGATCACGCCCTGCCACGTGCCGCGCGAGCCGGGCTCGTTCGTCAGGTGCGCCGTGAGCTGGCCGATGTTCTGCCGCGCCAGCGACGGGTCGAACGGCACGACGAACATCGTCAGCAGCTCCGAGAACGCCATCGTGCGGAGGTTGCGGAGGATCGACAGCACGCGCATGTACTTGTCGGGCGTAGTCGTGCGCTGGTGGAAGACCTCCCCCTTCACGTCGATCCCGGCCACGTCGACTTTCTGCCGCTGGAAGGTGAGCCTCATGCCGTGCAGCAGGATCGGCACCGCCGTCCGCGGATCGGGGTTGGCGATCGTGTACGGCTCGACGAAGTCGTACGGCTCGCGGCTGATCAGCGTGGTCGGCTCGGCGATGAGGTGCTTCTTCGACGACGGGTTGAAGAGGCACTTCAGCCACGTGGTCTTCCCCGCCGCCGGCATGCCGGCCGTGATCAGCAGCATGCGCGACTTCAGCTCGCTCAGGAACTGCGGCGGCACGAGGGACGCGCAGGTCCGGCAGCGGACGTGGGGACTGGGGAGCGCGGTCTGCTCGAACGTCGGCTGGTCCCACTCCAGCCGCGGCTCGGAGAACGCCACGCCCGCGCCAGGAGCGAGGCCGCGGTGGTGCTTCCACTGCGGCACGTTCTCGACCTGCTGGTTCCACGTCTCGGCGCGGCCGACCGGCACGAAGTAGAACTGCCTGCCGCCGCACACCGGGCAGCGCTTGTCGACCGCTTTCGTGAACAGGCCCATTTCGTCAATTCCGCCTCAGGGCGTCTCCAGCAGCCGCACCAGCTCTTCCTCGTGGTTTTCGATGAACCGGCCCAGCTGCGCCGTTGCGAATCCGCCCGACGTCCGCTCCGCCACGAACGACAGCGTGACCGCGTTTCTGGCCCCGCCCCGTTCATCGCGCGCCACCACGATCAACAGGATTCGCGAGGTGGGCCGGTCCGGATCCACGGTGGCGAGCGTACCAGTTTTCGCATAGACGTCGTACCGCGCCCGGAGCCCTCGCAGCCGCGGGCGGATCGAGATGGCCGTCCCTTCGTTCAACACGCGCTGCAGCCCCGCGCGCAGCTTCTCCGCGGCCGCCGCCGCGTCCTTGTCGAAGGCCGCCGTGCGCGACGCGAGCGGTTTCGGGGTGCTCACTCCCGCCACGACGTGCGGCACGATCGGGCGGTGCATGGCCCACGACGAGAACGCCGCCGCCGCGTCGACGTTCGACCAGCGGCTGGTCGAGCCGCCGAGGAGCACGGCCAGGAAGTCGCGCGTCCGCGTGATGCGGTTCAACCGCAGGTCGACGGCCTCGGGGCTGACGATGGCCAGCGGCTCGAGGGCCTCGCTCGTGCGCAGGTCGTCGCTCTCGTCGCCCGACCAGAACGACACCCGATGCCGCCGCAAATCCCCCTCGGCCGCCGGCGCTCCGGTACGCACGCCGAAGAGGTCGCGCATCATCACGGCCAGTTGCTGCTCGTGCAGGTTCGCCATCGACTTCGGCTTGTCGCGCGTGTGTCCCGTGGCATCCGAGAGCGCGGGATAGCGGTCCCACGCCACCGGGCGCGCGGTGAGCGACTCGCGTCCGCTGCGCGAGCGTCCGCGTGCGTCGTCGGCGATGCCCGTCCCCTCCGTCCGCGCCAGGGCGAGCAGGCCGAGGCGCGTGTGATAGCGGTTGTCCGACGCGGCCAGATACGTCGCGAAGTCCACCCACCGAGGGAGCGGCGAGACCTGCCAGCCCCTGCCGATCTCCACGCCGAACATCTGCCGTTCGTAGCAGCGCTTTTCGACGACGCGGTCGCAGTCGCCGTTGCGCACCCAGAGCAGGCGATCGAGCTGCGGATGGACCGTCAGCGCGGCCGTGGCCCAGAACGGCTTCGCCGCCGAGCCCATCTCGATGGCCGCGAAGTTGTGGTCGGCGGCATGCCGCGACGCCAGCGCCCGAGGGGCCGACGAGTCGAGCCACGCCGACGGCGGCTCGAGCTCCTGCCAGGTCCGGCCTCCGGAGCTGACGGTCCGCGTCGTCCATTTGTCCGATGCGGCCGGCCGCGGCCAGGAGCTCATGGCCAGCACCTCGCCGGTTGTGCCGCGCATGATGGTGAAGGCGACGCGCGGCGGCAGCGGCGAGACGGCGCCGGAGGCGATCAGGCCGCTGTGGATCTCCCGGCCCGCGGCGTCGACGGTGGCCTGCGTGAGCCGCTGCAGGTCGGCGTCGATGGTGAGCTTGCCCAGACGGGCGCGGCGCTCGGGACGGACGCGCAACAGCGCGTCGCCGAACGGCTCCATCCAGCCGAGGCCGAGGCGGCGGGCTTCCTGTGTCGGCGCGTAGACCCACTGCCCCATCACCCAGGCCCGCCCGAGGAGCTGCACGTCGCCGCGGCGTCCGCCGATCGACACCGGCTGGACCTCGATCTCCTCGCGGGCGTCGTCGAATGAGTGGACGATGTTGTAGTCGGGATTCCCCGTCACTTCGAAGGTCGTTTCCGCCGCGCCCTCGGCCTCGTTCTCGACGCGGCGCACGGCGAAGACGCTCGGCCGCGTGCGCGCGGAGAGCTCCGTCTCCCGCTGCCACAGCTCGTACATGCGCCGCGAGTAGGCGCCGGGATCGGAGAGGCCGCTGAAGAACGACGCCGGCAGCGATGCCCGTCCGCCGTCCATGCGCAGGTTCGCGGGGAGTGAATTGAAGCGCAGCACTTCCGCCTCGAGCAGCGTCGAGCCGGTCGGGCGATCGGTGAACGTGCCGTCGCCTTCGCGGAAGAGAATGCGCCGGCCCTTCGGGTCGAAGCGGAGCATGTCCGCGTCGTGCAGCTCGTCGACGCGCTTGAGCAGCCGCGACCACGTCAGCACGTCGAACTCCTCGGAGCCGAGGGCACGCAGCGAGCCGCGCACCACCAGCACCAGCACGACCAGCGCGGGCAGCAGCGCCAGCGCCGCGTACTCGCGCCTGCGCAGCAGCATGGCCAGCGGGATCGTCAGCGCGAAGGCCAGCCACGCGAAATCGCGCGTGGCGACGGCCACGATCAGGCCGAGTAGCACGATGGCCGCCATCACCGCGCGATTGGCCCAGCGGCGGCGGCGCTCGCCGAACTCCGGGTCGAACACGGTCGCGCGCGTGACCGCGGTCTCCGGAACGGTGTCGAAGGCGTCGGCGCGCAGGCCCGAGGCCCAGAGCAGCGCCTGACACATCAGGCCGAGGAGCAGCGCCCAGCGCAACACGTCCGAATTCGACGCCGTGGCCAGCAGCGGCAGATTGCGTCCGCTGAACCACATCTGCGCCACGTTCATCGCCGCGTGCACCAGCGCCTCGCCGAGGAAGCCGGCGGCGATGGCGATCGCCAGCAGGTCGCCCACGCGCAGGCGCTTGCTGCGCATCAGCAGCAGCGCCATCGGCGCGGCGAACAGCGCCAGCAGGAGCAGGCCGCCGAAGAGGCCGTGCTCGCCGGCAATGAAGAAGCTGTAGACGCTGTCGTACTGAATCGTGTCCTGGCGGATGAACGACTGCGAGGCCGGGGCGTGGTTGAAGCCGAGGCCGGTCCAGCCGCCCTTCCGCACCATGGCCATGTGCTCCCACTCGTGGACGAGCGCGTTCCGGACGTTCGCCGCCGTGACGGAGCGGGCCTCGCCCGCGGAGGGGGCTTCGAGATCGAGCAGCCACTCCTGCGCCGCCGAGCCGTGCTTCATCACTTCCACGCGGCTGAGGATGTGCTCCGTCATCCCCGGCGCGATGGCGTAGGTGCCGAGCAGCGCCCAGTACGCGACCGCGACGCTGGTCGCCAGCACGACCAGCAGCGTCGCCGCCAGGCGCACCGAGGAGGTGAGCAGGAGCAGCAGCGCGAGCGGGAACCAGAACGCCAGCACGCTGTAGATCGCGCCGAAATCACCGAGCACCCCGAGCATGACCGCCACCGGCGCGAACAGCAGCACGACCACCGTGGCGATCGTGTCGGCCAGCGTCGGCTCCAGTGCAGGGGCTCCGCCGGGATCGAGCACGCGCAACGCGTCCTGCGCGTTCGCCACCGGCCGCGCCAGCAGGAGCAGCGCCGGGATGCCCACCATCCAGAACGGCGCCACGATCTGACGGACGTACTCCGGCGCCACGCGCGACAGCAGGAGGATGACCACGGCCGCCGCGCACCAGCCGAGGAACAGCGGCTTGAGTGCCGGCGACATCAGGGCCGCGAAGACGCGCCGGAACGGATCGACGGCGTAGCGCTTCAACACGCTCGGATCGGGCGGCTGCTGCTCGGCCTCGCTGATGGCCTGCCAGAAGGCGCGCCCGGCTTCGAACGTCGCGCGATATGGCCACTGCCACACCGCGGCGATCGATTTGTCGGCCGCAAAAAGTGACTTCCCGATCGCGCCCAGAATCGCCAGCGCGGCCACGCCATAGACGACGAGCAGGAGCCGGTCGAACGGCGACGGCAGGGAGTGCGCGTTGAGGTTCGGCAGCACCTGCCGCGGCATGACCACGAACTCGATCACCGCGCCCGCGACGAGCGTGACGGCGACGCCGATCGTGCCGGCGATGCCGCGGGGATCGCGGGCCACGCCGGGCCGGTGGTGCAGCCAGAGCCGCACGGCCAGGGCGATGAAGCCGGGCACGATGACCAGCGCCGCCAGCGAGCCCGCCAGACCCTTGGCCGTGACTTCGTCGACCGCCGTCGGCGTGAGCAGATAGCGCACCGCCAGCAGCACGCGCACGAGCAGGATCGCCCAGACCGCGACGAGGATGCCGCCGATACACCAGAGATCGCGCAGCCGGAGGCGCTGCATGCGGCCGAAGGCCATCGACGCGACGAAGACGACCAGCGCCAGCCAGGCCCAGAGGAGCGCGATCAGCAGCGCGCGGGGCGTCGGCAGGTCGCGCACTGTAGTAATGGTGAGCAGCAGTCCGCGCGACGCGGCGCCGCCCGGCACCACCAGCGGCACGCGCACGCTGGAGAGGGAACGGTTCGGCTCGAAGGCGCGGCTCAGCGCCGAGGGCTGGGCGGTCCGCACCCATCCCGGCGCTTTGCGTCGGGCCGGCGCCGGGAGGTCCGCGCCGTCGCGGAATCGCGGGAGCCCGTCGGGCGAGAGCTGCAGCGCCGAGGTGTGCCGGAGCTCCGCGGCGCCGTGGCCGAGGGGCAGGAGGAACGTATTCGCGCCGGCGGCCGCCTCGCGCGCGAACGTGAGCGTGCTTCGACCCTCTTCGAACGGCGGGAGCGACGTCGTGCGCGTCCACGGCGGCTCGAAGCTCACCCGCGCCGCGCCGCCGTCGTTCCGCGCGCGCATCACCAGCCGGCGCCGCGGCCAGAGGATCTCCACCTCCGCCGCCGGCGTGGCCACGGCGATCTGCCGCCACGGCTCGTGCTCGGCGATCAGCCGCAGCTCGTCGTCGTCCGGCATGAGCACGCGGAACGAGGCCGCCCACCGCTCCAGATCGTGGACGGTGGTCAGCTGGATCTTCCCGGAGCGGCGCAGGTCGTTGAGCCGCGAGACCATGAGCGCGTCGAGCGAGCGCGCCCGGGTCGGGTGCGCCGGCGGCGGATCGAGGACGATCAGCGGCTCGCCCATCGGCGTCCGCCCGATGATCAGCTTCCGCCGCCGCAGCAACCCTCGCCGTGCCAGTTCGATCGAGAACTTGCCGATCTGCTTTCCGCCGCCGCCGAGCATCACGGCGTCGCCGTTCACGTACGCGCCGTCGACGCGCACCAGGGCCGTGCCGCCGCGCGTGTGCAGCCGCAGCCCGTCGCCCTCGGGCGAGATCCGCACCTCCGGCCAGAACGCGCCGTTCGGCCAGCCGATCACCGCCGAATGCTCCGGCCCGCCGATGGTCATCGCCCCGGTCGTGCGATCGACCGCCGCGGCCGCCGTCCACGCCACCTGCGTCGAGCGCGGCCACTCGGCCACGGACAGCAGCGGCCGGAGCACGACCGGCACGGCGAACAAGGTCCCCAGCACGATGATGGCGAACGGCACCACATGCCGCCGGTTCCCCAGCGACGGCAGCGCCTCCTCGCGATGCCGGAGCTCGAGCATCCACGCCGCGGCCGCACACACCCCGACCGCGAACACCAGCAGCCCCAATGTCATCCGGCCATCCTCGCATCGTTACTACGGCGCGGCGCGCCTGACGTTTCGTGCCAGTCCGGATTTCGCGCAGGTCGTCAAGAGAGAGACGACCGGGGGCCTCCGGCGGGCCGGTGCGACCGGCGGCGCTGCTTGGCCTAGCCAAGGTGCACGCCTGTCGACGAAACACGTGTTTGCGCGACGACATGGGCTCAATCAGCGCTGCCGGTCGCACCGGCCCGCCGGAGGCCTCCCGTCGTCTTCCTCTCGTGGTTCCACGCGAGCATCCTGCGGAACAGTGGAGTGCGGCAGCTCGCTCGCTGCCGCACTCCGGACGCGACTCCTTCCTCTAATTACATGCCGCGTTCACTTTTTCGGTGATCTGGCCATGCGTGAGGTCGGCGGTGGGATCGCTGCTCGTGCGCTTCTCGCGGAGGCCGGCGGCGTGCAGGAGCTCGTGGATGAAGCCGTTCGTCACTTCCCACTGGCTCGTGCCGGGCTCGCCGACCTTCGGGCACACGTAGACCGTTCCGGCCTTCGGCTGCCGCATCCACATCAGCGTCTCCGGTCCGGTGCACGGCGTGTAGCGCAGGTTGTTGCGGATGCCGTTGCCGCTGGTGATGTTCGTCACGCGGCGCATGGCGTTCTGCCAGCTCGGATCGACGACCGGATCCACTCCCGGCGGATTGACCAGCGTCTGGAACAGCGCGGCGCACTCCGGCTTGTTCGTCAGCTTCTCCTCCGCCTCGCGGCGGGCGGTCTCCGTGCGCGCCAGCGCGAGTCCCTGCAGGCTGGAACGGTTGAACGGATCGAGCTGGCCACCGGTCCCGCCGCCGCCACCGCCGTTGACCGGCGGATAGGAAGGCGGCGAGGGAAGGGGCGGCAGCTTCGGCGCCGGCGCCGTCACGGTGATGCACTCGTCCGTGTGGCAGCCGACGTCGTCGTTGTCCGGCTCGTGATTCTCGGCTCCGCCGTCGGAGAAGGCCACGAACATGTTCGCCACGGCGGGCGTCTGGGACGTGTCCTCCTTGAAGGTGGCCGGTTTGGCCGAGCTCCAGTAGCGCGGCAGCGAGAAGGCCACCGTGTGCCGCGCCGTGCCGGGATATTCGCGCCACGTTCCCATGCGCACGATGATCTCGTCGTCGTTGTACTCCACGCGGTCCACGAGGTCGTGAATGGCGTCTTCGGGATAGAGCGTGATGATCCAGCGCACCGGCATGTGCCAGTTGTAGATCGGACCGGTGTGGTTGAACGGAATCAGCGCGTACGGCCGGTCGAACAGGCTGGCCAGCACCAGCCCCGAGTCGCTGACCGTCTTGTCGAATTCGGCCACGGGACCGTGTCCGGGCAGGACCGCCTCGAGGAGCTGCCGGGTGCGTGGATACTGCGGCTTCTCGGCGGCGGAAGGGCGGGTCACGCGATAGAGACTGGTGCTCGTGCGCAGGTCGATGAACTCCTTCGAGCGCAATCCCTGCGCGTCGTACAGGAATTCGATGGCCGCGGTCTCGCCGAGATAGAGCCGGAAGACGCGTCCCGCCGAATCGCGCACGATCTTGACGACATAGTCGTTGGCGTCGGCGACCCAGAGCATCCGGTTCGCGTAGTCGTGTCCGTACCATTGCGAGCCGCCCTGGTTGTCCCAGATCTCCTTGCCGCGGCTCGTCTCCACGAGTTGCGCGCGCAGGATCTTGCCGCGCACCTCGGTCTGTTCGGCGCCGTGGATGAAGGGATAGCCCGGCTGCGGGCGCGTCGCGGGGGGCGGCTGCAGGTTGACGGTCCTCGTCACTTTGGCTATGGGGCTCTGCGTGGTGATGGTGCGATTGAAGGCGTCGGACGTCTCGTTCACGGTGGTGGCGCCCAGCTTCACCGTGTCGGGCGTGGCGTCGTTCCAGCCTCCGTTGGTCCCCCACACCGAGCCCTTGCGGTCCCCGTTGATTGCATACGCCGCGGCGAACCCGGCGCTGTGGGTCGACGACGCCGTGGCTACGCCGCCGTTCTGGGCCAGTGCCACGTTGACGCTGCCGGTGTCGAAGACCTCCAGTTCGGGAATCCGGCTGTAATGACCGAGGGCGTGCTTCACCACCACGCGCACCCGGGTCGTGGTGACGGGAGGAAACGTGATCCTGCGGAGCACGTTGCGGTTGCTCACCACCACGCCGTCCGGGACGACCACCCACTTCTTCACCGTCGGCGTGTCGACCCAGTACTGCACCTCGAAGTCGCTCAGTCCGTAGAGGCTGAAGCGCATTTCCGGCGTCGGCTCGGCGGGCGTCGTGTAGGCGTCCTGCAGCGAATAGACCTTCACCGCGGAAATCTGTTTGGGACCGTTGAACTGGACCTGCAGCCAGTCCGGAAACGCCACCGGGATTCCCAGGTCGGTGGCGAAGGCGTTGATGGACGAGCTTTCCCAGTCCACGCCCTGCAGCACGACCTTGCCGGCCGCGTCGACCGCGAACGCCTCCGACCACGCCGACTTCCCGGCCTGGTCCGAGATCACCGACAGGAGGCCGTCGGCACTGCGCACCTGATAGACGCTGTTGCCGAAGCGGTCAATGAATTGATCGATCCACGTCGCGGCCGGATAGCTGAACGCGTGCGTGCCCGAAGGTCCGCTGCGCGTGACCGGACGCCGCGCGGCATCGCGCCCGACCACGGTTACGGAATCGGAGGCCACTTCGGTCGTCACGACCTGGCTCCCCGTAGTCGACGTGCTGAGCGCGGGTGGCGGAGTCTGGCCCGTGACGCTCACGGACCAGAGCAGGAGAAGAAGTGCGACGGTTCTCGATCGGCGGATCATGGTGCAGTCCTTTCGTGAAGCGGCACGTCCGTGCGTTCACGGCCGTCCGCGTCCAGTGAATGAAGAGCCGATCGGGCTGATCCCATTGTGCGACCGCGAAAGGCGGCGCGGGTGGACGGACCGTCAACATCCGCATGCGCGGCCGTTACGCCGGCGCGTCGCGGTGTCACATGCGAGTCGAGACGCACCCGTCCAGCATTCGCACGACCCGGTCCGCGTGTTGGGCGATGCGTGTGTCGTGGCTGACGATCACCACTGCCCGGTTGTCGTTGCGAGCCGCGTCGTGGAGGAGCGCGATGGCCGCCTCCCCTGCCGCCGAGTCGAGACTTCCAGTCGGCTCGTCGGCGAGGAGGATGGCAGGGTCGTTGGCCAACGCGCGAGCGATGGCGACGCGCTGCTTCTCGCCGCCGCTGAGCGCACGCGTGTTGCGCGACGCGAGATGGAGCGCACCGACCCGCTCGAGCGCGCGGTCCACTGTCGTCTGCACCGGCTCAGGACGACCGTCCCGGGCCATCTCCACCACGAGCTGCACGTTCTCCCTCACGCTCAGCGCATCGATCAACCGGAACGTCTGAAACACGAAACCGACCCGATGCAGCCGGAAGAGCTCCAGTTCCCGCTCCGGCATCTCCTGCAGCGCGCGGCCGTCCACGCTCACGCTCCCATGCGTCGGCCGCACCAGTCCTCCGAGCATCGACAGCAGGGTCGTCTTGCCGCTGCCGTTGGGCCCGATGATCAGCACCATCTCGCCGCGCTGTACGTCCAGCGACACGCCGTCGACGGCGCGGAACACGCCGCCGGCGTCGTACTCCTTCACCAGGTCGCGGGCCGTGATCAAAGCATCGCTCACGCGCGAAAGACCTCGCCCGGATAGATCCGCCGCAGCACGCGCAACGGCGCGATCGCGGCCAGCGCCCCGATCGCGAGCGCCGCCGGAAAGATCAGCGCGTGGCGCGGCAGGTAGAGCAGCACCAGCGTCGGAATCGCGCGCAGCAGCAGCGGCGTGATCGCGCACATGAACAGAATCCCGGCGATGCAGCCGGCCATCGTCACCAGCAGCGACTGCCCGACCACGAGCCGCAGCAGATACCGCTGACCCGCGCCCAAGGCCTTGAGCGTGGCGTAGTCGTCGCGGCGCTCCAGCGCGGAGCTGTAGAGCATCAGCGCCACGATCAGTCCTCCCACCGCCGCGCCGAAGGCGGCCAGGCCGAAGAACACCGGCAGCACGCCGCTGTCCAGCTCTTCGTCGTGATAGCGCGTGAAGTCGTCCGCCTCGTGCACGGCCACATCCGGCACCGCCTCGCGGATGCGCCGCGCCACCGCCGCACGATCGCCGCGCGTCTTCACCAGGATGAAGCTGGCCGTATCCTGGATGCCGAGGATCGCCGCGCCGTCCTCGAAGCGCACGAAGCCGAACTGCGAGAGCAGCGCGTTCGTCCCCTGCGACAGTCCGGCGATGCGGAACGCACGGCGCTGGATCGTCAGCGAGTCGCCGATTCGCAGTTGATATTTGCGCGCGAACGACTCGTCTAACACGATCTCTCCCGGCTTCAATGTCATGTCATTCGGCGCCCCGAGCCGCGTCGCCGGGTCGAACCCGAACAGGAACAGCGTCGACGTATGTCGTCCGCGAATCTCCCCTTTGCTGATCACGCGCACCAGCGGCGACGCCGCCGCCACCCCGTCGATCCCCGCCACCCGCCCGGCCAGCGACGCCGGCACGAACGACGAGCTCTTGATGATGTTGTCCGACCCCTTCTGCGCGATCCAGATGTCCACGCCCGCCGTCCGCACGTACCGCGTCGACCCGTCCCTCACCCCCGCGTGGACGGCAAACAGAAACAGCAGCAGCGACACCGTCGCGGCCACCCCCGCCACCGTGACCAGGAAGCCGCCGCGGTTGCGGAACAGCAGTCGTCGCGCGAGAGGGACCATGGAGCGAGTGTAAGCGTTGACGCGCGCCGCCCGCCCATTCATAGTTCGGCCCATGGATTCCCACGAGCCCGAGTGGCTCGGCGCGTACTATCTGTACCCGAAGCCGCTGCGCGACGGCGACGCGGTGGTCCAGCCGGACGTCGTGCTCTGGCTCGAAATGCCGAGCGGCGCCCTGGTGGGGACGACGGTCATCGACCCGCGGAGGACGCTCTCGTTCGGAGAGACGCTCGAGCGGGCCATGCGACGACCCTTGAAGGGGCCGCCGCGCCGCCCGGCGCGCATCCGCGTCCCCGAAGCACGGCTGGAAAAAGAGCTGGGCGACGCCGCCGCCGGGATTCCCGTCGTCATAGCGCCCGTCCCGGAGCTCAACGCCACGTACCTGCGGTTGAGCGCGGAGCTCGGCGCCTTCAAACCGGGACGTGCCGCCCGAGGCACAGCCCGTGGCGAGGACGACTTCGAGCCGGTACCCGCGCCCCCTCCGTCCCCGCGCGCCGGCAGAAACGACCCGTGCCCGTGCGGCAGCGGGAAAAAGTACAAGAAATGCCACCTCGGCGCCGACGCTGCGCCGCAGCGCGCCATGTCCGAGATCGACAGGATGACGGAGATGGACGAGACGCTCATCGGCGAGATCGTCAGCTTCGGCGTGGACCGGTTCGGAGGGAGCTGGGCCGTCGCCGATTTCGATCGCGGTGACGAATCGACTGTCATTCTCGTGCCCTGGGCGGCGTGGACCGGCGCCGTTGACGGAACGCGCGTTGCCGACATGTTCGCGGCAGACGGCCCGCGCAGGTTATCGCCCGAGGAGCGCGACTGGTGCGAGGCACAACGCGGCGCGTGGCTGAGCGTCTGGGAAGTGACCGACGTCGCACCGGCCCTCGTCACCATGCGGGACGTGCTCAGTGGTCAGGAGCGCGCGGTCCGCACCTCCGTGACCGTCGTCGTGGGCGACTCGGTGCTCGCGCGCGTGGTCGATTACCGTGGCGCGTCCTACTTCAGCGGCCTCCACGGTTACCCGCTGGACCCGCCCGAGGCTGACGCGCTCGTCGCGTCCGTCCGGAGAAAGCTGCGCACGCCCACCAGGACCGCCGTTCCCCTGACGCGTCTTCGCGACCAGGCCTTCAGCCTCTTTCTGATCGAACGCTGGATCCGGGCCGTCGGCATCTCGGACGACCTCGCGGACGACGCGTCGGTCACGATCGATCCCTGAAGGGGATCGCTGCGCGGAGCAACGCTTGCTGCGACGGAGCAACATTTCGTCGCGTGGAGCAAGAATCTGCTGCGGCGAACGGGGATTTCGTGCGCGCGACGAAATTGGTGCTGCCGCGGACGAGGATTTCGTGCAGCGGACGAAAATTTGGTACAACGCACGAAAATTTGGTGCGACACACGAAAATTTTGGTGCAACGCACGAAAATTTTCGAACAACGCACGAAAATTTTGCTCGGCGAAGCACGAATTCGGTAGATTCGACCAATTTCCAGCAGCGAGCTACGAAAAATTCGTCCGCTGCAGCAAGATTTTCCATTGAAATTGCACCGCGTTGCTCGTTTCTGCCAAATTTTGTCAGCGATCGAGCTGCATTTCGTGCAAACCACCAATTCCGCGCTCGTTTGCACGAAAAATTTGGTCGCGCACTCGAAAAAACGCCCTTTTTGTCCTCTGCTGGCTACAGCAAACTGTAACCCTCCCGCGTGACGGCTCCATGCGCGATGAGGTACGCGCGTGCGCGCGATCCACAGTGAACTGCACACCCACGAATGCGAAGCGTCTGGAGTGCGGCAGCGACCGAGCTGCCGCTCTCACTTACGCCAGCCGCAGCTGGCGCGGGCGGGCGGAGGCGCGGTTTCCGGTCTTTCGTGTAGACGTGCTCGACGTCATGACCCAGCGCGCGAAGCGCGGGGGTCAGTCGCAGTGGAAGGTTCTCGTCGAGCAGAATCCGCATCATCCAGCCGAGGTACTTCGGGCAACGGAAGATCTTCCTCGGCGGAAGCCGCCGCAAAAGCGATGACGGCCTTCAGATCCTCCCTCGTCACCGCGGGATAATCTTCCAGGATCTCGGCCTCATCGTCGCCATCAGCGAGACTGGCCAGGAGCGTTCGGAGAGTAACACGCGTTCCGCGGATGACAGCCTCGCCGCCACAGATGCTCGGGTCGCGGAGGATGTGGTCCCCGAAGTTCATTCTCAACTCTAACGTCGAAATCGTAACGTGAATCAACAGGCACGTCGAGGCGTGCGGAGGTTTTAGGAGTGCGGTGGCGACGAGCCACCGCTTTCGTATCCGGCACACGCTGCGCGCACCGGATAGAAAAGCGGTGGCTCGTCCGCCACGCGCACTCCTAAAAACCAGAGCGTGGCAACCCACCGCATCCGCCTCATCGGACACTCCGCACCCGCTCCTGCAGCGCCGCGATCACCAGATGCGCCGCTGCATCGGCGACCTCGATCCATTCGCGCGTCGCGTCCTCGACGCGAGGGTCGAGGGCGTCGTCGTGCATCGGATGCAGCATCGGCACGCGGCCATGCGCGATGTCGTCGCGCAGCTCGAACAGGCGCCGCGGCGGCTTCACATCGAGTGCGCTCGCGGCGGTGGCCAGGCGCATGACCGAGTCCTCGTCGCTTTCCGGTCCGCGCGCGAGGTGGAGCAGTTGCACGAGCGCCGTGGCCACGCCGCCGGAGACGACCTGTTGCGTCCCGAGCTTCAGCCCGTCGTACCACGTCACTACGTCCGCGAGCGCCAGCGTGGCCAGCGGCGCCGCAACCGTGAACACGCGCGGATCGACCGTCAGCTCGCGGACGCGCAGCTCGCCGCCCGTGATCGACACCGTGCCGCCGAACGAGCCGGGCGACGCGAGATTGAGCAGCAGGAAGACGTCGTGGAAGAACAGCTCCACGTACGCCGGCGCATCGCGCGGCTCGAGATCGCCGCGCACCTCCATTGCCACGCGGACCTCGGGCGCCGTCAGTTCCGCCGGCCAGTCCGCGCTCACGCGCACCGCGCCGTACACCCGCTCGCGTACGACGTCGACCGGCACCGCATCGGCCAGCGCGATCTCCGCTTCGAATCGAAACTGGTTCATCGTTCGTCCCTCCGCGGAACAGCATCTCCCGCCTCAAACCGCCCCGAGGAAATCTCTACCCCGCGTGCCTCGGCACCCCACCCGCTCCCTCGGAGACCCGCCAACCTCGGCCGCAAGTTCTCTACATTCCGTGGACGCGGCAACGCCGGAGTTTCCGTTCCGAGGACCTTCGCGCGCACGGGTGAAGAAAACCTCGGCGTGGCGCGAGATCCGAGGTAGTCAGCGGCTCGTGGGACGGTCCCTCGCCACGACGATTCCGATCAGCTCAAAACGCGATGAGTCCTCATCGATTGACATCGTCTTGTGCGCCGGGTTCGCACTCTCCAGGACCAGACTTCGTTCGCGTGTACCGAGCCGCTTCACGAGCACCATGTCGTCGACCGTGCAGACCACGATCCGGCCGATCGCCGCGGCAATGTCCGGCGTTCGATGCACGTACAGCAGGTCGCCGGGAAGAATGTCCTCGCCGGTCATCGATTCGCCGCTGACCGAGAAAACCGCATTCGCGTTCTGGCGCTGGTATTTCGCCGGAATCCGCTTCCTCGGCATCTCGAGCGCATCCGGGTAAATCACGCCCCCGGAGCTCGCGGCGACTGGATGCACCTTCGCGTGCGTGCCTCCGTATTTCTTTCGCGGTGGGATGGCGAGCGGCGTCCCGGCATGCTCGCGTTTCGTGCGCCGGGTGAGCCACTCCCCCGTTTCCGCGAGCCGCGCCAGCTCGTCCGCCGTCCAGTAGTTCAGCGGATCGTCGGCGATGACGTTCAGCGGCTCGCCGATGGCCCTCGTGATCGCGAGAACGGTGAAGAATCTCGGATCCGCGGTCTTGCCGGTGAGAATGTCGCTCAACGAAGAGGTGGTGATCCCGACCTGCTCCGCAACCCACGAGTGCGACATATTTTTCGCATCGATCGCGGCCCGCAAACGTTCACCGAGCGTCATCGCCGCGACGGTACCGCCGCCGGAGCGGGGCTGAATGAGGTACCGTTCTGGTCCGCCATGACGTTCCGTCACGCTCGGCATTGTGAAGCAGAACGACACTTAAAGGTTACTGTAACGCTCAGGGCCTTCTGTTACCGCTGACACCGCCCTGCCGGTCATGATTCGTCCGGTGCTCAACGTATGAGGCGCTTCCTCACATTCGTGACCGGTCTCGGTCTTGCGCTCATCTTCGCGGGAGCCTCTGTGTCGGCGCTCGGCATGACCTTCGGCACGGTGAAGGACGCCCTCGAGTCCAACGGTTCTCTTGAAACGTTCGAGGCGCACATCCGGCACTACTCCGACCGTCTGGTCATGGACGAGAGCGGGATTTACATGATCCGCACCCAGCATCCGTTCGCACTTCACTTCGGAATGCTCGTTCTCTGCTGGGTCGTTGCGGTCCTTTCTTTCGTCGGGCTCCGCTACCTGCTGCGCGCTGCCCGGGAACGTGATTCCATCCCGGACTCACCCACGGGCTGACTCGCACCACGAATCGGATGCGCGGAGCGATCCGCGCATCCGATGGTTCAGAACCACATCTTCAGAACGACATCAAAGCGGCGGCGCGTAGACCTGGACCGACACCCATCCGCTGTCGAGGTGAACCCAGCCCTGCCGCAGCACGGGCGCCCGATCGGACGTGAGACCGAAGAAGTAGCTGCTCTCGCCGCCGCCCGGATAGTTGCCGGAGTAGACCCTGCCGTTCAGCACGAAATAGGTCCACGGCGCCACGACGACGGACGAGGTGACGGCCTTCGTGCCGACGCCGCCGCTGGTGATGTTGAACACGTCGTCGGTGGCGATGCCGTCCGAGTTGTAGTCGTACTCGCGCACCGCCCCCCAGGTGGAGATCGCCAGTTGATCCGCGTAGGGCGGGTAGGTGAGCCCGGCGACCGGCGCCATGTCGATGCGGTATTCGTACACCCACTTGTACGCGCCGACGGTGCCAGCCTGTCCCTGAAACACGCGAGACTGCAGGCGGCCGTTGCCGCTGCCGCCGGGCACGGCGAACGTGGAAACGTGATCGGTCACGCTGACGCTGCAGGACGGGCTGAACAGGCACTGAAAGGTCCACGGCACGTTGACGACGTCGAGGGCAAACGCGGGTGCGGCGACGACGAGAGCGATGAGAGAGAACAGGACCATGGGGATCGAACGAGACATTGTTGGTTTCTTCCTCCGCCTGATTTTGACTTCGGGGAGTAGTGACGTTCGGCGCAAAAACGTTTCATTGCTCGTGAATGCAGGCAGCGTGGAGAGGCGGGCTTAGCCCGCCGCCTCTCAGCCCCGGCGGGCTAAAGCCCAACGGTCTTCAGTTAAGCCGCTTCGATGTTGCCGTGGCCTGCGTAGCAGGCAACAGACAGTAGCCCCCGGCTTCAGCCGGGGGGAACGCGGACCCATGTTTCCAGCCCGCGTAGCGGGCGACAGATCTGCCGCCCGCTACGCGGGCTGGAGATTGCTCGGCACTCGATTCCCCCCGGCTGAAGCCGGGGGCTACTGTCTTTCAGCGTGCTGCGCACGCGTTGATCCGCGCTTCACTGAAGACCGTCGGGCTGAAGCTCGCCGCTCCACGACAACCGCGGATTGCCGGTGCCTGCTTAGAACTTCCCCCGCACCTGGAACGCGAAGATGGGGCCGATCTGGCGGTGGCGTTCTTCGACGAAGGCGACGGAATCGGTGCGGCGGCCGTCGTAGACGGTGCGGTCCCACATGCTGTCGGCAGCGAAGAGGTTGTTGAGGCCCGCGCGGACGGTGAGGCCGTAGACGTTCTTGTGCTCGAGGTAGAGGTTGCCCCAGACCGGGCCTTCCCAGAACCGGCCGACCTCGGTCAGGCGATAGTTCAGGGCGTTGTACTGATACGACGCGCCGGCGCCCCAGGCCCAGTCGGAGCGCGGGACGTCGTGGCGGACGGCAAGGTTGCCGAAGCGCATCAGGCTGTTGCTGATGCGACGCTTCTCGCCGGTCAGCGGATCTTCGACTTCGCTGTCCTGCAACTGCACTTCCGCGTCGAGGCGCGCCCCGTTCCAGCCGAAACGGTCGAGGTTCAGCGTGCTGCGCGACTGGACGCCATAGACCGTGGCGGAATCGAGGTTGCCGGGCGACTCGCCGGTCTCCCCGATGGGCACGTAGTCGATGATGTCGTCGATGAGGCGGCCGTAGAGCCGCAGCGTCGTCGAGCCGAGGGTGCCGAGGTTGCGGACGCCTTCGACGTCGAGCTCCCAGCTCTGTTCGGGGACGAGATCGGGATTGGCGGCCTTCTCCACTTCGTCCTGCAGATTCACCGAGGCCAGGAAGTCGAAGAAATTGAGCTGGCCGACGCGGCGGGCGAGCTTGACGTTGACGTCCGTGCGCGGGGAGACCTTCCACGCCGTCGAGAGCTCGCCCTTCGGGCGATAGAACTCGCGTGTCGTGCCGCCGGCTCCGACCTGCACGAGCTGCGAATATTCGCCGCCGGCCGACAGCTTGACGGTCACGTTCTTCGACAGCGGCCGGCCGTAGCTGCCGACGATCTGGTAGCGGTCCTCTTCGACGCTGGCGATGCCGCCTTCCAGCGGAACTTCCTGGAAGCGTCCGTCGACGCCCATCTCGAACAGGCGCGACGCGTTGTCGAGACTGTTGAAGGCACCCTCGGCGGAGAGCTGCCACTCCGCGACGCCGCTCTTCCAGCGGTACTCGGAGCGGGCGATGAGCTCCTGCTCGTCGCCGATCTGGGCGAAGCGGTCGCCGTCCGCGGACGCGTCGGCGAAGCTGGTGATGACGGTGGTCTCGTTCGGGTAGCGCGAGCCGCGGCCGACGGCGATCAGCTTCAGGTTGCCCGGCCCGAGGCCGAACTCGTAGTCGCCGCCGATCTCGTAATTCTGGCCGTGCTCGTCCACCGTCACTTCGCGCTCGCGCGCCTCGCCGGACGTCGTGGTGCGCGTGCCGGTTTCGAGGTAGTCGTAGTAGAGGCGGCCGTAGAGGAGGTTGAGGTTGCCCTTGGCAGTGCCGGGTCCGTCGTAGACGAACCGTCCGCTGATGCGCGGCTGCTCGGCGTTGCCGCGCCACTGCTCGTTGCGCTGTTCGGAGATCGAGCCGACCGGCGTGTAGATCCACGTCGGACCGCCGGCGCCGCTGCGGCTGCCGCGGTTGTCGACGCCGATCGTGTACTCGACCGGTCCCTTCGTGCCGCTGACCGACACCTCGAAGCGTGTGAAGAGCGGGTCGGTGTAGTAGGAGCGGAACTCCGGCCGGTAGGCCCACTGGCCGTGGATGCCGGTCGACTTGACGATGACGTTCGCCACCTGGCCGGAGAGTCCGGGGATGTTGAGCGTGGCGCCGTCGACGATCTCGATGCGCTCGACGTTCTCCGCCGGGATGCGGGTCAGCTCCGTGACGACGTCGTTCGACTTGCCGGAGACGCGCTGGCCGTTGATGACGACGTTGCCGGTGGCATCCCCCAGCCCGCGCGCCAGATCCTCTTCCTTGATCCCGAACCCGGGAACGCGGCTGAGCATGTCGTACGCGGTGCGCGGAGCGAACTGCACGAAGTCGGCCGGGACGTACGTCCGCGACCCTTCGGCGGCGGGCGCCGCGGCGGTGGTGGTGGTCTGCGCGAAGAGAGGCGCAGCGAGGACGACGAGCGAGACGATCAGGACTCGTAGGTTCATTCGTTTTCTTTCTTTGGTTCGTCAGACGGGAACGGCGCGAAAACGTTAGCCGGACAGGTGCGTTTTTCCCGCGGAGGGCGCCCGCGGACGCTCGTTCATGACGGTCATACCGACATGATTCGAAAGAATCAACGAAAGGTTTCGTAGGAGCGCGAAAAAAGCAAAGCGCCCCGCGACGAGGACCGTCGCGGGGCGCCGCACATCGAATACTGAGTCGAGGTTACGGGGGGCAGGCGTGCTCGCCCGACGTGCGCGGGTAGCCGATCGAGAGGAACGCGTCGGCGACGGCCTGCTGCTCGTTGTGAGCATTCGAGTTGTAGACGGAGCAGGAGTTGTAGAGCTCGTAGGCCGCCTCGTTCACGTAGTTCGCGATGGTGGTCCAGGTCACGGTCGAGGGCATCTCGTACAGCGCCTGGAACATGATCCAGCGCGCCTTCGACGCGCCGACGCCGTCGACCTCGAAGCCCGACGCGCAGCCGTCCCAGCCGCTCGTGCCGCCGCGGCTGCACACTTCGTTGCGGCCGCCCTCCGCGAGCAGGCGGTAGGCCATCACCAGCATCGTGCCGTGGCCGTGGTTGCCCGTGATCGTGCCGGTAGTATCGGCCTGGTGCACCCTGTCGTTCAACGTACGGGTGCCGTTCGGGCCGACCCAGTTGTGGCCCGACCCGTCATCGTGAGCGCCGCGGGCGTAGCCGCTGTTGGCCACGTCTTCGTGCATCGTCCAGTCGGACGATTGCTCGAGGCCGTAGCCGGCCGGCTGCCGCAGTTTCTCGACGATGTTGGCGATGACGTCCGAGTAGCCTTCGTGGATCTGGCGGCGAACGGCGGTGTCGTACGCCAGACCCACTTCGTCGAAGATCACGCCGTGGCCCCACTCGTGGGCGACCAGATCGAGGCTCGCGGCCATGTTGTAATACACGTCGGCCGGGCCGATGACGACGGTGTTGGCCATCGACTTCCCGTCCTTGGGGTTCTGGATGAACATGGCCTGGTCGGGGGCGACGTCGGAGGTGTACGCGGCATCGCCCGCGGACGACTCGATGATGATCTTGGCCTCGGCGTTCGAGCCGTTCCAGCCCTTGCGGCCGAGGCTCCCGAAGGCGCGCATGGTCTGATACGTGTGATACAGCGCATCGCCGGCGACGCGGCCTTTCCAACCGCCGAAGGAGGAATCGTCATAGACGACCACTCCGCTGGAGTTGGTGGTCAAGGGGAAGAGCGTGTACGAGATCGGCGCGTAGATGTCGCACTTGAAGTTGGAGCTGTTGGTCTCCTGGTAGACCGACTGCGACGGGTACGCCGTGGCGCTGGTGGTGTGGTAGTAGCCCTCGTGCGTAAACGGCGACGGGCGCGTCGACGAGACGCTGGCCCTCAGCACGCGATTGGGGACGCCGGAGCGGATCGGGATGCCGATTGCGTCGACACCCGCATTGCGGTCGCTGGGGAAGCAGTTTCCGGTCGGATTGGCCGGCGACACACCGAGGATGCGGTCGTCCTCGGCGTCGAGGACGACGGAGTGATAGCCGCCTTCCTGGTCTTCGGCGAAGGTGAAGAACGCGAAGCGGAACTCGTCGTGAAACTGCACCAGGCGCAGCTTCGTGTTCTCGGCGCGGAACGCCGCCGCCTCGTCGACGAGCGGACGCGCGTCCTGTGCGTCTTCGCCGCGGTAGACCTGCAGCCGGTCCGTCGCGCGGCGTACCGCTTCGGCGCGGCTGAAGCGCGGGCGGTTGGTGATGAACACCGTCTCGAACTGCGTGCCGCCGGCGTAGCGGAACGCGCCGTCAGCCTTGAAATGCACGCCGACCTCGGAGCCGTAGAGCTCCGCTTCCAGTCCGCCGACGACGGCGTGCTGGCGGTAGAAAACGTGGGTCTGGCCGAGCGAGTCGGTCGAGCGGCGCACTTCGCGCCAGACGATCTCGTTGCCGGCGGCGTCGAACGCCCGCGGAGCGGCGAAGCCGCCCGGCAGCTCGATCCCACGACCGACGAGCTGCTTGGCGACCGCCACCGCATCGCGGCCGAAGACTTCGCTGTTCCGCGGGTCCGGCAGGTCTTCCGCGAATGCGCTCAGGGACAACAACACGAACAACAGATACAGGGTGCTGCGAATCGAATCTCTCATGGATTGCCTCCGCGCCGAACTGTAGGGGCGGACCTCGGCGAAGGAGGGCGACGGGCAAACGCGGTCGATATTACCGGCCGGTGTGCGGCCAGTTGCGAACCGACTCGAGCAGCGGTCTGGCCTCGGAGACGCCGTCGCGCGCTGCCTCGGTCAACTCGCGGACGGCATCGCCTCGCAGACCGGAGCGCGCGTAGACGATGCCCAAGAGGAGGTGGTCGCGGGGGGCGGCGGCACGGACCGCGTCGAGCTCCGCTTTCGCGGCCGCGCTCAGCACGTGGAAGCGGGCCATCGGCACGGGAGGGGCCGGCAGCATTTCGGTCTCTTCACCGCGGCGCAGCTCCACCTGCCATGTGTACGTCTTCCCCCGTGGGAGAGCCGCGGCGGGCGTCCAGAGGCCGGCCTGCAGAGCAGGACTCTGGGTGACGATCGCACCCTGCTCGCCGACGATGACCGTCGACGTCGCACCGGCCGGTGCGGGCCAACGGAAGCGCGGCCGGTCCGACTCGACGACTTCGCCGAAAGGACGCATGTCGGGCGCGGCGGCCGGGTCCTCGGCGCTCGCGCGGAACATGTCGGCCGGAGTTCGCAACGCGAGCAGCACTCCCGGCATCTGCAGCGCGCCTGAAGCCGTCGCTTCACGAACGACGGACTCCCAACGCTCCGGTCGCGCAGGCGTGCCTTGTACCTGCCGGGTTTGCGATGGCGGAGTGATGACGCGTGGCGCGTCGGGCGGCGGCACGGGTTTCGTCACGACGTGCGGGGCCTTCGGTGAGTTCGCGCGGCGCCACAGGAACGGGATGGCGACGGCGAGAGCGGCGATGATGGCCGCCGCCGCAATCCAGCGGATCGCGCGCGACGGGCGGCGGCGGACGCGTGGCTCGACACGCGGCGCCTCGGTCTCCCCCGCCGCGAGCGACTCGGCCAGCGCACGCGCGTCGGACGAAACATCGAGCGTCTCCTGCGCCGTGCGCTGGCACTCCGCGCAGCCGGCGACGTGATTGAGCAGCTCGCGCGTCGCGGCGCCGGCGCGCCCCTCACGCAGCGCGATGAGCTGCTCGCGGCTCGCGTGCGGCGTCATCGCCCGTCGCTCCCCTTCTGCCGGATGGCGAGGCGGCGCTGCAGGCGCGCCCGCGCGGATTTGCGGAGGTTGATGACCTGCTGGCGCTCGACGCCGAGGGTCCGGGCCAGCTCCGCGTCGGGCAGAGGAAGGCGCGGCCAGATGGCGGAGAGCTCGTCTGCGGACATTTCGATCGCGTTCGCAATCTCGTCGAATGTGGCCACGCCGGTGAGAGGAAACAGTACCACGGCGTTCCGCCCCTGCCCGTCGCGCAGGTTGAGCAGCAGCGCCGTCCGCTGCTTGACGGGGAGCGCGCGGATCTCCTCCCACACGACCTGCAACTGCTCGCGCGTCTCGTACTGCGCGATGGGATCGTGGCCGTCGCTCCGCACCTCGTCGTCTGACGAAAGCACGGCGCCGCCAGTCACGCCCCACAGCTCGCCGAACAGCTCCGTCACGGCGTCGAGCGCGAGCGGCGCATCGGCGAGCACGAGCAGTGCGACCAGAGCATCGGCGTCACGATCGCCGTCGCGCAGCGACTCCGGCGCCGACTCGGCGTCGACCGGCAACGCCGCGCGCACGTCGACGCGATCGCGCCACGCCGCGAGGCCGCAGACCGTGCCGGCCGGCAGGTCCCAGATCGCCAGCCGCCCGTCCGTCGTCGCGACGTAGCGCAGCCGCCGCTTGAGCCGCGCGCGATCGGGAGCGGACTGCCGCCGCACGTCGGCGACGGCGTTGAACGTCAGACGGGCAACATACTCGTCGAGCCGCGAGACCGCTTCGTCCTCCGACTCGCGCGCCGATTCCAGCTTCTGCACGACCCGCAGGAGGACCGCCGCGTTGACGTCCTCCACCGCGGCCGGACCGGCAGCGGCTTCGAGTCCCGGGCGGCATCGGCGCAGCACGCGCGAGATCGCCGGCTGGGCGACGTCCCGGATGATCCGCTCGAGCGCGGAGAGACGCATCGGCTCGTCGCGCGCGGAGAGGAACGGGTGAAGGACCGGGTCGTTGAGGCTCGCCAGCGAAGGGACGTCGCGCACGAACTGCGACCACCAGACGCCGCGGCCGCGGATGCGATCGCGCCGGGTCACAAGCCGTCGCCCACGATGATGAACGGTGCCCAGTCGAGTGGCGATGCGTACCGCTCATCCCGCAGGAGCCGCCGCTGCGCGCTCCGCAGTGCCTCGGCGGGCCGGTCGCCGGCGATCAGCCGTTCGTGAAAGGCCACCATCAGCTTCATCGTCGCGGCGGACGGCGCTTTCCACTGACTGCCGACCAGACCGTCGGCGCCGGCGGCGAGAAATGCCCACGACAGTCCCAGGATCCCTTCGCCGCCGCCGATCCGGCCGCTGGCCGTGTCGCACGCCGAAAGCACGACCAGTTCGGCGTTGAGCTCCATCCGCGCGACCTCGTGCGCTTCGAGCAGCCCGTCCTCGCCGTCGTCGCCTGTCGCCGCGAGGACGACCGAGGAGAACGTCGGCGAGGCGTCGTCGACGAGACCGTGCGCGGCCACGTGCACGACGTCGTACCTGGGTGCTTCCTTCTTGAACAGCGCCTCGCGCGCCTCGCCGCGTATGTAGACCGCGTTGCGCGCCGTGCCGCCGTACAGCCGCACGATCTCGCGTACTTCCGTCTCCGCCTCGACGAGATTGCCGAGGATCGTGGCGCGGTCGTGCGCGCGGAAGCGCGCGGCGGTCGAACTGCCCACGGACGGATTGCCGAGTGCGAGCAGACGCGGCTCGCGCGTGCGCGGCTTGCGCTCGTGGACGTGCGTCAGCATCTGCATCGACGGCGCGTAGAACACGCCTTTGGTCTCGATGAGCGCGCGTCCGCGGGCGTCCTGCAGCGCCTGGAACGGCACCTTCCAGAGATCGCCGTCAGGGATGAAACAGAGCGTTTTCGACGACGCGGTGAGCCGCTGCACCGGCGCGATGAGCAGGTCGTACAGACGCCGCGCCGGCGCCCCGTAGCGCAGGTCGCGCACCGCGATCCTCGAGCGGAGCTGGGCGACGAGGTTCTGGAGCTCGTCGCGGTCGACCGGCACCGTTTCGACGCGGATCAGCGGCTGGCCATCCGTGCCGGCGGTGACGACGAAGATCACGGTCTGCCGCTTGCCGGTCATGTACTGCACGGCGGCCACGCCCTCGAACGGCCACCGCAGGCCGCGCCGCCCGATCCCGGCCTCGGCGTACAGCTCATGACCGCGGACGCGCGACGCGGCGCGCACGCGAACGTCGTGCAATTCGAGCCGCGCGCGCGTGCGCGCCGTATGCAGTTCGGCCAGCCGCTTTTCGTCCTTCTCCGACAGGAGGGCCCGGTTCAGCCCTTCCATCCTGACCAGGACTTTCTGCTCCAGCTCCGCTTCCGGCGACGCCTCTTCGACCTCGCGTCGGGTACGCCCGGCCGCATCGCGCAGTACGCGCGCTTTCGCGGCCTCGGCGACCCGCAACGCCTCGTGCACGCGGCCCCGCTGCACGAGCAGCTCGACCAGGATCTGCTCGATCTCGTAGCGGTTCGCGAGGTACGTCTGCCGGTTGCGCTCCGACGTGGTCCGCTCGAATGCCGCCTCGGTGTGCTCGATCGCGCAATGGGCGATGAGGATGGCCTCGTCGATCTCGCCGATGCCGCGCGTGGCTTCGACGTAGCGCGCCCACGTCGTGACGCTCCAGACCTCGTATCCGAGCTCGATGGCCGTCTTCGCGTCCGCGTAGCGCCCCTGCAGCATGCGCAGCTCGCTCAGCGTTTCGTAGGCGATCCTGTTCTCGCGATCGAGCGCGAGGGCCTCCACGATGTCGGCTTCGGCCTGCGCCAGATCGCCCAGCTTCATGTGCAGCCGGCCGCGCGCCGCCAGCAGGTTGATCATGGCCGGGACATTGCCCTGCAGTCCCGGCAGCGCCAGCGCTTCCTCAACGGTGCGCAGCAGTTCGGCGGGCGCGCGTCCCGCGGCCAGTTGCGCCGACACCATCTGCCGGACGAAGGCCAGGTAGTTCCGGACCAGACCTCCCTGCTTCGACAGCGCGGCCGCACGCTCGTAGTGCAGCGCGGCGAGCTCGGGGTCGCCGAGCGCGGCGTACACGTTGCCGAACGTCATCTCCGCCTGCAGCAGCGCGTACGTGCTGCCCGCCGACTCCGCGTGTTGCGCCGCCAGCGCGACGTTGGCGAGCGCGGAGCGGTATTCGCCGAGCATCTGGTCCTGCGTCGCCAGCGACGACGCGGTGAGCGCCAGCACGATCGGGTCTTCGACGGCGCCGGCAAGCGACAGCACGCGACGGAAGATCTCGCGGTCGGCCACGTTCGGCGGCGCCTTGCCGAGCCGCAGCAGCGCGTCGGCCAGGACGTCGGGATCGGTGCTCCGTTCCGCGAGCTCGACCGCCTTCGCCGCGAACTCCGCGGCGCGGGCGAAATCGGGCGGCGCGCCGGCGCGCTGGCGCGCACTGGCCGCCGTCAGCGCGACGGCGCGCGAGGCGTCGTCGCCGAGGTCGCCGGCGACACGATCGATGTGATCGACGAGCTCACTGGCCATCGGCCCCTGCGCACTGCTGTAGAGGAGCACGACGCGCGCGCCGAGGACGCGCAGCAGTTCGGGAGTCCAGTCCTGCGCATGACGCTCGAGCCACTCCGAGCGCGCGGCGCGCGACGGCTGCGCCAGCAGCTCGTCGGCCAGTTGCTCGTCGCGATCGCGCCACTCGTCGATGCGCCATGCGCCGCCGGCGAATGCAAGCCGCAACGTCGCGCGCACCGTGCCGTGTCTCGGCTTCGCCGCCGGCAACGCGCTCCGCTTCGTCACGAGCAGCTCGACGTCCGCCCAGGCACGTCCGCCATCGACGCGCACGTTGCTGAGGCGAACGTCGTGTAGGTCGATGCAGGACACGGTCAGCGGCCGCAGGACGTAGCGGTGAAAACTCGCCGGCGCAGGCTCGACCCAGGACCGCCGCGCCGCCGCGACGTCGCCCGCCGACCAAGCCTCGAGGAAGCCCCCGACCGTGCGCGTGACATCGGCCGAGGTCGCGGACAGACGAACAGCAATCACGAACAACAGGACCAGGGGAACGAATCTGCGGACCACGGAAAGGTCATGATCGCATGACTGGCAAAGGAAAGATAACTATTGCGCAGGAGGGCACGCTGCCGACCGGTGAGGGACAATGCGCGCCGCGCATGACGTCGCCCGCCCATCCCCTCACTACTCGCACCGTCGTGCGCTTCTGGCTTCCGCTGGCGGCGACGTGGTTCATGATGGCGCTCGAGGGGCCGTACATCGCGGCGATCGTGGCGCGCATGCCGGAGGCGGCGCGGAGTCTGGCGGCGTTCGGGGTGGCGCTGTCGCTGGCCTGGCTGATCGAGTCGCCGATCATGATGCTGCTCTCGGCCTCGGCGGCGCTGGTGCGCGACCGCGCGTCGTACGTGGCGCTGCGTCGCTTCGCGCACATCCTCAACGCGGTCGTCACGCTGGGAATGGTCGTCCTCGCGCTGCCGGCCGTCTTCCCGTTCGTCGCGGAGCGGATGATGGGGTTGCCGCACGACATTGCGCGGCTGGCGCACCTCGCCACCGCGGCGATGATCTTCTGGCCGGCGGCGATCGGCTATCGGCGCTTCTACCAGGGCATCCTCGTGCGGCATCACCTCACGCGGCGCGTGGCCTACGGCACGATCGTGCGGCTCGTGACGATGTCCGCGTCGGCGGCGGTCTTCGCGTTCGCGTTCCGGATGCCGGGCGCGCTGGTGGGCGCGCTGTCGCTACTGACGGGCGTCGTGTGTGAGGCGTTCGCGAGCCGGTGGATGGCGCGGCACATCGTGCGGACGATCGTCGCCGGCGATGCGGTCGCCGAGGGAACGCTGCTGCGGCAGCGCGACATCGCGCGCTTCTACTTTCCGCTCGCGCTGACGTCAATCCTCTCGATGGCCCTGGGGCCGCTGGTGACGTTCGGGCTGGGCCGCGGACGGTTTCCGATCGAGTCGCTCGCGGTGTGGCCGGTCGTGAGCTCGATGACCTTCCTCTTCCGCAGCGGCGGCGTGGCATTTCAGGAGGTCGGGATTGCGCTCGACGCCCGACGCGAAGTGGGACGCACCGCGGTGCTCCTCGGCGGACTGGCGTCGCTGGCTTTGGCGCTCGTGGCATTGACGCCGCTGGAAGTGTTCTGGTTCGAGCGCCTCTCCGGACTGCCGCACGAGCTGGCGAAGTTTGCGGTGTGGCCCGTGCGCATCCTGCTGCTGTTTCCGCTGCTCGAGTACATCGTGTCGTTCCAGCGCGCCCGGTGGATCCTCGAGCACCGCACGCGCGTGGTGAGCATCGCCACCGGCATCGAGACGGCGACGCTCGCCGTGGCGTTGCTTGCCGCGCTTCGCGTGCCCAACATCAGCGGTGCGGCGGCGGGGGCGATGGCCATGCTGGCGGGACGGATTGCCGCGAGCGCGTATCTGTTCGCGTGCGGGAGGCGGATTCCGCGCTCTCATTAGGCAGAACGCACTGGTCCCAGTCACGGACAGCAACGCGAAGCGTCTGGAGTGCGGCAGCGAGCGAGCTGCCGCTCTGCCTTGCGGCAGCCGCAGCTGCCGCTTATAGGAGATGAGATGAGAAGGCCAACCTCCCCGCAGTAGGCTTTCTGTGTGAGCAGAAAAGGCTCTGCAAAGGAAAGGAGATTGGCCATGAAGAAGTCTAGCAAGAAGAGTGTGAGCAGCAA
>Ga0190272_10000127_pt1 | contig 48752 bp, 48 predicted proteins | sample Popmic504T_FD_133746 | JGI IMG/M metagenome (GOLD analysis project Ga0190272, IMG submission 133746) | Populus adjacent soil microbial communities from riparian zone of Shoshone River, Wyoming, USA - 504 T | ecosystem: Environmental > Terrestrial > Soil > Riparian zone | place: USA: Wyoming...
TACAACTTCACCATTCCCACCATCGTTGCTCCGGCCGCCGGCGTCCAGGCTCAGTTCTTTGCCCAGGCCGACCCGCAGACCGACTCAGGAGCTTCGCAGTCCGGAACGCGCCAATTCTGTGTCACCGAAGACGGTGTCATGAGAGGCGCAGCCGGTGTGACTGCCGTAGCCACCAGGGCTGCTTGCGATGGCCTCGCCGCGCTAGGTAACTAATTAACTGCTTCGAAGCCAGGGAAGAGTTTTTCTTCCCTGCGCTCGAGCATCTACCACCAACCAATTTCTAAGGAGCACGAACAGAATGAATACCAACAAACGCCAGGACGGCTTCTCGCTCATCGAGTTGCTGATCGTCGTTGCGATCATCGGCATTATCGCCGCCATCGCTATCCCTAACCTCCTCGCCTCACGTCGCGCCGCCAATGAAGGCTCAGCGCAATCTTCTCTCCGCACAGTTCACAGTGCAGAAGCCACCTACCAGGCAACTGCTGGTAATGGCGCTTTCGGAACTTTGGCCAACCTCGACACTGCCGACCTCGTGGACCCAGTCCTCGGTACCGGCATCAAGAGTGGCTATAACTTCACCATTCCCACCATTGTTGCTCCGGCGGCCGGCGTCCAGGCTCAGTTCTTTGCCCAGGCCGACCCGCAGACCGACTCGGGAGCTTCGCAGTCTGGAACTCGTCAATTCTGCGTCACCGAAGACGGTGTCATGAGAGGCGCGGCTGGTGTTACGGCTGTAGCTGATCGCGCGGCTTGCGATGCTCTTGCTGCACTCGGCAACTAGTCTACTAGACTTCCTTTAACTGGAGAGGGGATGGAAGTACTTTCCATCCCCTTTTCCATAGGTGGTAATCATGAAGAAAACAAATCAATCCGGATTCTCCCTCATTGAACTCTTAATCGTCGTCGCAATCATTGGAATCATTGCCGCGATTGCCATTCCGAACCTGCTCGCGTCTAAACGCGCAGCTAATGAAGGTTCCGCCCAGTCTTCCCTCCGGACTATTTACACTTGCGAGATGACCTACCAGTCATCAACAGGTTTGGGTTCATTTGGAACCATGGCCGATTTAAGAGGCGACTTCCTGACTGACGAAGTGCTCGGTTCGGGCACCAAGAGCGGTTACAACTTCACAGTTGCTGAAATCATTGCTCCGGCGCCGGGCGTGCTGGCGCAATTCTATTCCCAGGCCGAGCCGGTGATTGACTCCGGCGCTGGGCAAACCGGTACCCGCCAGTTTTGCGTTAGCGAAAATGGGGTGATCCGCACAGGAGTCGGGGTTACACCGGTCGCCGACCGGGCGGCTTGCGATGGCTTGGGTCCACTCCAGTAATGAGCTGGCGCCACTAGTGCGTGAATCCTCGACGATCACGTTTCTGTAAATATTATTTGCGAAGCCGGAGGGTTACCTTCCGGCTTCGCAATTTCTTTTTAGATACCTACTGACACAAAATCGGGGCGCGTGTATATTCAAGAATATGTTGGGCCGCATCCGAGCGATCGCCACTAATGCTTTTCGAGAAGCTGTGCGCGATCGCGTCCTCTACAACCTGGTTCTATTTGTGCTGCTGCTGACCGCCGCAGCAGTCTTTCTGGGAGAGTTGTCAGGAGGACAGGAACGAAAGATCATTGTTGACCTCGGATTGAGCGCGATGCTGCTCTTCGGAGTCTTTATTTCAATTTTTGTAGGCATCGGTCTGGTTTACAAAGAGATTGAGCGACGCACTGTCTATGCGATCTTTGCAAAGCCGGTCGGACGAGGCGAGTTTCTAATCGGTAAGTATCTCGGTCTTTGCCTGACACTCCTGGTGAATGTGCTGGCAATGGGCGCCGGGATCTCTTTAGCACTGATCTACGTCAGGCGGGGATGGGATCCGCTGGCCCTGCAAATCTGGCCCGCAATCCTGCTGATTTATTTTGAACTCACGATTCTGACAGGAGTGGCTTTACTCTTTTCGTCGTTCTCGTCTCCCGCACTCTCCGCCCTGCTGACTTTCTTCGTTTTCATCATTGGCCACTTCAGTGCGGACCTCAAATCGCTGGCCACCTCGTTAGGCAGCTTTGCTGCGCGAGCATTCTTCCAAACCATCTACTACGCACTGCCGAATCTGGCAAACTACAGCTACATCACTCCGGCTGCCCACGGCCAGGTGCCAACCGGAGCAGCTCTGGCGGCAGCCGGCATGTACGCTCTTGCCTACGTGGTCGTCATACTTTCTGCCGCCACACTCATCTTTAACCGCCGAAACTTCAAGTGAAAACTACCCGCGAAAACGCTGCGACTTTCTTGCATACTCAAGCCCGTTCGACGATGGCCACTGTCATCTTGCTCGTCGCGGGAATGATTGCGGTGGTTTTACTGGCGCGCTGGATCGATTCCAGGCAACAGGCAAAAGCGCCGGCGGCCCAGGCTGAAGAGCTTTACTTGTCAGGCAAGACGGCGCGACGGATAAGCCTCGGCTTTAATGGTTTGGTAGCAGACTGGTATTGGATGCGTTCCCTCCAATATGTTGGTCAGAAAATCATCGACCTCCCGATGGATATCCAACTTGATAGTTTGGGCCAACTCAATCTCACTCTCCTTGCTCCACTTCTGGATACTGCGACTACCCTTGACCCACAGTTTCGGGAACCCTATTTGTACGCAGCGGTGATCCTGGCTGATGTAGATCCGGAGCGGGCAATTCAAATAATGAAAAAAGGGATTGCCGCCAATCCTTCAGTGTGGCGGTTTCACCAGCACCTCGGCTATATCTATTGGAAACAGAAAAATTTCCAGGCGGCGAGCGAAACGTTTAGTCAGGGTGCGGCAATACCGGGAGCGCCACCGTGGATGGAAGCCATGAAGGCAAAGATGCTTGCGGACGGCGGCGGTCGGGAAGTAGCCCGTGAGATCTACAAACGGATGTATGAGCAGGCCGAGGACGCGCAGGTGAAAGAGATGGCCCGCCGTCGTCTACTTCAGCTTGCTTCATTGGACCAACAAGACGCGCTCCGCAAAGTTTTATCATTTTACCAAACTCGGGCCGGCCGGTGTCCGACGGCGTGGCGCGAAATTGAAGCCTCCCTGCGGGGAATGCGTTTTACGGTAGACTCGACCGGAGCACCGCTCGATCCCTCCGGGACTCCGTATGCCTTAGTCAAATCCGGTTGCGATGTTGACCTCGGCGCTGCCTCGGAAGTGCCAAGAAAATAGCGAACAAGTTGCAAACTCAGTCACAGCATCATGAGCTCAATCGTTGAAATCGAAAACTTAACCAAAGACTACGATGTCGGGTTTTGGCGCAAACGAAAAGTTCGAGCACTGGATGGTCTGTCGCTGACAGTCAAACAGGGTGAAATTTTCGGGTTCCTGGGCGCCAACGGAGCGGGGAAAACTACGACGCTGAAGTTACTAATGCGTTTGATCTTTCCCACGTCAGGAAGTGCGCGCATCCTCGATCGCGATATTTCTGACGTCTCGATGCATTCGCAGATCGGTTATCTGCCCGAAAATCCATACTTCTACGACTACCTCACGGCTACAGAGTTTTTGAACTTTTGCGGCGAGCTCTGTGGCATTCCCAGGGATGTTCGTGAGCAAAGAGGCAGGGAGTTGTTGACTCGCGTCGGCCTTAAGGAAACCAGATGGAAGACTCAGCTGCGGAAGTTTTCAAAAGGAATGCTTCAGCGCGTCGGGCTGGCTCAAGCACTCATTAACGATCCACAAATCGTGTTCCTCGACGAGCCGATGAGCGGCCTGGATCCCATCGGCCGGCGAGAAGTGCGCGATCTGATTGCGTCGTTGCGAAGCGATGGAAAGACTGTCTTCATGTGTTCACATATTCTCTCAGACATTGAGGTGCTATGTGACCGGGTGGCGATACTCAAGGGTGGACGACTCTCTCAGGTGGGCACGTTAGATGACTTGCGAAAAAGTGTGACCGGCCGAAATGTGATTGAAGTTATCGTAGGCGGAAGTGATGGCGCTGTGCTCAGGAGCTATTTGCCTGATGAAGACAGGTACAAACTCAATTCGACTCCCGCAGGTTTGAGAATTGAAGTCGCGGACGAAAAGGACGTCGACCAGGTAATAGCTGCTCTGCGGAAATCCGACGGTACGCTCATCTCCGTTCAACCAGTCAAGCAATCGCTCGAGGAATTATTTCTGGAAGAGCCTCGCCAGGCCGAATAATTAAGAGCCTCTTTACTTAAGAATAAAGCCGGTCACTTCCACCTTGATGTTAGCCCGATCGTCCTGGTCGGTCATTCCTTCCAGCATGATGCTAACCGCTATCGTTCGATTGTTTTCCAGTTCTGGTTGATTAACTGGAATCACAACCACCGTTTTCTGGTTAACTGGTTGACCCTGGTGGTCCACCACCATGCCTTTGACCTCCAGCCCCGTGAGCGTACGCCCGGTGAAGTTGCGAACATTGGTCTGAATGTTCATCACAATATCTCCCAGTGCTCGCTTGGCTTCCGTAGCCTCCGGTTCGTCAACCGTGATCTTCGAATGGTATTGAGCAAACTCGGGCGCACCGGCGCGTATTGCTCCGGCGAGCGTTGGCTCCACCCTGCCTGAGCTGCTCGCGCGCATCAGGACATAAAAAAAGACCGCAATGATGATCGCAGCCACGAGGGCCACGATGATGATCACTTTGCGCCGTGAACTGTCCTCGTCGGGAAGCTGTCGTTCTTGTGTAGACATGAGCGGATTCTAGTGCCCTCGCAGTCGGATATGCAATCCTGGTACGTTCCTGGTTTGGAGTTGACGTTAGCCGTCGGATTTCGGATGCGTCGGGTTAGACACGCTTTAATCGAAAATGTTTCCGGTAGGCTCTCACTCTTCAGTCATGAAATTTTTCGGGGCACGCCGGAAAGCGGTTACTGATGGCGAGAAAGCAAACGGGCTATTAACTCCTCCAGTTCGGAGTAGTCAATTGGTTTTGTGATATAGGCATCACAGCCGGCGGCGAGCGCTTCACTATGAAAGTCTGCCGTGTCATGCGCCGAAACCGCCACGATGGGCACCTTATTCAGACCCGGCAAAGCACGTATACGTCTCGTGGCCGCCAGCCCGTCCACGAATGGCAGACTCAGATCCATCAGGATTATTCTAGGATGCAGCCGTGAAGCGGCCTCAATCGCTTCCTTCCCATTGATCGCCTCAACCACCTTATAGCCGCTTAACTCCAATAGCCGGCGCATCATCTGGCGATTGTCCTCGGTGTCTTCGACCAGTAAGACGTCTGCCTCACTATCGTTCATTTCGCACCCTTCCAGCCCGACTGAGTGAATTGTGGAACTCAAAATTGTGTGGCCTCGCCTTCGCTGTCCGCTGTATCACTAGAATACGCAAGCCTTTTTTGCTAAGATCGCGCACTGAATTACGACAGGTGAATTTCCACGTGTCCGAGTTTAATCAGTACACTTCGCTGGCTGCTCAGCTGTTCCCCTCAGCCGGCCAAACGATGTTGGTGCGATGTGTCGGGGAACGAAATGAAGCCATTATTCGCTGAATCCGAAGACAAACACTCGCTAGAGACCCTGGGACGGGCGTCGGTCCAGATAGTCCACGATCTTAAAAATCAGTTAAACGGTCTCAAACTCTATGCCACGTTTCTAAGGAAGCGAATGGAGAAGACCGGACGAGCGGAAGATGAGTTGGACACGGTGCGAAAACTCATTGCGGGCCTGGACCGATCAGCCGAAGACCTTTCGATGATCTCGGATTATGGTCATCCAGTTTATCTCAAGATCCAACCAAACGTTGATTTGCATGCTGCAATGATCGGAGTTGCAGCCAACGTAAATGCCGGCTTGAATAGTGGTCCAGGGACAACTGGAGCCTTGGCAGGCCCAATCGAGTTGACGTCCGATGGGACGCCGATGGTTGGCGATTTCGATGCAGCCGCCCTCACAAGTGCCCTAAAGTCGATCTCTACGGGGGCCTTGAAGATGATGAACAACAGAGCCCGTGAGGGCGTGCTCAACATTAACTTGTACAGATCAGCCGAAGATGGGCACGAATGTTTGATTGAGTGGGCCGTTCTGGATCACCCGGACTGGGATGTTTTTCATTCATTCGCGGGCAGCGACTCAATCCGAATGTCACTGGCGGCCCGCACGATCGAAGCCCATGGGGGCGCGGCAGAATGCCAGGACGGGGCACTGCGAGTTCGCCTTCCGCTGGCGAAATAAGAGTGAAGACGATCCGGGTCACAATTTCATAGTCAAGGGAAGTTTGAGGGAGGACAGCGCGTGGAGAAAAAGGACGTAAGAATTCTGGTGGTCGATGATGAACCGATGATGGCGGATTCTCTGAAAAAGAACCTGCTCGAGGAAGGTTATTCAGTTGACACGGCTGGTACCGGCGCGGAGGCGATCGAGTTGTTCACGCAGCGCGCGCACCATTTGGCGATCCGCGATCTGCAACTACCCGACATGGATGGGCTCAAGGTAATGCGTCATATGAAGGAGGCTCGATCGCTCACAGAAGTAATCGTCCTCACTGGGCACGCTACCGTCACCAAAGCTGTCGAGGCGACCCGGGCCGGCGCGTTCGATTTTGTGGAAAAAGACAATTTCGAATTTGAAACTCTGCTCCACCGGATCGAAAACGCACTCAAGCAGCACGAATTGGTAACCGAAAATGCAAACATGCGCCGCCAGTTTTCTACGCGCTCCGAGTACGAAAATATTATTGGCGGCTCGAAGTTGATGCAAACGATTTATGAAACTATCGAGTCTGTTGCGAAGTCGGAAGCAAACGTGCTGATCGTGGGTGAGTCGGGAACCGGCAAAGAATTAATTGCCAACGCAATCCACTACCAGTCGCTGCGTTCTAAAAAACCATTCATCAAAGTCAATTGCGCGGCCCTGCCGAAGGAACTGATTGAATCCGAGTTGTTTGGCCACACGAAGGGCGCCTTCACCGGAGCGCATGCCGACAAGGAAGGCCTCGTCCAACACGCAGCCGGCGGATCCCTGATGCTCGACGAAATAGCCGAAATGCCGGTTGAACTTCAGCCAAAACTTTTGCGCGTTTTGCAGGAACGGAGCTATCGCAAGATTGGGTCGGAAAAAACTTACGCCGTCGACTTTCGTCTGATCTCTTCAACCAATCGCCCCCCCGCCGATGCAATCCGTGACGGGCTTCTGCGCGACGATCTTTTCTATCGAATCTCTACCATCACCATTCATGTGCCGCCGTTGCGTGATCGCAATGAGGACATCACACTCCTGACCGAGCATTTCCTGCACATGTATGCCCAGAAATATGATCGCGCGATCGGCGGTGTGTCGCAGGCAGCCTACCAAAGGCTATTCGGCCATTCCTGGCCGGGTAACGTTCGCGAACTGCAAAACGTTATCGAGCGCGCCGTGCTCCTGGCCAAGGGAACGAGAGTGGAACCAGTGGATCTGCCGTTTGATAACGGAGCGCTTCCGGAAGGAAGCCCGGCCGGAGCGGGTTGGGACGTGCCGCCTAACATGACGCTCGAAGACATCGAACGGCTGGTGATCGAGAAAACTTTGCAGCGTACGAGCGGAAACAAACAGGCGGCGGCAAATCTCCTGGGAATTTATCGTCCGCGGCTTTACAGCAAGATTCGAAAGTACAACATCGACGTTGCGGCGCTCGTTTCGGCGTAACCTGGTGTTGACCGACGGAGTCTAGACAAGCCGGAACCACTCGGGTTAACCGGGTCCCTTGTCTCATCCGGTTCCGCCCCTTTTTGACCCAGCAGTTCTGACAAAGGTAGTCATCATCCCCCGTGATGAAAGCAATTAACCGCGAATCCCAACCTGACGGTCATTTACAAAGTATTGACGCCCTGCGCGGCGTCGCTGCTCTGGGCGTCGTGCTTTACCACGCCGTCATGCAAACGGCCAACGGGGTTCCCAATAATTTCTTCCAATGGCCCGTTAAGGGTCTCCAGTTTCTGAGCTCGTTTGGATACATCGGCGTCTTTCTGTTTTTTGTTATTTCAGGATTCTGTATTCACCTGCAGTGGGCAAAGTCGAAAGCTAACGGCACACCTCACCAGATAAATTTCCGCTCCTTCTGGAAGCGCCGCATTCTCCGCCTCTACCCTCCTTACCTTTTTGCGCTTGCCTTGTTTTTTCTTATGGCGGCCCTTTCAGTCGGAATCGACGTTACACATTTCTTCATTTACGACGTAGTGATGCATTTGTTGATGCTTCACAATCTCGACCCCCAAACCTGCTACAGCATCAATGGCGTCTTTTGGACTCTGGCAATCGAAGAGCAACTCTATCTCGCGTATTTTCTCATGCTGTTTTTACGCAAACGATGGGGATGGGGGCCAACTCTCGTCATTTGTGCCCTTGCCCGCCTGCTGTGGTTTTGGTTCAGTCACGCGGTCTGGGTCGTTGCCGGTATCGGCGTGCCGGTTCCGGAAGCTGCGGCGTCTCATTGGTTCACCTGGGCACTGGGAGCCCTCGCGGTTGAAGCGGCTTACGGTTTAGTAAAACTGCCGAACTGGTGCCGGAATGTGTGGATCGGCAGTGCTGCAATTGTCCTTGCGTCGGCGACTTCAGCCCTTCTCCCCATGACTCAGAAAGACACCCTGCCCCACGACCTGGCATGGCTGCTGATGCATCCGGCCTGGGGACTGGGTTTCTTCATCCTCGTAAATCGGGCGGTGCAGGCCGAGCAGACGTGGCTGAAGCAACTTCGGCAAACGCGGGTTATTCCTCGCCTGGTTTCAGCTGTGGCCACTATCGGTGTGTTCTCGTATTCTCTTTACCTGACGCACGAGTTAGTGATCATGCAATCGTGGTGGTTTGTGTTTGATTGGTTGCCGCCGATGGTCAACACACTGCTCATCGTTGTCCCGGCAACGGTGGCGTTCGCCTGGCTGTTCTTCCAGATTTGTGAAAGGCCGTTTATGAGAAAGTTGAATCGGAAGGTGAAGGAAGGCCGGCAGATCGAAGGCACCCGCGACGACGAATCGTCTCCAGTGTTCACTGGCAGGAATCCCCCGCTACCCGACGAAGCCTAAGCTGGATTCTCTGTGCCTCCTCAGTGTTCTCTGTGTCTCTGTGGTGAATCTTAGTCTGGGCTCATCCACCACAGAGGCACAAACACGGAGGTTGCACAGAGGAAAACAAATCGCTTACTACAACAGTGGGGATTCTCAAGGCTAGTCGACCTGATAAGTCGCCACGCTCGTAGGCGTTTCAAAACACCGCACCTTGAAAATCTGAACCCGGCCATCTCCCACCTTCGAAGCGACTCGCTCCAGAATATACTTTGCAAGATTTTCGGCCGAGGGTTGCAGCACGACAAAAGGCTCTAACTCGTTAATGTTGCGATGGTCGAGATATTGGACCACTTCGTCAGCGGCAGCTTTCAACTCTACAAAATCCACCAGCAACCCCACGTTGTCGAGTTCCCTGCCGCGCGCAAATATCTCGATGCGGTAGTTATGACCGTGCAGGTTTTCACACTTCCCTTTGTAGCCGCGCAACTGGTGCGCGCTCGAGAAGTTGCGCTCGATCATCACTTCAAAGTGTCCAGCCATTATTTGTTCCCTGAACTCTGCCGGGCAGCCTCTTCCAACTTCTTCCGCGAGCTAGGCGGGTCGCATATCGGTCCAAACTTCTTTGATATATGCCAGGCATTCGGCTTTCGTGCCTGACTTGCCCACGTCGTTCCACCCGAGAGCGTTCTCGCGGTCGGCCGGCCAGATCGAATATTGTTCTTCGTGATTAACTACAACTTTGTAAATTGTGGTGTCGTCTCGTTCGTGGTCTCGCGTCATAGCACTCCTCTGGTGTGAGAACCGTTTGCGACTGCAGCGCCCTCTTCAAACATACGGGCGAGGTCATTTATATTGCTGGTGACCGCGCATTGCGGCAAGCTTTTGAGAAACAAACGCCCATAACTCTTGGTCTTCAAACGTGGATCAAGCACCGCCAGCACTCCCCGATCCGTTGTGCTTCTTATCAGTCGTCCCAGTCCCTGCTTCAAACTAATGATCGCCTGCGGCACACTGTACTCAAAGAAACTCGAGCCGCCTTCATCCTCGATATAACGTTGGCGCGCTGCCACAATCGGATCAGTCGGCACCGCGAATGGCAACTTATCAATGATTACACACGACAGTTGCTCGCCCCGCACATCAACTCCCTGCCAGAAACTAGACGTCGCAAACAACACCGCGTTGGGAGTTTGCCGAAACTTTTCCAGCAGCCGGCCCTTCGCCGCGCTTCCCTGAATAAAGCAGGGATACTCAATTTCCTGCATTGCCAGATCATAGAGTGACTGCATGCCTGCCAGACTGGTCGAGAGCACAAAAGCGCGGCCTTCGGTGGCATTCACGATTTTGATTACTTCCAGCGCTGCGGCTTCCGACCATTCGCGCGAACGCGGATCTGGCATCTTCGCCGGTAAATACAAAAGCGCCTGGCTCTGATAGTCGAATATTGATTCGGCAATCAAGTCTGAGGCAGAAGTCAGGCCCAAACGCTCGCGGATAAAGGAGAAGTTGCCGGCGCTGGACAAGGTCGCCGACGTCAACACGACGGTGTCCACTCTCTCGAACAGTTTATCTTCCAACAGTCCCGAAACGTCGATCGGTGAAGCCCGCAGAAAAATTCCTCGGCCGCGCCGCTCCGTCCAATAGACAAACTTCTTGTCGGTTCCAGTCACGATAAATTGTAAATCAAACTTAGTTTGCCGGATTCGGCGGACCAGATTCTCAACCTCGGGCGGTTTTTCCTTGAGCGCGTCCAGGGTTGTCTCCAGTCGCCCCAACGCGCCATCGAGCGCGAGGTAGAGTTCACCCAACGGTGTCGACTTTAAATCCCCAACCTCATCACGTTTAGCGAAGCTATTGGGAAGCAATGCGTAGCGTCCTTCTTCGCCACGCCTGTCGCGAAAGCCCATCCAGAAATTGTCGGCAAATCGCATCACGCGCGCCGACGTCTTTGTTATTTCTCGATCCGCCTCCGCCTCTTCGTATGGGACTGCGCCGACGTCGCGTATCAAATCATCGATTTGGTAATTGGAGACCTGCGAACCGAAATACTCGGAAGCCACGTCTTCGATCAGATGCGCCTCGTCAAGAATCACCGCAGTGTAGTCAGGCAGCACGCTGCCAAAGTTACTGTTTCTGAGGGCCAGATCGGCGAAAAACAAATGGTGATTAACTACAACAATGTCGGCGTCCATTGCGCGTTCGCGCATGCGAGTGATGAAACAAGCATCGAAGTCGGTGCACTTCTGGCCCAAACACGTTTCCGAACGAGCGTCGATATGACGCCAGAAGGAAAGTGACTCGGGAAGGTTAGACAACTCGGCGCGGTCGCCCGTCACCGATTCTTTCGCCCAGTGAATCACATCGTCGAAGTAGTCCACTTCATCCAGCCCCTCAAGAACAGGAGAACTCTCGGCGCGCGCCAGACGATGCAGGCAAACGTAGTTGTTGCGCCCCTTCATGTAGGCGGCCTTGAAACTTTTCGGCAGCACACTCTGCAGGAAAGGAATATCCTTTTCCATTAACTGTTCCTGGAGATTCTTCGTGCCGGTGGAAATGATGACGCGACCGCGGCCACCCAGCGCGGCGGCCACTGCGGGAACCAGATAGGCTAGAGTTTTACCCGTACCGGTTCCTGCTTCGACGATCAGATGCTTGCGGTCTTCGAAAGCACGCATCACCGCCCGAGCCATATCAATCTGGCCGGGACGATGTTCGTATTCAGGATGTGCGTTGGCGATCAGCCCTTGAGGTCCGAAGATTTCTTCCATGATTTCACTTCGGTGTGCCAGTGAGTAGGAACGAGTTAAAAAAGGATTCGCGATCAACTGCGGGCGTTCGTTGATTCCAGACGGTGATGATGCAAAACGCGCCTGAGCCGGCAAAGGTGAGTTGCGCGCGACCGGTGAATGGGCCAACGGTAAAGTCCTGCTGAAAAGCATCACGGTTAGCGGCCCTCACTTTAGTCGGCGTCAGCATTTTTAGCTCGTGATTGATGTTGTTCTTGACCATCGAGCTGTGGAAGCCCTTGCTAAAGCCTTCAACGTAGTTCTTGAAGAAAGACGCTCTAACGTCTTCCGACGCGGTCTCCATGTTGATGCCCAAACCCTGAAGCCGCGAAGCCGCGTAAACAGCATTATCGTTTGACGTGATGTAAAGATGGACAACGGCCGTCTCCACACCCGGCGCTCGCTCAGCAGACACCTCAGGCACCGCAGGCAGGATTACACTAAAGTTTGGCGCGTCGCCAAACTGATAACGTCGCCAACCAACCGGCACTTTGGGATCTTCTACAACCCTTGCCGGAATCGGTGTGGCTGCCGGTTGCGGAGCCGGCGTTTGACCGGAAACAAAAATCACTGGCAGGACCATTGTGATGATGAGTCCAACCAAATATTTCGGGTATGTTAGGGTTTTCATAACTCGATGTGTTGGTCTATCCGAAACTTCCCTGAATGGTTATGCAGCGACGTCACCTACCGCGCCGTCGCGTCAGTTGTGAACGATTCGAAAAAAGCATCTCTAACCGTGAGCGGTGTTTCCAGTGACCAAAACGCCATCACCACATAAACAGTCTTGTCGTTCAAAATGATTCGCGCACGCCCATTGAGTCTGCCTATATCAAATTCGCGCTCTTGTACTACCGCGCCTGCCGCACGCACTTCTGGCAACGTTGTCATCTGAAGTTTCGCAGGGCTCTTGGCTCTACTGACCTCGCTGCGAATCCTCTCCGTGAGACTGCCCCATAAGTCCTGAAACAGGCGTTCGCGTTCGGGCGCGGACATTGGTGCGTAAGCCACCGAAACGGGAACAACTGCAATAGAATAGTAATCAGGATCGTTCAATCGATAGTAAGAACCAGGGTTTGACGAATTCCCTATCGGTGTCTTTTCTTCCGCGGGTTTAGCCGGCAACATAATGCTGGCTCGATTCCCAATTTGATATCTCTTCCAGTCGGCAATCGGCGACTTCACGATGGGAACGTTCACTGGTACGCCTGTCCCGAATTTTACAGCCTCAAAGAACGCCTTACGGTCACTCAATGCGTTATCGGAATTCCAGAGCGAAATCACCGTCAACGCGGCGTTCCCAAAATGAAACATTTGGAGCTTTGACTCATGATCTTTGAACACAGTATCTCGCTCAAAGCCTTCGATTCCGGATGACCTTATTCGACGCTCACCTGATATACGTCCGCCGGTGACGTGTCCACCCTTGACCAGACCATCGAAAAACCCCGCTGCAAAGTTGATGTAATCCTGTAATTTCTGTGTTTCCGATTTGGGCATCGAAGAGGTGCCGTCCACCGTCCAGACAATCTGGTAAAGGGCCGTTTCATCTGCGGCGAAGAACATCCAGGAGCCGAACCGTTGGTCCTTTCGCGAGTCGCCATTTGTTGCTTGTTGTGGCTGCTGAGGAAAAATTGCAGTGAACAAGGCGGGCTCGCCAAAACTGAAACGCGACCATCGCGGAGTTTCGACCTTCCCGTCAAGACGAGTGACCACTAACTCTGGAGGCGTTGATTCCTTTGACTGAGACTGGGCGTGCGGTCCACTCCCCAGAGTTCCAATCAGGAAAAGCAGGAGGCACCAAACCCAATGAATTCTAAAATTTTTGAACATTAGGGGGATAGCTTTCTGCTCAGGCACACACGGCTCCGGGTTGTTCAGTGCGTTTCAATCGCTTCGAATAAAGAGGAAAACGAGCAGACAAATCAAAGACGGATTGTTGTACTTTTCTGCGCACCTCTTCCGATTCCGGCGCATGAATAATTTCAGCGATCAGCCGGCCAATCTCCTGCATCTCAGGTTCCTTCATACCGCGCGTGGTGACTGCAGGTGTGCCGATGCGCAGTCCTGAGGCAACGAATGGCTTGTTTTGATCAAACGGAATCGTGTTCTTGTTAACCGTGATGTCAGCCGCTTCCAACGCTTTCTCAGCGACTTTTCCGGTCACTCCCTTTCCATCCATCCACACGTCAACAAGCATAAGATGATTGTCAGTGCCGCCGGAAACCAGGCGCAGCCCCTGCGACTGCAGCTCGGCAGCCAGTGCTTTTGCATTGGCCAGAATCTGGCGCTGGTAATCTTTGAAATCGTCGCGCAAAGCTTCGCCAAAAGCTACTGCCTTCGCGGCAATGATGTGAACAAGCGGTCCGCCCTGTACGCCCGGAAACACTTTCCGATCGATTTCCTTCGCGTGCTCTTCTTTGCAAAGGATCAAGCCGCCGCGTGGGCCACGAAGTGTTTTGTGCGTCGTCGTCGTGACGTAGTCAGCGTGGGGCACCGGAGACGGATGTAATCCGGCGGCTACCGGGCCGGCGATGTGGGCGATATCGGCAAACATTCGCGCGCCTACGCTCTTTGCTATCTCACCTATGCGTTCGAAATCGATAATCCGCGAATAAGCAGACGCGCCGCAGACCAACAACTTCGGTCTGTGCTCTTCTGCCAGCCGCTGCAACTCGTCGTAATCGATTTGTTCGGTTTCGCGCGAAACGCCGTAGTCGGCAACTTTGTAACTGATGCCCGAGAAGTTCATGGGATGGCCGTGGGTGAGATGGCCACCATGCGAAAGATTCATTCCGAGAATCTGATCGCCATATTGAATGGCAGCTAAATAGACGGCTGTGTTGGCTTGCGCACCGCTATGCGGCTGCACGTTTGCGTGATCCGCGCCGAAGATTTCCTTTGCGCGATCGATGGCCGTCTGTTCTACGACGTCAGTCCACTCGCAGCCGCCGTAGTAGCGCTTCTTCGGGTAGCCTTCAGCATATTTGTTGGTGAAGACCGAACCGGCCGCTTCGAGCACAGCCTCGCTAACGAAGTTTTCACTCGCGATCAACTCGAGTCCGTTGGCTTGTCGCGCAACTTCGTTGTCGATAGCTTCGGCGATAATCGGATCAACTTCGGCGAGTGATGCATTCCTTGAATCTGTCATTTATCTGGTCCTTTGATTTTTAACTTTGTCGTTTGTGCTTTGGGCTTTGGGCTTTGGGCTTTGGACTTCGAACTTGGGACTCTGGACCTTGGACGGTGCCTGCAACGCCCTCCCTCACGGTCGAGCTACCGCCCCGGCTTTTACTGCTCACTGCCCACTGCTCACAGCTCACTGCTCTTCTATCTTCCTCACCCGGTCAGCGTGTCGGCCGCCTTCGAAAGTCGCGCCAAACCAGGCACGAACGATTCCTGGAATCTGCTCGACCGGCGTTGTGCGCGCGCCAATTGCCAGAACATTTGCATCGTTGTGCTGCCGGGCAAGCCTGGCCGTCTCCTCAGACCACGCCACCGCCGCGCGAATTCCCGGAGTTTTGTTAGCAGTGATGGCCATTCCGGTTCCTGATCCGCAAACCAGCAAGCCCTGGTCAACCCTTCCCTGCGCTACATCCTCTGCAACCTTGCGCGCATAGTCCGGGTAATCGACTGACTCCTCAGAGTCTGGTCCCAGGTCAGCAACCTCAACCCCCAGCTCCTCGAGCAGCGGCTTCAAACGTTCCTTTTCGGCGTAGCCGGCATGGTCACTCGCCAGGGCAATTTTCATCATTGATTCTCCGGTAGAAACTGAAAAAATGCAGGAGCCGATGGTACATCACGCTAAGTGTGGTCGCAACGCAAAGGATTTTACGGGAGTGGTTCCTTCGTTTTCGCTCAACTCCCTGGTGTCGCTCAACTCCCTGGAGTGCGCCGACTAATCGGCGCTTTGGCCTAACGTTATCCATTTGTACCTCGATTGGTAGGAAGCTTCTCAATAATGCGGCCCAGGGGAGCCGTGGACGAAAGTGCCGACGGGTCGGCGCACTCCAGGGAGTTGCACGATACTCCAACGTAGATCGGTTACAATCGCCGCATGCCACGTTATCTCGATGTATCCACCTGGGCGCGCCGGGATCTGTTTGAATTCTTCATCGGATTCGACAAGCCTTACTTCAATATCTGCACCAATGTCGAGATCACCAAATTGGTCGAGTTGCTGCGTCGCCGTCCGGATACGAGCGTAACCCTCGCTTATCACTACTTCGCCCTTCGAGTGGCAAATGAGATCGAACCCTTTCGATATAGACTCCGGCAAGGTCGGGTGTTGGTCCACGATGTCATTCATGGCGGCACGACCGTTTTGCAGCCGAATGAGAGTTTCACTTTCGCCTATTTCAACTTCGACAAAGACTTCGATAAATTCATCGCTGACGCTCAACGCTCGGTTGACATCGTCAAGCAAGGTGAGAGCCATTTTGATCCGAGAGCCGCCGACGATGCGATTCATTTCACCGCGCTGCCATGGGTTTCGTTTACCAGTTTTTCTCATGCGCGAAACTGGAAAACTGAGGATTCCGTGCCCAAGATTGCCTTCGGAAAATTCGTTAAGGAAAACGACCGGGTGCTCCTACCGATTTCGGTGGAGGTGCACCATGCGTTAGTTGATGGCGTGCACGTCGGCCGCTTTATCACTCGCCTGGAAGAAGCCCTGGCGGACCCTGAGACTTACCTGACCCGGTGAGACAGACATTCCTGTCTGTCCCTTCCTTAAATTCTCGCTTCCTTCATTGTCTCGGAGACTATCTTGAAAAGATGGACAGGCAGGAATGCCTGTCCTACTCGTCCCCGGTTTGCCATGAGCTTTTTGCTGGGCGAGAATGCTGTTGGTAAATCACTTCAGAAAGTTAGCGGGCAAACTGAATGCGCTGGTCACAATATTTCATCCCAACACTCCGCGAGGATCCCGCCGACGCGGAAGTCGTTTCGCACAAACTGCTGCTGCGTGCCGGTCTGATCCGCCAGCTCGGTTCCGGTATCTATTCGTATTTGCCGATGGCACAGCGAATCGCGCTCAAGATAATGCAGATCCTGCGCGAAGAGATGAACCGAATCGGCGGCCAGGAATTTTATTTGCCCGCTCTGCACCCGGCCGAGATTTGGAAAGAATCCGGTCGCTGGGATGCGATCGGCGCGGACATGTTTCGACTGAAAGATCGCAAGGATGCGGACATGTGCCTGGGGATGACGCATGAAGAGATTTTTACGGCCATCGCGCGTCATGAATTGCGCTCATACAAGCAACTGCCTCAAGTCTGGTATCAGATTCAGGTGAAGTTTCGCGACGAACCACGTCCGAAGTCGGGACTGATGCGCTTGCGCACCTTCATCATGAAGGATGCCTACTCCTTTGATGTTGATGCAGCGGGCCTGGATCGATCCTTCGAAGACCAGCGTGAAGCTTACAAGCGAATTTTCAGCCGCTGCGGTTTGAAGTTTGCCATCGTCGAAGCTTCGTCAGGGGCCATGGGCGGCACGGCATCGAATGAGTTTGTCGCGCGCACGGATGCCGGGGAAGACCTAATTGCGACATGCGCAAGCTGCGGTTACGCAGCCAACCTTGAGAAGGCAACCTCGCGGATCCCTTCCGTACTCGAGGAGTCTACCTTTGATTCGCCCGAGGAATTTCCCACACCAGGCGTCCGCACCATCGAGGATTTGATCTCCTTCACGGGTGGGGCTTATGCCGATCGACAGATCAAGTCGCTGGTTTACGTAGCGACAATTGAAAACGAACCTCGCCCAGTGCTTGCCCTCATTCGTGGCGATCATCAACTGCATGAGACGAAATTGGCCGATAATCTCGGGGCAACTGCGGTAAGGGCCGCTCACGCCGAAGAAATTCGCGAATTGCTAGGCGCCGGGGCGGGCAGTCTTGGTGGCGTAAACGCTCGCGAGCGAGCGAAAGAAGCAAAATTTGAACTCCATATCGTCGCGGACCACGCGTTGAAGGACCGTCGCAACATGACGACCGGTGCCAACAAAGACGATCATCACCTGCGCGGTGTAGACATTGAGCGTGATATCAAACCCGATCAGTGGGCCGACCTTCGCGGCGTGTCATCTGGAGAAGCCTGCCCTCGATGCGAATCGGGCACACTGGAAGTTTATAAGGCTATGGAGATTGGCCACATCTTCAAACTCGGCACAAAGTATTCGAAATCGATGGGGGCTTCAGTGTTGACTCAGGATGGCAAGCCGACACCCATCGTGATGGGAAGTTATGGCATCGGAGTGGAGCGCATCATTACCGCGGCCATCGAACAGAACTACGACGAGAGTGGGATCGTCTGGCCGAAGGCGATTGCTCCATTCGACTGCGTAGTCACGGTGACAAACATAAAGGACGCTGCATTGCGAGAGACGGGCGAGAAGCTATACAAAGACTTGCAGCGAGCCGGACTCGACGCTTTGCTGGACGACCGCGACGAGCGCGCCGGAGTGAAGTTTAAAGATGCTGACCTGATCGGCATTCCCTATCGAATTACGATTGGGAAGAAAGCCGTGGACGGAATCGTTGAACTTTTTGAACGTAAGACGAAAACCAGCGAAGACGTAAAAGTCAGCGAGATCGTTTCTCGCGTTCAGAGCCTGGCACTTGCTGGATTGTAAACACTTCAATGCCTTACTCAGTGATCTCTGTGTTCCTCAGTGCCCTCTGTGTTAAAGATAGGTTTCACCACAGAGTGCACTGAGGATCACAGAGAACGCAGGAGTCAGCAATATCGAACTAATGAAATTTTTCCGGCTCATCTTCTTCCTTTTTCTCGCCGCCGCGCCCGAGTCATTTGTCTCGCCAATCTCGGCCCAGGACCTGCTCCCCGAACTCGTTCGACGAATCAAACCATCGGCCGTAGCAATCGAAACCTTCGACGCCCGCGGTGAGAAACTCACCCGCGGCAGCGGTTTCTTTATTGGCGCCGACCGAGTGGTCACCAACCGGCACGTAATCGATAACGCTCATCGAGCTGAGGTCCATTCTCACGATGGCCGTGTGTATCCCGTAAAGGGAGTGGTGGCGATAGATGCAGAAGGCGACGTCGCGATCCTGCGAGTTGAAGCGCCGGCGAATCAGGTGCGCCCACTTTCGCTCGATCGCACCTCGCCGCAGGAAGGCGAAAGTGTTGTCGTAATTGGAAACCCGTTTGGACTTGAGGGCAGCGTCACCAATGGCATTGTGTCGGCGGTAAGAGACATTCCCACATTTGGCCGGATCATCCAGATCACCGCGCCAATCTCGCCGGGGTCAAGCGGTAGCCCGGTAGTTAACATGCAGGGGCAGGTGATTGGCGTGGCCACGCTACAGGTCACCGGTGGGCAAAGCATCAATTTTGCGATCCCCTCGGAACGCATCTCTCAACTTCAAAGCGGAGCCGTCGTTTCTCTTTCGGATCTAGTCGTTGCCTCAGGTCGAAATAAACGCGCCCGCGCCGTGCAGTATTTCCGCGACGGTCTGAGTTTTCTTTCCAAAGATGATTGTGAGAAAGCACTTCCTTATTTCGAGAAGGCGGTCGAGGCAGACAGCAACTATGCGGAAGCCTGGACTCAGTCCGGATTCTGTAAAGAGAAGCTGGGCCGTCACAGCGAGGCTATCGAAGCCTCCAGGAAAGCCGTCAATCTACGCCCATCAGCTGAGTCGTATTTCAACATTGCCCTGGCGCATTACTATTTGAAACAGTATCGCGAGGCCGTGGAAAACTACCGGCAGTCAATCCGACTCGACCCTTACAACGCCGCTGACGCTTACTATGCTCTAGGGTTGGCTTATCGTGACTGGGGTCGCGCGGACGAGGAGATACAAGCCTACAAACAGGCGATCCGGTTGAAACCGGATTACACCAGCGCTTATGAACGGCTCGGATCGAGATACCTTCGTGCGAAGAAATACTCGGAAGCGATTGAAACCTTCAAGCATCTCAGCACGCTGAAACCGGGCGACGCAAATGTGCCAAACAATATTGGCGAAGCGTATTTTGAAATGGGCTTGATGTCTGATGCAGTCGAATCGTTTAAACGGGCGATTCAACTGAAGCCGGATTTGGGAAAGGCATATTTCAATCTCGGCAAGTCGTTCCTGGCGATGAAGAACCGTGACGCCGCAGTTGAGCAATACAATGTTCTGCAAAACCTGGATCAGGACTGGGCTGAGAAGCTAAATAACCTCATCAATCCATAGCAGCTTCTCACCCTGCGATTAAGTAAGAACATTTTCCATTTCTCATTTTCAATAATTTTTAATGTCTCATTTCTCATTGTTCTCGTGTTCATTAGTGTTATTTCGTGGATCGCATGTGGTGGATGCGTTAGATGCGATCCACGAAATAACACGAACGAGAGCTAAACGATGTTAAATGAGAATGGAAAGTTGGATTTACCGCTTTTCAGCCTCGGGCACTTCCCACTTTCGATTGATCAGGCTCGCGACGAATCCCGCGCCAAATCCGTTATCAATATTCACTACCGTCACATTTGAAGCGCAGGAGTTAAGCATTCCAAGTAACGCCGCGACCCCACCAAATGAGGCGCCGTATCCAATGCTCGTAGGCACTGCAATCACAGGCACGGCTACCAAGCCCCCAACCACTGACGGTAGTGCTCCCTCCATGCCCGCAGCGACGATCGCGACGCGTGCGCTTTGTAGTAATTGTCGTTCGGATAACACGCGATGAATTCCAGCTACGCCTACATCCCAGACCCGTTTCACGCGGTTTCCCATCGCTTCCGCAGTTAACGCCGCTTCCTCAGCAACCGGGATATCGCTCGTGCCCGCAGTGACGACCACAATCTCTCCAACCCCACGCTCTGTGTGATCCTTTTGAATTCTGATCATCCGCGCCGACTCGTGCCACTCCGCTTCCGTGGCAATATTCCGCACTTCTCCAAACGTCGCTTCGTCTGTGCGCGTCACGATCACATTCGGCGCATGCTGAACCAGGCGTTCGACGATCCCCACAACCTGCTCGCGGGTCTTGCCGGCGCCAAACACCACCTCAGGAAAGCCCTGGCGCGACGAGCGCGCGTGGTCCACGCGTGCATAACCAATGTCTTCGTAGTTGAGATCAATGATGTGGCGCGCCGCCTCTGCTGTGTCGAGCTCGTTTCGCTTGACGCTCGCCAGGAGTTGTTCGAGTTTCTTTGAGTCCATGTTTACCTGCCAATGTAACGCAAAGTGGCTGCTATCGCGCAAGGAAGTGGTCAGGAGCCAGCAGCCGTTGCAAAAATTCTTGCATGAAAATCCAGTAGTGGTATACTCCTGCCTCGCCCTTTCCGACATTGGTATTCAATCATTTCGTCCCTTACAAACTTGATGCACCGAGGCCTTTCTTGGGCAAGCGTCACACTCCGGTTCTAATTGTTAAGGTCGCGCGTTGCGTGTGGCGCCTGCGTGGAATCTTTACCCCCGGCGGTGAATGGTTTTCATGGCCTTGTCTTTTTCTAAAACGCTCGCCGATGCAGCGGTACTCACCGTTCCGCTTAACCTTATAACTCTCTTAACACTCCAAAGGAGACAATATGAAGAAACTTGCGTTAGCCCTTACCTTGGCGGTTTTCACCTTGATGTTCTTTGCCACGACTCCGACCCGAAGCGAAGGGCCCAAGGGAAAGGTTCAGAAGAAAGCCAACAAGATACAAAACAGTTACATCGTGATGCTCGACGATTCGGTTGTCGGCGAGAAAGGGGCCTACTCGATCGCCCCTTACGTAGCCGACGATCTGGCATTGCGCCACAAGGGTAAGATCAAGCACGTTTACAAGAATGCGATCAACGGTTTCTCGGTAGAGATGTCAGAAGCGGACGCTGAAGCGTTGAGTCTGGATTTTAGAGTCGCGCTTGTGGAAGAGGATGGCGTGGTTACGGCTGATGTAACTCAGACCAACGCGCCCTATGGCCTGGACCGCATCGATCAGCGCAACCGTCCACTGAGCGGAACCTACAACTACAATTGGACCGGGTCAGGCGTTCGCGTTTACGTGATCGACACGGGAATTCGCACCAGTCACTCTCAGTTTGGGGGCCGCGCTTCAAACGTCTTCGATGCCTTTGGCGGTAGTGGAGCGGATTGCAACGGTCACGGAACACACGTCTCAGGAACAGTCGGCGGTTCCACCTACGGCGTTGCCAAGAGCGCGCTCTTGCGCGGTGTTCGTGTGCTTGACTGCTCCGGAAACGGCTCAACCTCGGGCGTCATTGCCGGCGTCGATTGGGTCAGGCTGAATCACATCGCGCCCGCGGTCGCTAACATGAGTCTTGGCGGCGGCATTTCCACGGCGCTCGATACTGCGGTTAACAATCTGCACAACGCAAACGTGACGATCGCGGTCGCCGCGGGCAACAACAATGGCGCGAACGCCTGCAACAATTCGCCTGCGCGCGCCGCTAACGCCATCACGACGGGATCCACGACAAGCACGGATGCCCGATCGTCCTTCTCCAACATCGGGACCTGCCTCGACATATTCGCGCCGGGATCGTCAATTATTTCGGCGTGGTACACCTCGAACACGGCTACCGCCACGCTGAGCGGAACCTCGATGGCCTCGCCACACGTGGCGGGCGCTGCCGCGCTCTACAAGCAGGCGAACCCGTCGGCGTCGTCCACAACAATCCGCAACGCCCTCGTCAACAATGCGACCACGGGCGTTATTACGAATGCAGGGACGGGTTCGCCGAACCGCCTGCTTTACACGTTGTTCTTCTGAGCCAGTAGCGGAATTGACAACCTAACCCCGGGGGCTTGCGAGGATACAGATTCTCCGGCCCCCGGTTATTTTTGCGTCAATCCGATCACTGAATACCTGCGTGAAATAAGCTCGCTTGCGAAGCACCTGACCCCCAAGTAAGATTTGACCCCACGAAACAAATGGAATTCACAGTAGCAATCACTGGGGCATCGGGCGCGATTTATGCGCAGCGCACACTCTTCCACATGGCTCGAAGCGGTGTGGTGGAACGAATCAATCTGATTGTGTCTGATGCGGCGAAGACTGTGGCCCGCGTCGAACTAGGGTTTGAATACGGAAGCGATCACGCGGCCCTCAATGGCTCGCTGGGACTGCCACGCGAGTCGCGAATGATCCATCTCCACCGGCTCGACAACATCGCGGCCAGACCCTCATCCGGTTCTCATCCGCAGGAAGGCATGGTCATCGTCCCGTGCTCAATGGGCACGCTCGGGGCAATCGCATCCGGGGCCGGCACTAATCTGATTCACCGCGCGGCCGACGTCACGCTCAAGGAAAGACGCAAACTGGTGCTGGTCCCGCGCGAGACGCCTTACAACGCCATCCACCTTGAAAACATGCTCCGCCTGTCTCGTGCAGGCGCGCAAATCATTCCGGCGAGTCCGGGTTTTTATCATCGTCCGCAATCCATCGAGGCTCTGGTGGACCACTTCGTGTTCCGTGTGCTGGACCACCTCGGACTTCCGCATTCGCGCCGGACCGAATGGCAAGGCCTGAACGAACAAGAAAACGAATTGAGTAGCAGAGGAAAGGGCCAATGATATCGACGGCGACGGCCGTTGGTACCAGACGACAAGACGATCCACGAAATCACACAAAGTGACACCAAACTGGGGTACTGGTTCAGTTTGCTTTGCGCCCCTGCGAAAACCCTTTGCGTACTTTGCGGTAAATGTCTGAAGAGTAAGCAGAACCGCAAAGGTCGCGAAGGCAACCGCAAAGTTCCGCAAAGAAATGCGTCTGATCGAATCAAACTGCACCATTTACCCCAAACTGTTTTTCGTGTCAGTCGTGTGATTTCGTGGATCGCTTCTTTAGTTAGTTTAAACAAAGCAGTCGCACACCAACCACGAACGAAGATCAATGCCCACCGTTTTCAAAAATGTCCGCACCACGCTTGAGATGATCAAGATCGAGCACACGCTCTTTGCGTTGCCGTTCGCATTTCTGGGAGCAGTGTTGGCAGCAAATGGCCTTCCTTCGCTCCGCCAGATCTTTTGGATCACTGCTGCGATGGTGGGCGCGCGTTCTACTGCCATGGCCTTCAATCGCATAGTGGATCGGAAATTTGACGCGGCCAACCCGCGCACCTCTTCGCGCGCCATTCCTGCCGGCCAATTGTCGGTGGCCTTTGTTTGGGCTTTTACCGGCGTCGCGACCGCAGTGTTTCTAGTCGCGGCGGCGATGCTAAATCGCCTGACACTGATCCTCGCCCCGGTTGCACTGGCGAGTCTTCTACTCTATTCGTTTTCCAAGCGGTGGTCCCTGTTGTCGCACGTGTTGCTCGGATGGTGTCTTGCGATCGCGCCAACCGGCGCCTGGATCGCAGTGCGCGGCGCGATCGATAGCCCGATACCGCTCCTGCTTTCCCTCGTGGTTTTGTTGTGGACCGCAGGCTTCGATGTCATGTACGCCTGCCAGGATTACGAGTTCGACGTGCGGGCCGGACTCCACTCAATTCCGCGCCGTTTTGGCATCGGTAATTCCCTGCTGATCGCCAGGCTGTTTCACCTGGGCGCATTTGCAGCCCTGCTTGCTTTATACCGGATTACCGAGCTAGGGGTTTTCGCACTAGTTGGCGTAGCCGCAACCGCGGCACTGCTCGTTTACCAGCACCGGCTGGTGCGGGCTGACGATTTGAGCCGTCTCAACGCAGCGTTTTTTACGACTAACGCTTTCGTGAGCGTGATTCTCTTCTTAACATTTGGAGGAGCAGCCCTGCTCAGGACTCGTTTATGAATTTTTCCCACGACTTAAAACTAAATGCCATCGCCGAAAAGGTTGAAAGCAGTGTACGCCTTTCGTTTGATGACGGCGTTGCGCTTTACGCAACCGGCGATTTACCGGCGCTGGCCAAACTCGCCGACAGCGTGAGACGCAAGAGGCATGGCCGCACGACTTACTTCAACGTAAACCGCCACCTAAATCCCACCAACGTCTGTTACGCCGACTGCAAATTTTGCGGCTTTTATCGCACGCCGCGGCAGCCCGATGCTTACACCCACAACATCGACGACAGTCTTCGGGTCGCCGGCGAGGCCGTAAAAGAAGGCGCGACCGAATTGCACATTACGGGTGGGCTCAACACCAAATTGCCTTTTAGTTACTTCACAGATTTGCTGTCAGGACTAAAGCAGCACTACCCGCAGCTCCATTTGAAAGCGTTTACGATGGTTGAGTTTGACCACTTCGCGCATTTCTACAAGATGAGCGACGAAGATGTTATTCAGCAGCTAATCGATGCGGGGCTGGATTCATGTCCCGGTGGCGGCGCCGAGATTTTTCGCGAGCCGACGCGCTCAATGATTTGTGCGCACAAGTGTGACGCCGATCGTTGGCTCGAACTGTCCGGGAAATTACACGCAGCTGGACTGAAGACAAACGCCACGATGTTGTATGGGCACATTGAGTCGATCGAAGATCGCGTAGACCATCTATTGCGTCTGAGAGCGCAACAGGATCTGTCACATGGATTCCAGTGCCTTATCCCTCTTGCCTTTTATCCTGAGAAAACGCAGCTGGCTCACTTGCCTGGTCCTTCCGGTGTTGATTCGTTAAAGACAATCGCCGTTTCCCGTTTACTGCTGGATAACTTCGATCACATCAAAGCCTACTGGGTAATGCTGGGAAAACACCTGGCCCAGGTGGCGCTGCATTTTGGCGCCAACGACATCGACGGCACCATTACTGAAGGCGGTGAGCTTTCCGAGAGCTACTCGATTGAGGCGAACAACGAAGTGAAAATGTCGCGAAGTGATCTGGTCGCGCTCATTGAAGACTCCGGGTTTGAGGCAGTTGAGCGAGATACCGTCTACAACCCAATCGTTCGCAAGGATGTGCCGAGCGACGTTAGCCTGGTTTAGTGAATTGATGCGACCGATGAAAACCTATCCACGAAGCCACACGAACTCTTTTCGTGATGGTTCGTGTTACTTCGTGGACCGTATTTGGCAGCAGCACTTACTTACTAATCGATATCAACAGTTGATTCATAAACATCTATGCCAACACTTGCCGAAACACGCACAATTTCAGTGGCCCATTCACCCGATTCAGATGATGCCTTCATGTTCTACGGGCTGGCCACCAACAAGCTCAACACCGGTGGCTTGAGTTTTACGCATGTCCTCAAAGACATTCAGACATTGAATGAAGAAGCCTTTCGCGGAACCTACGATGTCACCGCCATCAGCTTTCATGCGTATGCCTACATTGCGGATAAATACATCCTGCTGCCGCACGGCGCTTCGATTGGTGACAATTATGGTCCCATTCTGGTTTCACGGGAGACGTTTGACCCGCAGAACATTTCTAAACTCAAGATTGCTATCCCCGGGAAACTGACCAGCGCGTTTCTGGCATTGCGAATTTTCAACGCAGAGTTTCAGTACGAAGTGGTTCCATTCGACAAGATTATCGAGGTAGTTCAAAGCGGACGGTGCGATGCGGGCCTGTTGATTCACGAAGGACAACTGTTCTACGAATCATTGGGGCTGCACAAGATTCTGGATCTTGGCGAATGGTGGCACGAGACAACAGGCCTGCCTTTGCCGATGGGAGGTAATGTGATTCGCCGTGAACTCGGCTCCGACATAATCGCAGAGGTGTCAGATTGCCTTCGTCGAAGCATTAAATATTCATTGGAGAATCGCGAAGACGCTTTGGAATACGCGATGCAGTTTGCGCGCGACATGGATCCACGGCTGGCCGATCGCTTCGTGGCAATGTGGGTTAATGACCTCACCCTGGATTACACCGAACGGGGTCGGAAAGCTGTACAACTTCTGCTCGACCAGGGTTTTGAAAAGGGCGTCATTCCCAACCGCGTCAGCGTCGACTTTGCCGGGTAAGAAGCCCTACCGGAGGGCAACATCCGTTTCCATTGGGGCATCTGAAGGTGAGCCTATTCAAGATATTCATTGAGGTCCTTCATGAGAAGCATTACTCGAACTGTGCGTAGAACTTCAGGAAAAACCCACAAGTCCGTGCTCGGAATAGCTTTAATTCTCCTCGCCACGGCTACGACCGGTTTTGGGCAGGGGAACGCCATGGGCGCTGGATCTCTCTCGCAATCAGAGATCGACCGCGTAATCAACACGTTCACGGCTAAGGAAGCTCAGTTTCGCGCAGCGCTCCTCGAGTATTCCTTCAAACGCGATGCATTGATGCAGAGCTTGGGAATGGGTGGACAAGTCACCGGCGAATATCACCGCGAATCGCTATTTACCTTCGATGATAACGGCACGCGTTATGAAAAGATCACCCGGTTTCCAATGCCCTCGCTGCAGGCCATTACGCAAGAGGACATAGATGACCTCGGCGGAATTTCGCCGTTTGCCCTGGAACCTGGTAAAACCGACAAATATGACTTTAAGTATGTCGGTAAAGAGAAAATCGACGAGCTTAGCCTTCACGTCTTCGACGTGTCGCCGAAAGTCATTCCTAACCCAAAGAAGAGCAAGGAGCGTTACTTTCTGGGCCGCGTCTGGGTCGACGAAGTGGATTTACAGATTGTGAAGACACGAGGTAAGGGAGTGCCGGAAACGAAGGACAACAAGTATCCGGTAGTAGAAACCTATCGCGAACAAATCGACGGCCGCTACTGGTTCCCGACCTATTCCTACGCCGACGAGGAACTGCTTTTTGACAGCGGAAGCACGTTGCACATCAGGATGAGAGTGAAGTATACCGACTTCCAACTTGCACGGGCTAGAGTCAAAATCATCGAGATTGATGATCCTGATGCACCGAAGAAAGATCCAAAGCCTCCGGCTACGAAACCGAGGAAACCATAGTCAACCATTGCGACTTGCTCAAAAGCCCGACCATTTTGGAAGGGCTTTTTTGCTGCCAGGCAATTCATACGGCCAGTTCCCTCCCAATCATTTCGTGCACTCGGCCGACCAGTCCCTTCACCTCTTCATCGCTGGCAATCCCCACGGTTGAAACGGGTGGCAGCAAAACCATTTGAATGGTTCCCGGCCGCGCTTCGCCAGTTCCTTTTCCCATAAGATGGTCAGTGTTTTTGATTGCTATGGGCACGATCGGCACGCCCGCCTGAGCCGCCATGTAGAAGGCGCCCTTCTTAAAAGGCAAAAACTCCCCTGGTTTCGCCCGAGTGCCCTCGGCAAATACTCCGAACGATCGGCCGGAGCGAATCCTTGCAGTCGCGGCCTCCACAGTTTCCAATGCCCGCTCACGGTTGGAACGATCAATCGCCATAATGTTCACGTAGGCCATTCCGTATCCCAGGATCGGCACTTTGAGCAACTCTTTTTTACCGAGCAGTCCGAGGCGACGGCCCGTATAAGCAAAAAGGGTCGCAGTGTCCAGATACGAGCGATGGTTGGCGATGAAGACGTAGGTCTGGTCGGGATCAAGATATTCAAGCCCGGTGACTTCGACGCGCATTCCACTCAGACGGAGCCAGTTGCGCGCGCCGAAAAGAGCCCAGGGGTAAACCAGCTCGTGTTTCTTTCTGAGCCAGGCGACCAACAGGACTGGAGGACCGAAAATTAGCAGGAGCGCGGCCGCAACAAACAGCGACCACCAATAGTGTAGGCGACGAATGATTCGCATTTAAGGGCTGGATAATCTCACAATTCAACAGTCGCCGCGACATTTCTGGATTTCAGCTTGATGAAACACCTTAATCCCGTTATCTTGCAATTGCCAAATCTCTCCTCTTCCTAATCGGCGTGCATCTCTTGCATCAGTCGTGCATCAAACTTGGGCGACTGCGCTTTATTCCTTCGAACCAGGTCGATTTGCCGGCGATTGCTAACATTTAGGGGACTTTGCCATGACGAGAATCGCGTCTTACTTTTTGCTCCTTTCCGTGCTCCTGGCCTCCGCGGTCGTGCTCCCGGCGCAAACGCGGCAACGCCGGGTTGGTCAAAACCCACAATCCCCGGTTGCGAGCAGTCCAGCGCCGTCTACCGGACCACGATCGCCAACCCCAATTCGTCCGCCGGTTCTTGGAGGATCGAACCGTCCCGCCGGCGAACAGACCAATAGCGATAAGACCGTTGCGGGACCGACCGGAAATGATGAGGTCGAAGCCGGAGATGTGATCCGCGTGGATACGACCCTTGTTACGCTGCCCGTCAGCGTGATGGATCGCGACGGAAAGTACATACCGAATCTTCGCAAGGAAGACTTCCGACTGTGGGAAGACGGTACTGAACAGACAGTCGCCTTCTTCTCAGCCGTCGACAAGCCCTTCTCCGTGGTCCTGATGCTCGACACCAGCGGTTCGACGCGTTTTCGGATTGAAGAAATTCAGGACGCCGCTATCGCTTTCGTAAATCAGCTTCGCGGCGACGATCGCGTGATGGTCGTTTCGTTTGATGAATCGATTAACGTGCTCGCAGATTTCACCAGCGATCGCTACCAGCTGCGCGAGGCGATCAGACGTACAAATCCCGGCGGCGGAACCAAACTCTACGAGGCGGTGGACCTGGTCATTAACCAACACCTGAGTCGTGTGTCGGGTCGCAAGGCAGTTGTGCTCTTTACGGATGGTGTTGACACATCGAGCAAGCGCGCATCCTATGACAGCAACTTGCGCGACGCCGAGGAATTGGACGCTTTGATTTATCCAGTTCAGTATGACACGTACAGCCATAGTCGTGCGGGCGGTGGGTCAGGCTCAGGGGGAACGGCCAGTTCGACTGCCGAAGCCGTCGTGGGAATCCTTGGGGCCATCTTTGGGAAAAAAGGCGGTGTATCGGTGGGTTCTGGTGGGGGCGGTTCAGGTGGCCCCGGCACTAGCCGGCAGGACTATGAGACCGGCGGGCGCTATCTGCGGGATATCGCAGCGAGGACAGGCGCCCGACTCTATGAGGCAGACTCCACCCGCAGTCTATCTTCGGCGTTCGGAAACATTGCTGATGAGCTCCGACGACAGTACAGCCTTGGCTACTATCCGAAATCGCAGGCCCGCGCCGGACAGCGCAGGCATGTGAAGGTCCGAGTAAACCAACCTAATCTTGCGGTCAGGACGCGGGATACGTATATCTTCAATCCGGGAAGCACAACGGGCGACACAGCATCTCAACGGAACGCTCCGGTGTTGCAGAAAAAACTCGTTTCAGAGCGTTCGGCCCGACGGATTTTCAGATAAGTCAGAGTTGGATCAAACGATCGTGTGACGCGCGCTCACGCAAGCGAGCTCACCCACAACTAAAACGACGGCCTACACTCCGGATTCGTTGCTCCCCGGCTCTGGCTCACCAACAGAGCTTTCAGCGATGGGCAATCCCCCAACCCGATCGGGCCACACCAGTTTCAAAAACGTAGCCAGTACCCATAAGCAGACAGCAACCAGCACCGTCAACACAGCCCAAAACTTCCAGTAAGCCGAAAATGATGATTCCCATCCGGCTTGAATCTGCTGAGAAACGTTGACGTTCATTGGAGCGGGCGTAGCCATCCGCGAAATCAGTTGCAAAACGAAATACCAGGCGAACGCAAAGACCCAGGCGCGATTGTCCATTCGCACTCTGCGCAGTATTAACATGCCGACAGAAAAGCCGCCCAGATGTGCCAGCGTTGAGGACAAGACTCCAAATAACTGGCCCAGGCTGGCCTGGCCCGTGAACAAAATTCCCCAGGTAGGAACTACGTAGGCAATCCAGACCAAAACTCCCGGAACCATCCAGATCGCCGCAACCCGTATTACTGTCTTTTCATTCAAAAAGATCCCGATTGCGAGGACCAGGTTTCCAATGTTGCACATCCACAACACCTGGCCAAACTCGCCAATGTGCCAATAGTGGATCGCCTGACTCAGGAAGAACACGAAAGGCAGAATGCCCAATGAACGAAACCGATTCATTGATGTCGCTTGGTCATCCACTCGATTGCTCGCGGTTAGTAGTGTTTTTTATTTCGCCCCTGTTCGCGGAGCCGCAACTTTCGTCTAGAATAGCATTTCTCCTATTGCGTTAGTTTATCTTCGCCAGGCCGAAAATATGCCCACATTAGAAGACTTACTCGGTAAGTCGATACCAGAACTACGAGCAATCTTCCTGGATCGCCGCAGGTCCGTACCTAAGGGTTTACTTGAAGCTCTGGAGGTCGACACGCGCCAGGGCGCTCATCAATTGGCTAAGCGAATTCGCGCCCGTTATCGCAGCAATCGTTCTGAAGGCCAACGCTTGCATACGCTACTTCGTTTTGAGATTGAGCTTTGGGAGCAAGGCTACACATTGATTGCCGGTGTGGATGAAGCAGGCATGGCGCCACTCGCCGGGCCCGTAGTGGCTGGCGCAGTGATCCTTCCCCAGAATTACAAACTTCGAGGGTTAAACGACTCGAAGAAGATTCTCGATCATGAAACTCGAGAAGAATTGGCAGTTCAAATCAAGCGCGACGCGGTGTGCTGGGCGGTGGGGTTTGCAGAAGTTGAGGAGATTGACCAGATAAACATCTATCACGCCGGACTTCTGGCGATGCGCCGCGCGGTTGAAGGCCTTAGCTGCCTTCCCGACTTTGTTCTGGTAGACGCGCGGCGGATTCCTCATTACGCGACACCGCAACGCGGGATCATACGAGGGGACGCCCTGTCAGCCTCGATTGCGGCGGCATCAATAATTGCGAAAACCACTCGAGACGCCCATATGCTGGAGTTAGACGCACTCTACTCAGGTTATGGTCTGGCTTCGCACAAAGGTTATCCAACACCTGAGCATTGCCGGCTGTTGAAGGAACTCGGCGCCCTCCCCATTCACCGCCGTAGTTTTGGCCGTGTTCGTGAAGTCCTGGGTTTGGATCCAGTGCAGACAGAACTCTTCGAGCAAACGACGGATGAAGTTCCGGCTGAACTGGCCATTGCTCAACGGCAGTGAGCCGTGCGGACTTGTCAGTTAAAGAATCACATCAACATTAACTTGAGAACTCTAACTACACGCTATGGCTTCGTTAACTGAATACAAAAAGAAACGCCGCTTCAGCAAGACGCCCGAGCCGGGACCAGAAAAGAAAAGCACGAAGTCCGGGCGCATTTACGTGATTCAAAAGCATCGCGCCTCGGCCCTGCACTACGACTTCAGGTTGGAGGCGGATGGCGTGCTTAAGTCCTGGGCTGTGCCGAAAGGCCCTTCACTCGATCCCACCGTAAAGCGATTGGCGATGCAGGTGGAGGATCATCCGGTAGACTATGCCGACTTCGAGGGCGTGATCCCGGAAGGTGAATATGGAGGTGGAACCGTGATGGTTTGGGATTATGGAACTTACAAACCCGAAACCACTGACGATGTAAGTGCGGCGATCAGCAAAGGGGAGTTAAAGTTTTCCTTGAAAGGCAAGAAGCTCCAGGGCTCCTGGGTTCTGGTGCGAACCAGAGATCGGCAGTGGCTCCTGATGAAGCATCGCGACTTCTACACTATGGAAGAAGAGGTCACAGAGATCGCGCCTGCTTCAATCCTTACGAGAAGAACGCTTGCCGAGATCGCCGAAGACGAAGGCGGAGACGTCAAGAAAGCCGCCACGGGAGATCCAAAAACGATCCCGCACCGCACTGGTGTGAAACGTCGAAAGAAAGGGAGCAAGAAGAAAGTCTGGCATAGCAAGGGAAGCTAATGTTTTGCCTTAGGGTCTCGATCCGCAGATTCCGCGATTACGCTGATTTCAAAAACCCGCGAGTAGCGCTTGTCAGAACCGCCTGCGTGAACGGGCGGGCCAACAACTGAGCCAACCTGCAAAAATCCACCCGCTCACGCAGGTGGTTCTGACAGAACAGCAGGAGGCTTTCAAATATCTTGCTCCCCTTTTGTGAACGGAGGTTATGCGGACACAACTATGTAATGCTGCGGTTACCTACCTCACCCGGGCAGCAGCCCCTCGTAAGACAGTTTTCCATCGACAATTCGCGCAGCCGATGTGTAAGGGTGAAGCTCCGTCTTCCGCGCGTCGACAATGTGAATCACCTCCACTGCCTGCGCTTTAAGAAAATCTGCGATCAAGCTTCGGTGACACCGCCACCAAAGCGCCTCCGCACACATGACCACCGTCTGATGTGCCTGGGCAAGTCTCAATAATTCCTTGATTCCCTTCTCAAACTCGGGGCTGGCTGTGTGATCGGCATATGCTCGGAATGAAGCGTTCTGCCAATTAGTGTTTTTCGAATCCTTCGATGGCCAGCGACGCCCGCCTAGTTCCGGAACGTGCTCGTAAAGAATTCCAGCCGTCTCAAGATTCTCCCTTAATTCGAGTTTATTGAAATGGGGATAGCGTCGGGAGCCGGGAAAACTTCGAACGTCAACCAAACAACCGATTTGATTTGCGATGAGGATTGAGTTGAACTCCTCGGCGGAGCGGGTCGAGTGTCCCACTGTCCACACGCGAAGCGAGGTTTGATGACCCGGCACGTTAACTCCCGTCTGAAACGCATCTGCTGGCTGCCAAGCCCGCCGACCACTGGACCGCAGGCGTCCCGCCCGCAGTGACTCAGCAAAAGCCCTGCGAAGCTTTAGTCGCTTGGATAGGGTTCGCGCCAATGGCGCTGGACGTCCCGGTAAAGGCTTAAAGTTTCCTCTCAGCTGTCTACTCGCCGACCTCTCACGTTCTACCTCATCCGGAAAGCCTAGCCGGCACCGCCTGAGTGCTAACCTTAAAGATAAACCTCAAGTTTGAATCGTCCTCGTTTCGCCAGCAGGGGCTTCCAAAGATCACCCAACTTGCGAACCCGCGCCGGGACGTTCTTCATAGTGAAGTCGTCAATGCTAAGCCCGCGCTCAAGCTCTGACCATTCCACTGGGGTCGACACGGAGGGCTGGGCTCGCGGACGAATGGAATAAATGGAGGCGAGGGTACGGCCCCAGGCGTTCTGGTTGTAATCGACCAGTATCCTGCCCTTCGGCCTCTTGGCCACCACGTAAATCGCTGTGACTAGCTTCGGCGCCTGCGCTGCAAGCGCATGGGCAAACTGCTTCGCGAATCCCCAGACCTGTTTTTGCGTCGGTCCTCGTTCAATGGGAACGTAAACATGAATTCCCTTGGAGCCCGTAGTTTTTGCATATGAAGGCATCTTCAAAGCGTCGAGACCCTGTCGCAACAGAAGCGCGGTTTCAATTACCTTTTCGAAATTAGCTCCAGGAACAGGGTCGAGATCGAAGTGAAGATAATCCGGACGATCTACATCGTCGCAGCGGGCATACCATTGGTTCAGATCGATGCAACCGAGGTTGATGACCCAGAGCAGCGAAGCCAGATCCTGCACCATCGGAAAATCAATGATATTTCCTGAGGAATGTTGGATGTGACAAAGCTCGATCCACTCGGGGCGAGGCGAGGGAGCGCGCTTCATGAAGAAAAAATCCCCAGCGGCACCGTTCGGGTAACGTTTCATCACCATGGCACGGTCTGTCAGGTGAGGCAAAAGAACCGGTGCGACATCGGCGTAATACTGAAGCAAATCGCGTTTGGTGATGCCCAACTCCGGCCAGAATGGCTTTGCCAGGTTAGTGAGTTTTACGACCTTCCCTTCTACTTCAAGCTCGAGGCCGGTCTTGTCTTTAGGCAGCACAAACCTGACAGGCGACTTTCGAGTCTTCGGGCGCGGACCCTCGGATCGTTCAACCCTTGCCGGATGGTAATCACGCGTTGCGGGCTTTTGCGGCATTTGATGAAATTTAATCGTGAGCCAGGCATTCCTGCCTGTCCATCAAGACCAACATATACGGGGACAGACAGGAACGACTGTCCTACCTAAGCTAAAGAATTAAGTGAACTGTTGGGGTTCATGCGTTACCTTAAGACTTCACCTTAAGGAAAGTGTCACAGGGGGGAGTTATTCTACGACTCGTTGTTCGCGGGCTCCGCTTCAAAAGCATCAGCTTCCTGTTCAATTGCCTGCAGAGCTTTCATTAACATAGCCCGGTGGGCCGGCTGCACTGCTCTTTCGAGCTGCTGCTCAATTCGGGCTCGGGATAGCTTAATAGACTCCAGGCGTTGCAGTCTGGCACGGTCTTCGGTTGGGATTCGCGGAGCCTTCCTCTCGGAGGCGCGCTGGTTCGCTTCCTCCACTTGCTCCTCAAAAGATTTCCCCCAACCAATAGCCACAGGACCTCTGGTGTACTGCAAACTCTTCGCTTGCGTTTTTGGTGTAACGCAAACTGTTAGTTTGCGTCTTCTCCCCAATCGGATCATCTGCGACTCAAAACGCAAACTAACAGTTTGCGTTACAGCTACACTTAAACCACCGTCCCATCTTTCACGACAGCGTTTTTCGGAACGATGATAATCCCGTCACGAATGTAGTAAGAACCGTCAGGGCCGTCCGCTTCCCTCACCCGAGCCTCATTGATCAGTTTCACTCCGCTACCGATGCGCGCATTTTTATCGATGATGGCCCGGTTGATGGTAGTCCCATCACCAATTCCCACGCGGGGCAGGCCCTTAGCTAAATCGTCCCGCATCTCTTCGAAGGTCTGATAGTAGTCAGCGCCCATGAGAAACGAAGATTCGACCACTACGTTCCGGGAAATCCTACTTCGTAACCCAACTACTGAAGTGGTTATCGCGGCGCCAGTAATGATGCAGCCGTCGCTGACAATCGAGTCTCGAATCTGCGACTCTTCAATCTTCGAAGGCGGCAGGTAACGCGCGCGAGTAAAGACGGGGGCTTCAGAGTCAAATAAATTAAACTTCGGAATTTTGGATGTGAGATCCAGGTTTGCGCGGTAGAAAGCGCTGATGGTTCCGATGTCTTCCCAGTATCCATTGAAGAGAAATGCCTGGACGTTGCCGCCTTTTATGGCGCTGGGAATTATTTCACGGCCGAAGTCCAATCCGCCTGGATCGTCTTTTAACAATTGTTGGAGGCGATCGAATTTAAAGACGTAAATTCCCATCGACGCCAGAAAAGGTCGCGCGGCGGCCTCGACAGCATTCAGACCAAGTTGTGTTGTGTCCACCCGCATCGACTGTAGCTCGTCGCCTTTTGGTTTTTCCTTAAACTCCACGATGCGGCCGCTCGCGTCAGCCTTCAGTAAACCAAAATCAGTTGCGGCAGCTTCGTCGCAGGGCGTGACAGAGACAGTCACATCGGCATCACTGTCCCAGTGGCGCGCCAAAAACTGCCGGTAGTCCATGGTGTAGAGGTGATCACCCGAGAGGATGAGCAGCGTGTCGATTCCCCAGTCGCCGATGTGCGGCAAAACCTGGCGGACTGCATCCGCGGTTCCCTGAAACCATTGCGGACTATCGGGTGTTTGCTCAGCCGCCAGAATATCCACAAAGCCCGCGGAGAACTGCGAAAAGCGATAGGTTTGTGCGATGTGGCGGTTCAGCGAAGCCGAGTTGTATTGCGTCAACACAAACATTTTGAAAACGTCAGAGTTGATGCAATTGGAAATGGCAATATCAACAAGGCGATATTTTCCGCCAAGTGGCACTGCGGGCTTTGACCGCTGTTGAGTGAGCGGAAAGAGGCGAGTTCCCGCGCCTCCACCAAGGATTACCGCAAGCAGGTTTCGTTTTGCTGGCATCGGTTCTCTATACGGATTTGAATTGGAAAAGCTAAGTCACGAGCATAGACGCAAAGGTGTGAAGGTTTCAAGGAGAGTCAGAACCTGGTACTGGTGCAGTTTGATTCGATCAGACGCATTTCTTTGCGGAACTTTGCGTTTGCTTTTGCGACATTTGGGGTTTCTGCTTGTTCTTCAGACCTTTACCGCAAAGTACGAAAAGGTTTTCGCAAAGAGCGCAAAAGCAAACTGGACCAGTACTCAGAACCCGGGAGCGGACCCGGGAGCCCGCGCGGGCAGCCCGCTGGCGAGTGGTGGTAGCGACCGGGTATCAACGCTCGCTGGGTGCCTCCGGCGATAATCTTCCCGGTCGCTATCGCTCCCGGTTCTGACTTCATTTAGTAGGCGCTCGAACCGCTCGCCACGGGCGTTGCACCCGCAGCTTCCTGCGCAATCTTGACGCCAACGCTCGCGCCGATGCGGGTGGCTCCCGCCTGGACCAGAGCGCGCGCATCTTCAAGACCCTTCACGCCGCCCGATGCTTTTACACCAAGGCCGGCGCCGACAGTGCGTCGCATGAGCGCGATGTCGGCGACAGTCGCACCGCCTTTGGCAAAACCAGTGGATGTCTTAACGAAATCGGCGCCTGCATTTTTGGCTGCGATACACGCGCGCACTTTCTCGTCGTCGTTCAGCAGCGCAGTCTCAATAATCACTTTGCAGGTCACGTTGTATTCATGGGCCACTTCGACCACAGCGCGGATGTCATGTTCCACCAGGCAATCGTCGCCGCTGCGCAGCGCTCCCACATTTATCACCATGTCTACTTCACGTGCACCATCAAAAATTGAGCGTCGCGCCTCGTAGGCTTTAACGTCTGCGAGGGTTGCGCCAAGCGGGAAGCCAATCACGGTGCAAACTAGAACACCTGTACCCTGAAGATTACAAGCTGCGGCGCGCACCCAGGTGGGATTTACGCAAACTGAGGCGAACCGGTAGCGCGCCGCTTCTTCGCAAAGCTTCTTGATGTCCTCGTCTGTTGCTTCCGGTTTCAAGAGCGTGTGATCAATCAGGCTGGCCCAATCTTTGGCAGAGGAAGTCTCGCCAAGCACAAGGCCGATACGCGCAGCCCCGGCGTCAACGATGCGATGCATCCGCTCGGGACAGCGGTTGAAGCATTCCGAAGTGCAACCGCACATCCCTGCCTGATGATCGCCGTCCCCATTCAGACGCGCGACTATCGCGTCCGTGATCTGATCGATCAAGAGTTCAAGGTTGCCGTTATGTGAACTATTATTAGGCATCGCCAAAAAAGCAGTGGTTGCGCCCGGCTCCTATTTGCTAGCGTCGCTCAAGGTGAACGAATCGAGAAACTTAGCTCCGGCGTCGCGGCGAAGCTTCGTAACACCGGCGAGTTCGCTCGGGTTCACAGGCACCACAAAGATAGTTTGGAATAGGCGCCGTTTGATCCAATAGGCGCGGGCGGTAGTTTCCAGATTTCCGGGAAGATCCACTACCCATTCTCGGCCGAAGTAAGAGGCCAACTTGATTTCCTTTTCACTTCGCAATTTGCCTTTGGTCGATTTAAGCCCGCCCTCCCGGCCGCGATCAAGCAATAGCTTGATCGCCACGGGATCTGTGATCTCGTCAGGAAACTGCACGCTGGACACTACGTAGCCAGCGAGCTTCGTCTCAACCGACAGTATGAGGTTTTCAAGGCCTGGGTGTCCATCCACTCCCTGGATCTGCTCGGACGGCTTGGCGGGCATTGTTACGGTGAATCCGGCATTGGCAGGCGCGACAGTAATCCACGTGCCTGACTCGATGTGGACTACCGCTGGAGGCGCCGGCTGCTGGGCGTAAACTGTCGCGAAACTCAGAGAGATGAATATTGAAAGGAGTATGGTTCTCTTCACGTGAGACATTCTACCACGCGGGTTGATTAAGAGCAGTGACGCCGGAAACCTGGCTCAGACGCCGCGAGTTACCGCGAATACTGGCGTTCGATAGCCTTGATCTTGGCAACTCTTTTACGATGCCTTTCCTCAGTCAATTCAGTGCCCAGCCAGGCACGCACAATCTCGCGCATTTCCGCGTTTGTGATTGTGCCGCTGCCAAGCGTCAACACATTGGCGTCGTTATGCTCGCGCGAGTTGCGCGCCACCTTTACGGAGTAGCAGGCAGCGGCGCGCACGCCGGCAACTTTATTCGCCGTCATTGCGCTTCCGACTCCTGCTCCATCGATCATGATGCCAAGTTCAGATGAGCCTTCTGAAACACTTTTCGCAACGGCGTAAGCGAAGTCGGGATAATCAACCGCGTCTTCCGAGTTCGTTCCAAAGTCGTGAACCTGATGGCCCAACTCAGTAAGCAGCGTCTTCAACTCTTCCTTCATCTTGAACCCGCCGTGATCGGAGCCGACAGAAATCATTTTAGACGTCTTCGAACCGCGTCGTGGAACGCGGCGAACAATCTCAATTCCCTTCTCCCTCACGAGGTCCGCGGCCAGCGGCGTCAGTCGCGCGCCTTCGGCGATGCGCAACACCGCACCGCGCTGCAGATCGCGGACATCGTCCTCAGTAATCACAGACTTGGAACTTTCGTCATGCGCTCCGCGTTCCTCGGTATTCATGACTGGATTTTTGGGCAAGGTATCGATGAAACGAGTTGCAGTCTCCTGGGGGCTCGACGCCTCAGCGGCATCTTCCGGCAGTGCTCTGTCTAGCACGTCGCGCACGAGGGCTCGGATGCGATCTCTGGTTTCGTTGTCAGTCATGTGAATGTTCGACAAACTTCAGTTTGTCGTCAGTCTACGAAATCGTTCGGCGACAAACTGAAGTTTGTCGGACCAGTTTACGTCAGCGACGCGTCACGCAAATCCAACAACCTTCCGGCCCATGCGGTTACTTTTCCGCCGCGCATTTTCAGATCCACACGACCAAGATATATACCGCTCTTGCCAACCTGGAAGATAATCGTATTGCCACCCGATGGCTGCTTGGCCAGTACGGGTTTTGTCATAAACGTATGCGTGTGTCCGCCCGCAATGAAATCTATGCCATCGACCTGTGCGGCCACCTGTGAATCGCCAACTTCGCCTTCTCTGGGATTTGGGTAATAACCCAGGTGCGTCATCCCCACAACCAGCTGGCAGCGCTCCTGCTCGCGCAGCAGCTTCACCACGCCACGCGCCATGCGCACCGGATCCAAATGCTTCACGCCTTTGAAGTTGTCCGGCGTTATCAAATTGTTTGGACTGATGCCTAAACCAAACAGACCTACGCGCACGCCGCCCAGCGTTTTCACAACGAAAGGTTTCACTATACTTTCGAGTGGCGTGCCGCGCACGTCGTAGTTGCTGGAAACGAAATCGAAGTTTGCAAACTTCATCGCTGCCGCCAACGCATCCACGCCATTATCAAAATCGTGGTTACCCAGGGTGACGACGTCGTAACCAATCAAGGACATCGACTTGTATTCAACTTCGCCGCGGTAGAAATTGTAGTAAGGCGTTCCTTGAAACACATCGCCGCCGTCAACTAACAGTGTGTTCGGATTCTCTTTACGAATGCGTTTCACGAGGGTGGCTCTGCGCGCTACGCCGCCCTTACCAGGGTATTGTTTGTCGTTGTCAGGCAACGGATCGATCTGCGAGTGGGTATCGTTAGTGTGCAGAATGGTGATCAACGTTTCGCCCGCGCCGACCTGCAATAGCGGTTCAGCTAAGGATGCAATTACGGCCGCGGCCGACTTGCTCGACAACATTTCGAGCGCAGAACCTGAACAAGCAATCGCCGCCCCACCTGCAATTGATGCTTTCAAAAAACGTCGTCTGTTGATTCCATCACTCATTGGGCGTCTCCTCGGCGGCTCCCGGCGTTTCCTTGTTGAGCGCGAAACGGCCGTCAAAGGCCGACTTGATTTCCCGGCCGGCCATAGTCTCCGCTTTGACATAGTCCGTAATGGCGTCGCGCATCGTCAGTCCGAGCGGCCGAATATTTTGCGCCTGCTTGAGGACGGCGCCGTAATCGCCACCCGCCACGTTTAGCAGATAATCAATGCTTACAACTGTGTACACCGCCGACGGATCAATGTCCTTTTCCACGCCGCCGATCACAAATTGCACTGTTTCAATCTCAGGTTTCTTGTCGGCGTTAACGCGATACTTGATGCGCGCCCCTGACTGCGCATCGCGCCGAGTCAAGACTATTTTCAACAGATCCAACACCTGTGCCCCAGTTAGATCGAAAGCAACCAGGGCATTCTCGAAGGGCAGTAACTCAAACACATCGCGAAGGCGCAGATCGCCCGCAGCGATAACGCTCTTCCGCAATCCCCCTCCATTGGTAACTGCCAGGACGATCGGTTTGCCGAGCTTTTGGCTCGCTTGTACCCGCAAGCCATCGGTAACGAAATTGCCGAGCGATCCCGCGCCGTTGCCGCCTTTTCTTAACTCGCCAGTCAACTTCCCAATCACATTGTCGAGTGCGCGGACTCTGGGACTATAGGCTGCCAGCATTTTTTCAAACGCGGGATCATCGGGGATCGTCGAATCCACGCTGACTGGAGTTGCTGTGACGCGGATATCTGCGGCGATCGGCGTCGGAGATGGAACCGATTTTTGGGGCTGGGCCGCTTGCGCAAAGACATCTCCTGCGCACGCAGCAACGCAAAGCAACATCGGCAGGATCAGATGTACTATTTTTTTTCGTGACACTGATGTAGATCCTTTGAAGGCCTGAAAATTCTGGCGGTGACTAATTTACGCCGGAATGCGGGCAAATAAAACAGCGCAGCTATTCCTGACGCCGGGACCTGCATTGACCTGTGCGGAGAGCTTCAAATAGTATGTCGCAGCATACAAGTGATTCGCAACCGGAATTCCATCAGTCGATATTCCAAGACACTTTATGTTTTTCAGAGGAGACTATTAACTTGGCCACCCCATCCGCTCAAATACCGTCGGAATTCAGTAATCCTAATCTCGAAGTTTTACTTTCGGAAGAACAACTGCAAACGAGAATAAAAGAACTCGGGGCAGAAATTGCCCGCGACTACGCGGGACTCAATCCCTTGCTGATTGGCGTCTTGAAGGGCGCATGTTTTTTCCTGAGCGACCTGCTACGCGCAATCGACACCCGGCTGAGTATCGAGTTTATGGCCATCTCCAGTTACGGGTCTTCCACCCGAACCTCCGGCGAGGTCCGTATCATGAAAGATCTCGATGTGCCGATCGAAGGACGTCACATACTTGTCGTGGAAGACATCGTCGATACGGGGTTGACGCTTAGTTACTTGCTCGCGAATCTCGAATCTCGTGGAGCGGCCAGCGTGAAACTGGCGGCGCTGCTGGACAAATACGAGCGCCGGGAAAAGGAAGTGAAGATCGATTATCTCGGATTCCCAATCCCCGATCATTTCGTAGTCGGCTATGGACTGGACTACGCCGAGCGCTACCGCAATCTTCCGTTTATTGCGAACCTGAAAAATCCGGACCAGGCGTAAACCATGGAGTGCGCTGAACTGTCAGCGCTTTGGCCGGTCCCCAGTCCCCAAGATTCTTGAGTCTAAGGTACTGGTTCAGTTTGCTTTGGCTCTTTGCGAAAACCTTTGCGTCCTTTGCGGTAAACAAGCAGACACCGCAAAGGTCGCAAAGCCAGACGCAAAGTTCCGCAAAGAAATGCGTCTGAACGAATCAAACTGCACCAGTACCGAGTCTAGCCAACGATTGCGGCGCTAGCGCGTCTCAGGCCAAAGCGGTGACAGTTCACCGCACTCCAAGGTGTCGACTGAAACCAAACATGATTGAATACCTGAACTTGTGAGGAACCTACCGATGAAAACGCTTTTTCTAGTTCTCGCGCTGGCACTGGTTTGCGCCACCAGCATTCAAGCCCAGGACTTTTCGAAGATCGAGATCAAGGTCCAGAAAGTTTCCGGCAATATTTACATGCTGCAAGGCAGTGGTGGAAATATCGGTGTGTCGGTAGGGCCCGACGGGATTCTAATCGTTGACGATCAATACGCCCCGCTGGCCGATAAGATCAAAGCGGCGCTCAAAACTTTAGGCGAGGGCAAACTCAAGTTTATTCTGAACACCCATTGGCATGGCGATCACACCGGTGGCAACGCGGTATTCGGCCCTGATGCACCCATCATCGCCCACACAAATGTCCGTAAGCGTCTGGCTGCAGGACTAGACCTTCCCGGCAGAAAGACGCCGCCTGCACCGAAAGAGGCCTTGCCGGTGATCACTTTTGACCACTCGCTTTCCGTTCACTTTAACGGTGAAGACATTCGCGTGATTCATGTTTCACCCGGCCACACGGATGGCGACAGCGTTATTTATTTTCCGGCAGCCAACGTGGTCCACATGGGTGATCAGTTTTTCGTTGATCGTTTTCCCTTTGTCGATCTGGCCAGTGGCGGGGACGTCGAGGGTTACACGAAAAATGTGGGCGACGTACTCGAGAAGCTTCCGCCCGGCGCAAAAATTATTCCCGGCCATGGCCCACTTGCTACCGCCGACGATCTTAAGCGTTTCCACAATATGCTCGTGACTACCACTGACGTAGTGCGCAAGAAGATCGCGGCGGGTAAGACGCTGGCTCAGATTAAGACGGAAGGCTTGCCCGAGGAATGGAAAACGTGGGGCTCCGGATTTATCAAACAGGATCCGTGGCTGGAAACGATATTCACTAGTCTGACCAGGAAGTAGCAGCAACGACGGAACCCGCAATCCGGAGGCGTCACACACCTCCGGATTTTCTATCTCAACACGCGGTTCAGTTTTCCGGTCGCCACTTCCCATATCACCACGGATGCATTGCCGCTTCCGCTGGCAATAAGTTCACCGTCAGCCGAAAAAGCCAGCGACGTCACCGTTTGATCATGGCCTTTGAAGGTCCGCTTCGATTTTCCCGCGGCCACCTCCCAAAGAATAATCGTGCGGTCATCTCCACCACTCGCGAGCCACCTGCCGTCAGGCGAGAAAGCCATGGCGTTGACCGAAGACTCGTGCTTCTTCAGAACACTTTGAGCCAGACCATTCTCCAGATTCCGGATTGAAATGCTGTTGTTACTTTCGGCAGCCGCGAGCAACTGTCCATTTGGTGAAAACGCAATCGACGTGATCTCGTTTTGCCCCCGCAAAGTTTTTTCCACCTTACCACTCGCAACGGCCCAAATCAGAATCGCATCGTCGGTGGCTCCGGCAAGTCGCCTGCCATCGCTGGAAAAAATCAGACGACTGATTACGCCTTCGTAGCCGGCGAGCTTCTTCAATACTTCTCCAGACGGCGACATTAGAGTCACACTGCTCGCGCTACTGAGGGCCAACTGCCGTCCGTCGACGGACAGTGCGAGGGCTGTTGGTGTAGGCCCAGTCATCCCCGAAACCAGTTTCTTGCCGGCGCTGTTTACGTCCCAGTAAAGCAGCTTGTCAGGGCTCACCTCGGCAAAAGATCTGCCGTCTGCCGAAGCCGTCACCAGCAGAGGATCGTCCTGCTCCTCACTCAGTTCTCGCCTGAGCTCTCCGGTGCGAAAATCCCAAAGCTTGATTTCGCCCTGTTCGCTCTCCGCGGCCACGGTTTTGCCATCCGTTGAAAACGCAACCGCCAGCATCCGCTTTAACGAAACCAGAAAACGGTTTTTTGGCCTCTCAACCGCGTCGCCCACGCTGTCCTCATCAAACGTTTGTTTCACTGCCCCGCTGCGCGTATCCATCAACTTCACTGTCGTTGGTCCTGATCGGAAAGCGAGCAGGAAGCCGTCACGAGAGAGACGCAGAGAGTCGACCATCTCTTTATAGTCCTCGCCCGTTTGCAGGTCGTGCGTCCTGGCGCTTTGGAGATCGACAAACTTCAGGCCTGCAACTTCTCCCTTGTCGTAAGGTAGGATCCCACCCATCACCAGAATCTTCCCATCGGGACTGAAGGTCAAACTGTTGACGGCGCCAACGTCCTTGAGGTTCATAACCACTCTTCCAGTGGCCACTTCAAACAGCCTGACCTCGCTCAGTCCGATAATCCGGATAACGTCTCTGTCATGCTTGCGTTCAAACCTGGTGCTTGCAACGGCCAGCATCTTGCCATCCGGGGAGAAAGCCAACGAATTCGCATTACCCCGGAGTTTCTTTAACTTACCGACTTGTTTGCCGGATTGCGGGTTCCAGAGCTTAACTTCCGATCCATTTCCGACTGCAAGTAGTCCGCCGTCTGGCGAAAAACTTACCGCTCCTGTGTGGACCTCGTCGAGTTTGTGTTTTAGCTGACCAGTGTGCGCATCGACCAATTTCATACGCATCGGAGCCAACCACCAGTAAGGCCGCAATGGCAAAGGGGCCATGCCCATCGGATTGGCGCCCACTCTGTACCTGAGGTTGCTGAACGACGGCATTGGTTGCGCCATCGCTTGCGCGAGCGTCAGCAATTTTCCATCAGGCGATTGGTTGGCGCTGACAAAATACTGACTGTCATCCGTCAGGACCAGTTTCTGTTTCAATTCGCCAGTGCGGCTGTCCCACCATTTCAGTTCCGCAAAACTCTCTCCATCACGCGACCGCGCCTTCTGTTGTAGTTTGGCCGTGCGAAACTCCAGGCTGCTGCTGATCAACGTGTTGCCGTCAGGCGAAAACGAAATTGAATGGACTGGCCCATCAAAACCCTTGAGGATGCGGCGCAGCTGGGAAGTCTGAGTATCCCAGAGTTCGATCCGTGCAAACTGGCGCACGGGGTCACGGGACCCTCGAGCGATGGCGAGAGTTTTCCCATCGGGTGAGAAGGAAATCGAAAAGACGACATCGAGAAAGCGGGCGTTGTTTTCGGGGACTTCAGTTGTTTGAGCAGAGACACTCGCCGTCAAATCAGCGAGGACGCCCAACCCTAAGAGTATTAACGCGCCAATTGCGAGTCCGCCCATCCAGGGCCTTGATATGAACTTTCGTGATGTTATTGGCGAGGTGCTCATAGTACAGCGTGTGCTTTGCACAAAAACCTGCGTACAGTGTTCTTTCGTGTGACCTGGTTCCGAACCAACAACGATCCACGAAATAATACGAAATCTCACGAACCGGCCGGCTCGGCCAATTCCGGGGCGGGCAATACTTCACTCAGAAAACTCTTGCCTTCATCCAGTTTCAAGTCAAAGTTTTCGGCAATGGTTTGACCGATGTCAGCCAGCGACCCACGCGTGCCAAGGTCGATGCCGGCGCGCGCTTTCTTTCCGTAGACCAGCAAAGGGGAATATTCGCGGGTGTGATCGCTACCGGGAAACGTAGGGTCATTTCCGTGATCCGCAGTCAGGATCATCAAATCGCCTTCCCACATCGCTGCTTCGATCGCGGGCAGGCTTGCGTCGAAGTGTTCGAGCGCGCGCGCATAGCCCTCGGTGTCGCGGCGGTGTCCGTAGAGCATGTCAAAGTCGACCAGGTTAGAGAAGATCAACCCGCGGGTGTCCTGCACCAGAGCATGAATCGTCTGGTCAATCGTCTGCTGGTTGTTCTTCGCTTTCAAATCTTCGGTCACGCCGAGCGAGTCGTAAATCGAAGCGATCTTACCAATGCAGACAACGTCGAGATCTGCATCCGCCAACGCGGGCAGGAGGTTCGCTCGGGGTGGCTGCACGGCATAGTCATGCCGGTTCTCGGTGCGAAAGAAATTTCCCGTCTCACCCAGGAAAGGACGCGCGATGACGCGTCCAACTTTGTGCTCACCATCAAGGATGCGCCGGGCTGTTTCGCATATCTCATACAGCCGATCGAGAGGAATGGTTTCTTCATGTGCGGCAATCTGAAAAACCGAATCCGCCGAGGTGTAAACAATCGGCTTTCCAGTGGCTACGTGTTCCGCGCCCAGGTCCTTGATGATCTCGGTCCCCGAGGCGGCAAAGTTTCCCAGCACGCCAGGAACATTCGTTTCACTGATAAAGCGATCCAGGATCGTCTTGGGAAATCCGTTTGGGTATGTGGGGAATGCCTGCTCGAGAACTATTCCCGCCATCTCCCAGTGACCGGTGGTTGTGTCTTTACCGTTTGACTTCAGGGTACACCGGCCGTAGGAGCCTTCCGGTTGTTCCAAAGGTGGAACATTTGCGAGCTGCCTGATATTGCCAAGGCCGTAGCGTTGGAGGTTTGGCAGGCTGACTGGACGCGACTCCAGAATGTGGCCAAGCGTATCGGAACCGGCGTCGCCCCACTCGGGTGCGTCAGGCATCGCGCCGATGCCTGCGCCGTCGAGAACGATTAAAACGATGCGATTAAACCGGTGGTTAGGCATGATTGAATCAGAGAGACCATTTCCATTTGCCATATTTCTCATTTGTCATTTCGATTGCATACGGGCAGTCTTCAACGAGGCTAAAAAGATTCTGCAAAGTTCTGCGTTTCTCCCATAATATCTTTAATCAACTCTCTTCTTATTAGCTGGCTTCGCTCAATAATTCTTAGCCAGATCGAAGTCTCGTTCAACTCTTTTAGGACGATTCGAAGTTTGTGAACGAAATCAGCGTGACTTTCGGCGCCTCTTGCTTCTCCATAATTGGGTGCCGGGGACGTGCCCGATCGCAAGATCTGTCCTGCAATATGCTTCCCGGCTGAGGTTTTTGGCAAGTTGGCAGATAGAGTGATAGTGCGCACTGCGAAATTGATCAGGCGCTCCTCAAGTAGATCTGCGCGGCTCTGTGCGACTGCTTCGATTGGCCTACTTTCCACATCTCATTTTCCGCTAAGCGGTGGTTCAAATGGAAAATGAGAAATGAAAAATGGAAAATATGCCTGACTTCTGGCATCGAGGCACAAAGTCAGCTTTTGGGTGCGTAGTATCCTTCGCGCGCCTTAACCTGTGCCTTCTCGGGGAGACCCTGAATCTCAACCCGAATCGTGCGAAATTTGCCGTCACGAGTTTTGTTATCAGGGTAGTATCCCAAACTGTACTGCGTTCCGATCTCATTGGCTACTTTGGCAAACGCGGCGCGAGCATCCTGCAGACTGGCGGCGAGAAAGTTGTTACCGCCAGTAGCTGTTGCCAGCTCGTTCATTTCGCGCCGGGCCAGGTTATAAAGGTCGCGGCTGATCTGCATTCTCTCGAACTGGCCCATGCCGCAAAAATCCACGTAGTCTTCTCGCCTGGCCTTCGGAAAGAAGAGCCGCCGGTAACGCTCCAATTGTTTTCTGGACAGTACCACTGCCCCATCGTCGCCACAGTCTCTCAATAGCCGTTCTTCAACGAAGTCTTCGGTGTTTACCTGAATGAAATAAGAAGCGATGCCGCCCCGGGTTAGCCTGGATCGCGCCGTCTGGAAATCTGATTCGCTTGCAGAATCCACACCGTCGCTGAGCGCCACCAGAGCGCGACGCCCGCGCATTTCAGCCGCTGGGGCGTCCATAAAAATCTCGTTCGCGATCACGGCGAGTCCATCATAGAAGGGAGTGCCACTGCTGGACCCCAATCTCTCGATAGCCAGACGCAGCTCTTTGCGATCGCCCGTGAGTTTTGAAAGCACTTCCGGCAAGGCGGTGACGGAACCTCCCTGACGAACGGTATTAAACCCAACCAGGGCCACTCGATCGCCGGGCCTGAGCGCCTCGATGAAAGCGTTTGCGGCTTGCCGAATAAGTGAGACGTCGGCACGCGTGGAACCCGACGTATCGAGCAGCAAAGCGATTTCGAAGGGCGCTTCGGTCGTCGCAAAATCTGTGATTCTCTGTTGTCTTCCGTTCTCAAACAGCAGAAAGTTTTCAGTGCGCAGCCCAGTCAGTGGTCGACCAGAACTATTCGTAACTACTGCCGGCACAGAAACGAGCTGGGTGTCCACGCGCACAACATCGCCTTCGTCAATTTCGTCGTTTGAGGTCTTCGCCGGATCAGGCTTCTGGGCCTGCGCGCCTTCCACGTTCACCCGGCGCGGACGTTGCTGAGCCGGCTCCTGCGCTCGCACGGTCTCAACCAGACTCGCCCCAAGGCAAATCAAAACTGAAAAAGTTAATAAGATTAGGCGGATGAATGGCATCGTAATCTGAACTTCGCCGATTACAAGGAAACTGGGGAGCCCGGCTAGCAGTCTTAAGGGTGAAACTATAACTGGGAAGGACTGAGACTGCAAAATTTCCGAGCTCCGGCAACCCACTAACAGAGCGTTAGTGTCAGAATGCTCGCCTTGACACCCCAGCTACCTTCTCTTAGCATGACCACTCGTCACAATTAGTGTGGCGTTGATCTTTGGATTCGGTTAGATCGGGCACGTATGTCAATGGTAGACGGCTTCCCTTACAAGGAAGAGGTTGGGGGTTCGAGTCCCTCCGCGCCCACCAGTAGAACAGGTTGATGACCTGTTTGGCAGGAAGTCTTTCCGCGGGGACAGCCGCGATGAGACGATTAGGACCTGCCTGATTGCAGAGCGTTGACAGATAAGAGCGTCTGTCCTACCTTGAAAATCAGTTCTGATGCGGAGTCGTAGTTCAGTTGGTTAGAACGCCGGCCTGTCACGTCGGAGGTCGCGGGTTCGAGTCCCGTCGGCTCCGCCA
>Ga0190272_10000128_pt1 | contig 48462 bp, 40 predicted proteins | sample Popmic504T_FD_133746 | JGI IMG/M metagenome (GOLD analysis project Ga0190272, IMG submission 133746) | Populus adjacent soil microbial communities from riparian zone of Shoshone River, Wyoming, USA - 504 T | ecosystem: Environmental > Terrestrial > Soil > Riparian zone | place: USA: Wyoming...
CGACCTCGACAACCGTCCCCGAGCGGTGGAAGCTTATCGCCGCTCGGCCCGCGCCTCTAGCCTCGCCTCCGTTTTCATCCGTGGTGACGCGGCGCGGCATCATCCGCTCTCAGGATGACAGTGTTGTGTGTGTTTGGATGAGAAGACCATTGGTCGTTTGAATACGTTCCCAACGCTCGCCGCCGCGCATGCGTACAAAGCGTCGTATGAACGGTCGCCCCCTGCTTCTCTCGCTCTCTCTCCTCCTTCTCCTCGCGATTCCCGCCGCAGCGCAGTCGCCCGCCAACGAAGTGGCCGCTTCGTTCGGACGTGGCTCCCTCGGCGATTTCGGCTATTCGACGGCCATGGGTGTCAGCTACAACCGCTTCTGGGCGAACCGCACCTCGGTGCGGTTCGGTGCGATCGCGTCGGAGGTCGACGACGAGGTCGGGCAGAAACGCGTCCGGGCCGGGTACGCGACTGCCGAAGTGCATTTCTGGCGCGGCCGCATCGTCTCGCCGTACGCGGGAGCGGGCGTCGCGGCGACCTCGAGCCGGATCGAGCTGGCGCGCGGCGATTTCAAGTCCGACGAAACCTCGTTCGCGCCGGTCGTCAGCGCCGGCGTCGACTTCAACGTGGCGCGGCAATGGGCCGTCGCCGTCGATGCGCGGTGGATGTATCTCCGCGCGGATCTGGGCAACCGCTTCGGCCCCTACATCATCGACCCGCTCACGGCGATGATCTCGGCGAAGTATCGGTTTTGATTCTCAGGTAAAAGGTAAAGGGAAAAAGGCGTCTAGCCGAAAGTTGGCCAAGACGCGAAGCGACTTTTACCTTTTTCCTTTTACCTTTTGCCTGAGTTTCAAACCACGTGGCGTTCGCGACTTTCCGCGGGCACGGCGACGCGGGCTGGATCTTCGGTCGCGCCGCGGAGTTTGCGGAACAGGGCCCAGTAGACGCTGACGCTTCGCTCGAGGACCCAGAGTGGGGCGAAGAAGCAGGCGCGCAGGGGGAAGAAGGTCGAGGCGCCGGCGCGGCCGCGGATGGCCAGGCCGACGGCGGCGAAGGCGATGACGCTGGCGTAACTGCCGGCCAGCTTCAGGCCGCCGAGGGCGGCCAGGACGAAGAGCAGGGGAACGAGGGAGAAGAAGAAGGCGGTCTTCATCGGCAGCGTGAAATCGTCGCCGGCGAGACGCGGCCTGGCGGACATCCATTCGGAGAGCGCGCCCGGTTCGCGGCGCACGAAGACGTCGACGGCGGGATAGACCTCCGCCCCGACCGCGGCCAGACGGCGCGCCTGCGCCTCGGCCGACGTCGCCCCGTCGAGCGCCCGCAATGCCCGGAGCGCGCTGCGGCGGAAGCCGAACGTGGCGCCGTGGTCGGGCTGCGGCTCGATGCCGCGATGCAGGAGGATGCGTCCCGCGTCGATCCCGCCCCACCACGGCATCGGGTCGAGGTAGTCCTGCGGCTCCACCACTTCATGAAGGTCGAGCAGGTCGCAGAGCTGGCCGATCGCTTCCGGCGTGTAGCGGATGTCCTCGGCCGCTACGATGACTTTCTCGCACGCGGCGTGCGCCGACGCCGCGCGTACGAGGTCGACCCCGCCGGCCGCGCGATCCTCCGCCCGCACCGCGACATGCCTCCCCACCCACCGCAGAATGCGCGCGTTCAGCTCGAACTGCATGCGCGAGGAGGGATCGAGAATGACCACGTCACAGTCGGCAGCGCCGAGGGACGAGAGATACGTCGCAAGCTCGCGAAGCTCGTTCTGCGACGCCGTCGCGTTCTCCACGAGCACGACGTAACTGGCGCGGCGTTCGGATCGGGTCTTGGCCATGGTGCCACTCTGGATGAGCGAGCGGCGTGCCATCGCCCTTCGGAGAGGAAAGGTAAAAGAGGAAAGAGGAAAGAGGACGCTCCGCGAGTTTGCACGCCGACCGCAGTAGGCGAAGTCTTCGGGCCGGCAATGAAGAGGAAGACGCCGCCAACGGCGACACGCGCGCAACCTCGCGGAGCGCCCTCTTTCCTCTTTCCTCCTTCCTCTTTCACCTGTGCGCCTGGCACTTGCCTTGTACAACCCGCGATCCGAAATGCGTATCTGGCCTGGTAAACCCTACCCCCTCGGAGCGACGTGGGATGGGGTGGGGACGAACTTTTCTGTCTTTTCCGAGGTGGCTTCCAAAGTCGAGCTGTGTCTGTTCGATGCGGCGGGGGGGGAGACGCGGGTGGCGCTGCCGGAGGTCACGGCGTTCATCTTTCATGGCTACCTGCCGAACGTGGGGCCGGGGCAGCGGTATGGCTATCGCGTGCACGGGCCGTGGGAACCGGAGCACGGGCATCGCTGCAACCCCAACAAACTGCTGCTCGATCCGTACGGCAAGTCGGTCGAGGGGCAGGTGCAGTGGGACGAGGCCGTCTTCCCGTATCACTTCGACAACCCGGAAGGGTCGAAGAACGACGCCGACAGCGCGCCGTACATGCCGAAATCCGTGGTCACCAACCCCTACTTCGACTGGCAGGACGACCGCCGTCCGAACACGCCGTGGCACAAGACGATCATCTACGAGGTGCACACCAAGGGCTTCACGATGAAGCATCCCGGCGTGCCGGAGAACCTGCGCGGCACGTACGCGGGCCTGGCCCATCCCGCGGCGATCAAATATCTGCAACAGCTCGGCGTCACGGCGGTGGAGCTCCTGCCGGTGCACCAGTTCATCCACGCCAACCATCTGCTGGAGAAGGGGCTGCGCAACTACTGGGGCTACGACTCGATCTCCTTCCTCTCGCCGCACAACGAGTACGCGGCCAGCGGCCAGCTCGGGCAGCAGGTCACGGAGTTCAAACAGATGGTGCGCGCGCTCCATCAGGCCGGCATCGAAGTGATCCTCGACGTCGTGTACAACCACACCGCCGAGGGGAACCACATGGGTCCGGTGCTGTCGATGAAAGGGATCGACAACGTCGCGTACTACCGCACCGTGCAGGGGCAGGAGCAGTACTACATGGACTACACCGGCACGGGGAACAGCCTGAACATGCGGCATCCGCACGTGCTGCAGCTGATGATGGACTCGCTGCGCTACTGGCACCTGGAGATGCACGTCGACGGCTTCCGCTTCGACCTGGCGGCCACGCTCGCGCGCGAGCTGCACGACGTCGACCGCCTCTCGGCGTTCTTCGACGTCATCCAGCAGGACCCGGTCATCTCGCAGGTCAAGCTCATCGCCGAGCCGTGGGACATCGGCGAGGGCGGCTATCAGGTCGGCAACTTCCCGTCGTTGTGGTCGGAGTGGAACGGCAAGTACCGCGACGTGGTGCGCGACTACTGGCGCGGCACGGACCAGACGCTGGACGAGTTCGCGACGCGCCTGACCGGCAGCTCGGACCTGTACGCGGCGAACGGGCGGCGTCCGTACGCCAGCATCAACTTCGTCACCGCGCACGACGGCTTCACGCTGCGCGACCTGGTCTCGTACAACGAGAAGCACAACGAAGCCAACGGCGAGGACAACAACGACGGCGCGGACGACAACCGCTCCTGGAACTGCGGCGTCGAGGGACCGACGGACGATCCGGAGGTGAAGGCGCTGCGCGCGCGGCAACAGCGCAACTTCCTGACGACGCTGTTCCTGTCGCAGGGTGTGCCGATGCTGGTGGGCGGCGACGAGTTCGGCCGCACGCAGGGCGGCAACAACAATGGCTACTGCCAGGACAACGAGCTCTCCTGGTTCGACTGGGAGAACATGGACGACGGCCTGCGCGCGTTCGTGGCGCGGCTGATCCGCTTCCGGAAGAACCATCCGGTCTTCCAGCGCCGCCGCTGGTTCCACGGCCGCCACGTGCGCGGCACGGGGGTGAGCGACATCGGCTGGTTCAAGGCCGACGGCGGCGAGATGACGGACGACGACTGGCAGGCCGGCTTTGCCCGCACGGTGGGCGTGTTCCTCAACGGCAAAGCCATCCCCACGCCGGACGACCGCGGCGAGCCGGTCGTCGACGACAGCTTCTACCTCCTCTTCAACGCCCACCACGGGCCGCTCGAGTTCACCCTCCCCACCTGCCCCTGGGGCGACCGCTGGGAAAAGGTCATCGACACCGACGAGCCCGTCCCCGACCTCCGCCAGCACCACGAGTTCAAGGCGGGGGGGAAGGTCCGGATTCAAGGGTATTCGTTGATGGTTTTGCGAAGGTCGGATGAAGACCGGCGGTCTTAGAGGAAAGAGGAAGGAGGAAAGAGGAAAGAGGGCGCTTCGCGAGGCGGCGCGGTCGTCGCCCAAGTGATGCCCTTACTCCTTATTCTTTCCTCCGTGCCCGCCAGCGCCTGAACGAAGCTCACCCCAGTTCGCGGAGCGTCCCTTTCCTCTTTCCTCTTTCCTCTTTCCTCTTTCCTCCTTCCTCTTTCCTCCCAGCCCCGACCGCGCTGCGTTACCATCCGCCGCACCGATGCGTCTTACCCAAGATTTGCCATGAAAACCCGCAATCCTTTCTTTCAGGCTCTGATACTGATCGTCATCGCCTCGGTCGTGGCGATCGTGGCGAATGCGTTTGCGTCGCGGACGCGGAGGCTGGTGCTGCCGGGGTATTACCCGAATGCGCTCCGGGTGCCGAAGCCGGTGGCGCCGCCGCCGGTGCGGGAGACGGCGGCGATGCCGGCGACCGCGGCTACGGCGACGACGACCGTCGCGCCGGTTACGGCGACGGTGGCGCAGTCGCCCGGTCCCGGTCAGCCGCCGATCGCCGTGCCCACGACCACCATCGAGCGTCCCGCGGGGGCGGCGACGACGACCGCGGCTCCGGCTCCGGCCGCCGCTCCGGTCATTCCGGCGGCGCCACGCGTGGATCTGGCGAAGTTCCAGCCGCATCCGGACAAGCCGTCCGTCGACATCAGCGGGGAGGAGGCGGCGGCGCTGCACGCGGCGGGGGCGCTCTTCCTCGACGCGCGACGGACCTCGGTCTTCGAGGCCGGGCACATCACCGGTGCGCGCTCGTTCTCGGTGTGGGAGTCGGACATCGACGATAAGGTCAACGCTCTCTTCGAGGAGCGTCCGAATCCGGAAGACCAGAACAAGCCGATCGTCATCTACTGCTCCGGCGGCGCCTGCGAGGACTCGCACATGCTCGCCGCGAAGCTGTACGGGATCCAGTTCAACAACCTCTATGTCTACAAGGACGGCTTCCCCGACTGGGAGAAGCGCAACGGCGCGGTACGCAAGGGTGGTCAGCCGTGAACGGAGCAACGTCCCGGCCCACGTCGTTCCGCGAAGCGCTGACGCACCCCTGGCTCACCGTCCGCGTCCAGATCGCCCTCGGCGCGATCTTCATCGCCGCCGCCCTGCCGAAGATCACCGACCCGCCGTCCTTCGCGCACATGATCTACAACTACCGCATCCTCCCGGCCTCGCTGATCAACATCAGTGCGCTGGTGATGCCGTGGGTCGAGATCGCCGCCGGCCTCTGCCTGATCCTCGGCGTCTGGGTCCGTCCGGCCCGCTGGCTGGTCGGCGCGATGCTGGTCGTCTTCATCATCGCCATCAGCATCAACCTGGCCCGCAACAACGCCATCGACTGCGGCTGCTTCGACGTCTCGGCCGCCAACCTCACGCACGAGGAGCGCATCCGCGACATGTGGATGGTCATCCTGCGCGACATCGGGATGCTGGTGATGGTGGCGCAGTTGTGGTGGGCGGGGCGCGTGCGGCGTGAAACAGTCGCGTAAAACAGTCTCACAGGCTCCTCGCCTCACAGGCTCATAGGGGTTTTCCCTGTGAGACTATGCGCCTCTGAGACTATGAGACTCCTCCTGGCCGCCCTTCTCATCTCCACCCTCACCGCTTACGCTGCGCCCGTGCAACTCGACTCCCTGAAAAAAGGGGACGTGGTCGAGGGGTTCCGCGTCGACTCGCTGTATCTCAATGCGGCCGGCAAGCCGATCGGCGGCCGGTTCCTCCATGTCCGCAGCGGCTTCACGCTCGACTACCTGTCGATCGAGTCGGTGCCGCAGGGCTACACGTGGGTGAACTCCATCCCCGTGGGCGATCAGGGCGAGCCGCACACCCAGGAGCACCTGCTCCTCGGCAAGGGCACCACCGGCCGCGCCTTCTCCGGACTCGACACGATGTGGCTCTCGTCGTCGACCGCGTTCACGCAGCAGTGGCGCACGAGCTATCACTTCAACACCAGCGCGGGAAAAGACGTCTTCTTCGACCTCTTCGCCGCCGAGCTCAACGCGCTGCTCCACCCGAACTACACGGATGAAGAGATCCGCCGCGAGGTGCGCAGCTTCGGCGTGACGTCGAACCCCGACGGCTCCCTGCGCCTCGAAGAGAAGGGCTCGGTCTACAACGAGATGACCAGCTCCAGCACGAACCGCTACCGCGTGCTCTTCACCGAGGCGGGGCACCTCGTCTACGGCAAGAGCCACCCGCTGGCGTACAACTCCGGCGGCGAGCCGTCCGGCATCCGCACCATGAAGCCGGAGGACATCCGCAAGTTCCACGAGGCGAACTACTACCTCGCCAACATGGGGACGCTGGTGGCCTTCCCGAAGACCGTCACGCTGACCGAAGTCCTCGACCGCACGGACGCCATCCTGGCGAAGGTCGAGGGCGAGCCGGCGAAGCGCCAGTCGACGACGGCCAAGCCGTTCCCCGCGCCGCAGGGCGCGGCACCGGGCGCGATCGCCATCGCCGAGTACCCGCACCAGAATGCCCAGCAGCCCAGCCCCATCAGCTTCATCTGGCCGGCCACGCGCATGAGCCTCTCGGCCGAGGAGCTGATCCTGCTGGAACTGTTCGGGGAGACGTTCGCTGGCGATGCCACGACGAACCTCTACAAGCTCTTCGTCGACAGCAAGACGCGGATGATGGACATCGGCGCGACCGGCGTCTTCTCCAACATCGACCGCGATCTCGGACATCCGATGGCGTTCATCATCGACAACGTCGCCGTCCCGAACATCACCAACGAGAAGCTGGCCGAGCTCCGCACGAAGGTCACGGCGGAGCTGGCGCGCATCGCCGCGTTCCCGGACGGCAGCGCCGAGTTGAAGGAGTTCAACGCGCGCGTGCTGAGCCGCGTCGCGGAGACCGAGCGCCAGCTCGCGAACTTCGTGAACACACCGCCATCGTGGGGCGCGCGCGGCACGGGCTCGGGCTGGATGGACCAGCTGCTCCTCCTCGAGCGCACCAGCGACTTCAAAAAGTCCGTGACCCTCGGCCCGCAGATCGAGAACATCCGCAAGCAGCTCAACGCGAACAAGAACCTTTGGCGCTACGCGCTGCCGAAGTGGCAGCTCACCACCGTGACGCCGTACGCCGCGGCCGCGCGTCCGAGTCCGGCGCTGCTGCAGCGCGAGGAAGCGGAGCGCGTCGCCCGCGCCGACGCCGAGGCGCAGCGGCTCGTGCAGCAGTACTCGGCGGCCGACGTGCAGGCCGCGCTGAAGCGCTACCAGCAGGAGCAGGACGCCGCCGCGGCCACGATCGAAGCCGAGGCCAGGTCGCTCACGCCGCCGGCCTTCGTCAAGAACCCGCCCATGACGCTGGACGACGAGCTTCAGTACAAGCAGAGCAAGCTGGAGTCGGGCATCCCCATCGTCACGTCGACCTTCGACAACATGTCCAGCGCCACGGTCGGCGTGGCGTTGCGCGCCGACTATCCGAGCGGCCCGCAGCTTCGCTACCTCTCGATGCTGCCGGCGCTGCTGACGCGCGTGGGCGTGATCGAGAACGGCAAGCCGGTGTCGTACGAGGAAATGTCGGAACGCCTGCGCAAGGAGATCCTCCGCCTGGACGCCTATTTCTCGACCAACCCGCGCACGCAGCGCGTGGAGCTGATCGTCCGCGGCGCCGGCCTCGGCGCGGCGGAAGCGAAGCGGGCCCTCGACTGGATGTCGCTGGTCATGCACCACCCCGACTGGCGGGTGGAGAACCTGCCGCGCATCCGCGACGTGGTCGACCAGACGGTCAGCCAGCTCCGCAACACGATGCAGGGCTCGGAAGAGTCGTGGGTGCAGAACCCCGCCAACGCGTATCGCGTGCAGCAGAACCCCGCGTATCTCGCGGCCGACTCGTTCCTCACCCGCGCGCACAACGCCCTGCGCCTGCGCTGGCTGCTGAAAGAAGTGGCGGCGGACGATCGCGCACCGCTGACACAGTGGTTCACGCGGCTCGCGGAACAGACGGGCACGCGCGCGGAGCTGAAGGCGCTGCTGGCGAAGCCGGAGGCGACCGCCGGCCTCTCCCCCGCCGCGACGCTACTGGCCAAGGACGCGGTGAAGGACCTTGACCTGACGCTGATCGAGATCCCCGACAACAGCTTGGCCGCGGACTGGACGTATCTCGTCACGGCGATGCGCGACGATCTCCTGACGCCGCCGGCGCAGACGCTGGCCGGCTTCGACGAGCTGCGCAAACGGATGCTGAACCGCCTCGACACGCGCATGTGGCAGGTGTCGTCGACGGAGCTGCTGAAGGAGCTCGCGCCGCGGGTCGAAGCGCTGTCGGCGTCGATCGCGGACCTGAAGTTCTCCGTGGCGCCGACGCGCTCGCGTCCGATCGTCGACACGCGTCTCGCCGCGCGCGACACGGCGGCGACCGATCCGGTGTACGTCGGCCTGCTCGCGCCGAACATGAAGGGCGGCGTGATCATCACGTCCACGCCGAGCGCGCATTTCACCGACGCCACGAATCGCGAGAAGCAGCTCGACTACCTGGCCGGACGCCTCCACGCCGGGGCGGGGGCGCACGGCGTCTTCCTCAAGACGCTGGCCGCGGGACTGGCGTACAGCAACGGGCTGCGCTCGTCGGTGCAGAGCGGCCGCATGGGCTACTACGCGGAGCGCACGCCGGAGATCCCGCAGACGGTGAAGTTCGTCGTCGACGTCCTGAAGACGGCCGAGCGCGACCCGCGCCTGGCCGAGTACGCGGTGGCGCAGGCGTTCGCCGAGACGCGCGGCGGAGCGACGTACGAGAGCCGCGCCGAGGCGATCGCGAACGACCTCGCGGACCAGCAGACGCCGGAGCAGGTGCGCAAGTTCCGCGCGTCGATCCTCGAGCTGCGCAAGGACAAGAAGCTCGGCGACCTGCTCTTCGACCGCAAGGACGCGGTGTACGGACGCCTCCTCCCCGGCTACAACGTGAAAGGGAAGGACGTCGCGGACGCGATCTACTTCACGATCGGCCCGGACAAGCAGCTCGACGCCTGGGAGGGGTACCTGAGGAACGCGGAGGGGGCGGAGACGAAGCTGTTCCGCCTCTACCCCCGCGACTTCTGGATGCCGTGAGACCTACGGGATTGAGGATGAAGGATTGAGGATTGAGGATTCGGCGCTGCGCCGGTCCTCTCTCCTCGTCATCCTCAATCCTCAATCCTCAATTCTCAATCTGCATCACTTCGTGCACTCGCCGGTCCACTTGCCGGTGTACTTCATCGACATGGCCTGCTCGCCCACCGTCATGTCCATCTTGCCGGTGTAGCTGTCGCCGGTGTAGGTGATCCTGCCGCTGCCCTTCATGTTCTGCTTCGGGCAGTCCATGGTCCAGGTCACGGTGCTGCCGTCGACCTTGTGATCGCCGATGGTGCAGTTCGCCTTCGGGTCGTTCGGGACGGACTTTTGCGGGTTCTTCAGGTCCTCTTCGGTCAGGCAGATCTCGGTCTTCACCGGCGGCATCTTCACCGGCATGTTCGGGATCTCCATCTGCATCGTGATGGCCCATTTGCCCGCCTTCTGCGGGTTCTCGGCGGCGCTCATCGGGACAACGGCGGCGAGTACGGCGAGCAGAGCAAACACGTACGGCACGGTCTTACGCATTCGGGAATCTCTCCTTGGAATTGGTGTGGCGACAGTATGCACCAAAAGAGGAACTCCGCGGTTCCGTGGCTACGGCTGCACCCACCCCGCGAAGTTCATCTTCCCGCCCTCGATCTTGATCATCGCTACCGGCTTGATCGGATTGCGATCCGGGCCCATGGTGATCGTTCCCGCCACGCCCTCGTAATTCGCGGTCGCGGCGATCTGGTCGCGGATGGCTTTGCGGTCCAGCGAGTTCGCGCGTTTCGCGGCGTTGGCGAAGATGTGCAGCGCGACGTATCCCAGCGCCGCCGTGGCCTCGGGGTTCTTGCCGTGGCGCTTGTTGTATTCGGCGACGAACTTCTGCACGACGGGACGCGAGTCGCCGACGAAGTAGTGGTCCGAAAAGTACGACCCCTCGATGGCCTTGCCGCCGATCTGGATGACCGCCGGCGAGTCCCAGCCGTCGCCGCCGACGAGCGGCACGTTCAGCCCGAGGTCCCGCGCCTGGATGGCAATCTGCCCGACCTCGGTGTAGAAGCCGGGGATGAACACGGCCTGCGGCAACGCGGCGCGGATCGTGGTGAGCTGCGGGCGGAACTCCGTGTCGCCGCCCGCGTAGCTGGCCTGCGCGACGATCTTTCCGCCCACGGCTTCGAATTCGCGCTGAAACACCTCGCCGAGGCCGACGGAGTAGTCGTTCTTCTTGTCGATGAGGATTGCCGCCGTGTCGAGCTTCAACTGATTGCGCACGAAGGCGGCGAGGGCCTTCCCCTGATAGGGGTCGGTGAAGCAGACGCGGAAGACGTATTCGCCCTTCTCGGTGACCGCGGGGTTCGTCGACGACGGGGAGATCATCGGAACGCCGTTCGACTGCGCGATCGGTGCGGCGGCCAGCGACTGGTTCGAGGAGTTCTCGCCGATCAGGGCAATGACGTTGTTGCTGGTGATCAGTTTCGTGACGACGGAGGCCGCTTCTTCGGCACGTCCCTGGTCGTCTTCAACGTAGAGCCGGATTTTGCGGCCGAGGACGCCGCCGGCGGCGTTGATCTCATCGGCGGCCAGCTTCACGCCGTTGACGGTGGAGGTGCCGAAGGAGGCCTGGTCGCCGGTGAGCGCACCGTACACGCCCACTGGAATATCCCCTGTCGTGTCTGCCGTTTGGGCTTCGCGGCCGGGTTGGCAGGCCATCAGGATTAGTGTGCCTGCCAGCAGCAATCGATTCATCAGACGTTCTCCTCGGGCCGAGTTTATCCGACGTTACTCGTTACTCGTTGCTCGTTCGGTGGGCCGATTCGTACCCCGCACGAGCAACGGGTAACGGGCAACGCAACAGCGAAAGGGTCATTCAGACATGAACGCGAACGACATCCGCAAAGGCATCATCATCATTTTCGACGGCGACCTCTGCAAGGTGATGGAGTTCCGCCACCACACGCCGGGAAACCTCCGGGCCATGGTCCAGGCCAAGCTGCGCAACCTGCGCACGGGCAATCAGTTCGAGCACCGCTTCCGCTCGAACGACGACATCGAGCAGGCCTACATCAGCCAGCACGAGATGGAGTACATGTACTCCGACGGCCACGCCCACCACTTCATGAACACGGAGAGCTTCGAGCAGATCGAGATCAGCGAAGACGACCTCGGCGACGCGGCGGCGTGGCTCGAGCCGGGCGTGAAGCTGCAGGTGCAGTTCCACGACGTGAAGCCGATCGGCGTCGAGCTCCCGAAGACGATCCGCGCGCGCATCAAAGAGACGCAGCCGATGGTCAAGGGCGCGACGCAGTCGGCGTCGTACAAGCCGGCCACCCTCGAGAACGGCGTCGTCGTGCAGGTCCCGCCGTTCGTGACCGACGGCGAGGAGATCATCGTCGACCCGACCGAGAACCGCTACATCGAGCGGGCGCGGTAACTGAGGTAGACAATCGCGGCGATGTTCACCGCCGCGACCAGGTAGTGCCACGGCGTCGTCGCCCGCGCGAATGCGACGGCGGCCGTGGCGGCGAGGACGATGCCGGCCGCCGGGCGCACTTTCGGCGATCCGCGCCACACTCCGCACGCAATCGCGGCCAGCGCGATGGCCACGAGCGTGGAGCCGGCCATCAGGATCAGGATCAGCCGCTTGCCGAATGGCGTGGCGACGATCTCCATGGCCCGCCGGAAATTCACGACCATCGCCCCGACGCCAATCGCTCCGACGGCGAACCACCCCGCAACCAGCGCGACACCGAGCGGCCTCTCCGGATGCGGCTCCTCGTTCATCCGCTGAAGTGTAAACTCGCCCGCCGATGCCGACTCCCTCCGTTCACTTTCTCTGCACGCAATGCGAGCAGCGCGTCGGCCGCGCCGCCGGCGATGCCCCCCGCCCCTGCGAGCACTGCGGCGCCGCGACGTCCGTCGTCGCACCGGCGGAGAAGGTCGAGCGCTGCGCCGCCTGCGAGCACGACGAGCTCTATTTCCAGAAGGACTTCAACCGCACGACCGGCATCGCCCTCGTCGCGGTCGGCGCGGTCTTCGTGCCGTGGACGTACGGCATCTCCCTCCTCGCCGTGACGATTCTCGATTACGTGGTCTGGCGCGTGGTGAAGGACGTGATCGTCTGCTACCGCTGCCAAGCCGTCCACCGCGGCTACCCGCCGAATCCCAACCTCAAGCCGTTCGACCTCGTGACGCACGACCGTCATGTGTACGGCGCCGCGCCTCCGGGCGCGGAAGAGGGGCACCGGCATTAGCTACGCATAGCGCTCTTAGAACATCAAGACTGGCGTGTCGCAGGACGCACCACAATTTCTGTCATCCCGAGCGTGAGTCGAGGGACCTGGGTGGGTGGGCGGCGCGCTGCACATGCCGAAGCCACTGCCGCCGCCCGCCCACCCAGGTCCCTCGACTCACGCTCGGGATGACACCCGTTGTTCCGTCGCGGCGTCGAACAGATGCAACGCGTCGAGCTCCAGCGCGAGTTCGATCGTGTCGCCGGTGCGCGGCATGGAGTGCGAGTCGAACGTGGCCACGAGTACGACGTCGCCGGCGCGGCTGTGGACGACGGCCTCGTGACCGACCGGCTCGACGAGATCGACGACGGCCGTCACGCGGGCGGTCTCGCCTCTCCCCTGCTCGTGCGCTCCGAGAATGTTCTCGGGGCGGACGCCGACGCGGAGCTTGCGGCCATGATCCAACGCGCGCGGTGAGGGGATGGAGAAGCTGGACGCCTCGAGGCGGTCGCCGTTCACGGTGGCGTCGAAGAAGTTCATCGGCGGCGTGCCGATGAACTGGGCCACGAAGACGTTGGCCGGCTGGTCGTAGACCTCGAGGGGCGTACCGACCTGCTGGATGCGTCCTTCCTTCATCACGGCCATGCGGTGGCCCATGGTCATGGCCTCGATCTGGTCGTGCGTGACGTAGACGCAAGTCGTCTCGAGGCGCTGCTGGAGCTTGGTGATCTCGGCGCGCATCTGCACGCGCATCTTGGCGTCGAGGTTCGACAGCGGCTCGTCGAAGAGAAAGACTTTCGGATCGCGCACGATGGCGCGGGCGACGGCCACGCGCTGGCGCTGGCCGCCGGAGAGTTGCTTCGGCTTCCGGTCCAGCAGGTGGTGGATGCCCAGCGTCTCCGCGGCTTCGGTGACCTTGCGCTCCATCTCCGGCTTCGGCGTCTTGCGGATCTTGAGGCCGAACTCGATGTTCTCGCGCACGCTCATGTGCGGGTAGAGCGCGTAGTTCTGGAAGACCATGGCTACATCGCGGTCCTTCGGCTGCAGGTCGTTGACGACGCGGTCGCCGATCAGCACCTGGCCGTCGGAGATGTCTTCGAGTCCGGCGATCATCCGCAGCGCGGTGGACTTGCCGCAGCCGGACGGGCCGACCAGGACCATGAACTCGTGATCGTGGATGTCGAGGTTGAGCGCCTCGATCACCGAGACCGCCCCGTAACGCTTCGCCACGTTGTCGAATCTCACGCCGGCCATGGGCGGCGATGTTACACCGGGAGGTGCGCCAGCGCGGACAGCCAGCCGCCGAGGACTTCGCCGATGACGACGGCCACGACGTCGACGTAGAGGATGCCCGTCGCCGCCATCGTGGAGCGGATGCGCACCGTGCCCCATACCATCGGATAGAGCGCGAGCGGGCCGAGGAGACCCCAGCCGGCGCGCATCCAGAAGAAGATGTCCTTCGCGATCGGCGGCGGCCACGCCACGACGAGCACGATGACGACGAGCAGCACTTTCGCGATGGCGGCAACGAGCGTGGCGATCGTCAGGCGCTTGAGTGGATCGATGGACATGCCGCGCACGACGAGGTACCAGTGCCCGAGGAGCATGGCCAGATTCACGCTGCCGAGGAGCGCGACCGAGGCGAGAGCGCCGGCGATGCTCCAGGCAAAGTGCGGCGGGCGCACCGCGGCGTGATACGCGAGCACCGCGGCGGCGGCGTACGCGACGCCGAGGAGCGCGGCGGACGCGCGGAAGATGAAGCGCTTCGGATAGCGCAGGACGAGATAGACGAGGAGCGTCAGGGCGACCGCAGCGCCGTCCGCGAGCGCGAGATCGCGGCGCCCGGCCATGGCGTGGGCTAGGCTGGCGCAGAGCGCCATCACGCCGCCGATGATGAAGATCAGCCGATAGAACTTCACGCCGGCACTGCGGCGTCCCACGAGCGGCAGAAAGAGGTAGAGGCCGGCAGCGGCGTCGATCAGAAAGAGGGCGAGGAGCATGGAGTGCGCGGGAATGGTAACTCATTGCCGATGAGGGCTTTGACACTGAATTGATAGCATGTTATTTGCAAAATCACGGTCAGTGAATGAGACCGTAAAAACGTCGCTGTTGATCATCGACGACGAGCCTCCGATCCGGACTCTGCTGAAGCGTGTGGCGGAGCGCGCCGGCTTCGACGCCGACACCGCGCGCGACGGGATCGAGGCGCTGGAGATGATGCAGCGCAAGGATTACGTGATCGCCATCGTCGACCTGATGATGCCCAGGCTCAGCGGTTACGAGCTCGTCCAGAAGATCAGCACGCTCAAGCCGCGCCCGACGGTGATCGTCGCCACCGCACTCACCAATACGGACGTGGCCTCGCTCGACGACTCGATGGTGCGCCGCGTGATCCGCAAGCCGTTCGACATCCACGCGGTCGCGGCGGCACTGATCGAGACGGCGAGGCAGATCGCTGAAGAAAGGTTGCAGGAAGACGGAGGGCCGGATGTGGTGCGTTTTCCCGCAACCAGGAAAACGGATGAGTTGGAGAGTTGAGTTGCTGGTTGCTGGTTGCTAGTGCCTTCAGCCGATGCGGCACTAGCAACTAGAAACCAGCAACCAGCAACCAGGAACCCGTTACCGCACCACTTCACTCGCCCGCACAAACCGAAACCCCCGCGCTTTCAACGCGGGCAACTCCTCCGCCAGCACACGCAGCGTGACCGCGTACGGGTGTCCGATACCGATGGCCACTCCCCTCTTCTGCGCGGCGGCGGCGAGCTCGCCGATCTGCTTGCGGACGGCGCTCTCGGTGGCGACGTCGTCGAGGAAGACGTGGCGGGTGGCGGTGGGGACGTTCAGCTCGCGGGCGACGTCGGCGGCGACGGAGCCGCCGCTGGTGCGGGAGTCGATGAAGTAGAGGTCGGAGGGCAGGGCGCGGAGGACGCTGGTCATCACGCGCCGGTCCGAGGTGGCCAGCGATCCCATGTGATTATTGACGCCGACGGCGTGCGGGACGGCCTCGATGTTCTCGCGCGTGGCCCGGGTGATCTCTTCGTCCGACATCGACGTGAGGATGGCGTTGCGGCCCGGCGTCTCGCGTCCTTTCGGCTCCATGGGCAGGTGGCAGAGGATCTCGAATCCCTTCGCGTTCAACCGGTTCGCAAACTCCTCGGCGCGCGTGCCGTTCGGGAGGATGGAGCAGTTCACGTTGGGGTCGAGGGCCATCAGGCGCTCCAGCGACTGCCCGTCGAAGCCGAGGTCGTCGATGATGAGGACGATGTCGCCACTGCCGTTGCCGGTGGCTGTCGCGGCGGGTTTGGCGCGGCGTTTCTTCGTCACTCTGGGGAGCGGCTCCTCGCGTGCCGGGGAGGCGGCGACGGCGGGCGTTTTCGCCACGGCGCGCTTCGCCTCCTCGTACGTCTCCCGCGGCAGTTCCCCGCCGTTGAGCCACTGCCAGCAAAAGAAAGCGGCCAGCCCCGCGATGGGGATGGCCGCCAGAATTGCGATCGATTTGAAGGAGCCGCGCAAGCGCGCTAATTATGCAGCCTTCTTCTCCACTGCCGCGCGCGCATTCACGCCGTAGAGCTCGAGGGCCTTCTCCAGGATCAGGTCTTCTTCCTTCTCCGGCTTGCCCTTCGCGTTCGGGTCGCGGATGGCCTGCGCGGAGAGGTCGACGATGACGTCCGGCTTGATGCCGGTCTCGGTGATGGCCTTGAGGTCGGGCGTCGTGTAATGCGCGACGGTCATCTGCACGCCGCCGCCGCTCGGGAGGACGATGAACTTCTGCACGATGGCCTTGCCGTACGTGGTGATGCCGACCACTTTGCCGCGGTTGTTGCCGCGGATCGCGGCCGCGAAGACCTCCGCACCGCCGGCCGTGGACGGATCGGTGAGCACCTGGATCTCGCCGTCGTAGGCCGTGTTGCGGTCGGCCTGCCAGCGCTTGCTGTCGACCTTGCGTCCTTCGAGCGAGGTGATGAGACCGCTCGTCAGCAGCTCGTCGGCAGCGAGGATGGCCTCGTCGACCGAGCCGCCGGCGTTGCCGCGGAGGTCGACGATGAGCTTGCGGATGTTCTTCGTGCGCGCGTCTTCGAGCGCGGCGCGGAACTTGGCCGCCGAACCCTCTTCAAAGTACGGCAGCTTGACGTAGGCGATGCCGGAGATGGTCTCGCTGGTCGGCACGATCGGATGGAAGGTGGCCGGGGTGATGGTCACGGTCTCGCGCTTGGTCTCGCCGCCGCGAAGGATCTGCAGCTTCACCGCGCGGTTCTTGTTCAGCGCGGTGCGGACCTGCCAGACGGCCATCTTCTGCGTCGACACGCCGTCGATGGCTTCGATGAAGTCTCCCCGGCTGAGACCGGCCTTGTCGGCCGGAGAGCCTTTGACGGGCGAGATGACGAAGGCGTAGCCGAAGCGCTTGGTGACGATCAGGCCGAGGCCGTTGTCCTCGACGTCGGTGAAGCCTTTGTAGGCGTTCATCTGCGCGGGCGGCACGTAGTAGCTGAACTCGTCGATGGCATCGGTGACGCCGTTGAACGCGCCGTCCATGAGCTGCTCGTTCTGGACGGGCTCGACGTAGTTGTTCCGCACCAGCTCGAACACCTCGGAAAAGATGCTGAGGTAGCGGTAAACATTCTGCTTCTGTGTGGTCTGGCCGAACAGCGCGCCGGCCAGGAGCGTGACCATCAGGGCCACGGAGAGGGAGAGAAAAGCGATTTGTTTTTTTGTCATCATCGCAGCCACTTCTGGGGATCTTCGGGCTTGTTGTCCTGTCGAATCTCGAAGTAGAGATGCCCTGAGCTCGTCTCTTCGCTCTCGCCGACCCCTGCAATCGGCTGGCCGGGAGCGATCCGCTCGCCCACCGCCACCGAAGGCGCCTTGAGATTGCCGTAAAGCGAAAACACGCGATTGCCGTGGTCCAGAATGATCAAGTTGCCGTATCCCTTGAACCACTGCGAAAAAAGAACTGTTCCCTGAAAGACGGCGCGCACCTGCGTTCCCGCAACCGCTTCGATTCTCAGGCCGTTATTGACCGTATAGGTTGAAAACTTCGGGTTACGTTGACGCCCGAAGCGCTCGATGACCTTTCCCTTGACCGGCCACTCCAGCGCCCCCTGCACGCTGCGGATGTCGATGGCCGTGGCCACGCCCGTCTTCTTCTGCTGCGACAGGACGTCGACCAGGCGCTGCAGCCGCCGCGCTTTCTCCTCCAGCACGGCCAGCTGCTGCGACGTTCCGGTCTCTTCGGTGCGCAGTTTGGCGAGGACGCGCTGCTGCTGCCCGCGCGCGGCGATGACGGCCAGCCGGCGCTGCTCGACGACGAGCCGCGTCTGCTGCAGTTGCGTGCGCCGCTGCGGGAGCTGCCCGCGCTGCACGGCGAGCTGCTGCCGGGCGCTCTGGAAGCGCGTGACCAGCCTCGAGTCGCGCGTGACGAGATAGCTGAGCATCGACATGGCGTCGAGCGGGTTCTCGTCCTCGTCGAGGGCGAGGAACATGCGCACGTAACTGAGTCCGCCGAGGCGGTAGAGGGCCACCAGGCGCTTGCGGAGGTCGCGCTTCTGCTGCTCGATGCGCGGCACGAGCGCGGCCACCTGCGCTTCGATGGCTTTCTCGTCCGCGGTCAGCCGCGACTCGGCCGCCGCGGCGAGGTCGAGCTCGCGCGTGCGGATGCCGACCTCGAGGTCGACGAGCTCCAGCTCGCGCGCGGCCGACTGCGCCTGGCGGCGCACTTCTTCGAGGCGCGTGCGGAGGCGGGTGATGTCGGTGCGGATGCGATCGAGGTCGGTGCGCTGCGGCGAGGCAGTCGTGGCCGCGAGGATGAGCAGCACCGCGATCGCTTTACGCAGGCGGACCATATCGGGCCGCGAAGTCGCGCAGCGCCGTCTTGGCGGCCTGCTGCTGCGCTTCCTTTTTCGACGATCCTTCGCCGCGCGCGGAGAGGCTGCCCACCTTCACTTCGACGATGAAGGTCTTGTCGTGATCGGGGCCCACTTCGTCGACGACGGTGTACTCCGGCAGTTGCAGCCCGCGTCCCTGCGCCACTTCCTGCAGCGCGGTCTTGAAGTCCTGGAAGAGCAGGTCTTCCTGGTTGATGCGGTCGATGTCGGCGCGGAAGACGCGCTCGATCAGCTCGCGCGCCGGCCCGATGCCGCCGTCGAGGTAGATGCCGGCGACGACGGCCTCGAAGAGATTGGCCAGCAGCGAGTCCTTCTTCCGCCCGCCGGTCTTCTCCTCACCGACGCCGAGCAGGATCACCTCGCCCATCCCGTACTCGCGCGCCTTCGCGGCCAGGCTGGCGGCGCTGACGAGGAACGCCTTCATCTTCGAGAGCGCGCCTTCGTCGAGCGTGGGGAAGTGAGTGAAAAGCATGTCCCCGACGACGAAACCGAGCACCGAGTCGCCGAGGAACTCGAAGGTCTCGTTGTGACGGACGTCCAGCTCCTTGGCCTCATGGGAGTAGGACTTGTGCGTCAGCGCGCGGCGGAGCATGTCGCGCTTCTCGAACGTATAGCCGATGCGCTGTTCGAATTCGGAGACGCCGTTCTGCAATCGGGGAGAAGTATAGGCGAAGGTCGCCTTCCCCGAATTGGAAAGACTTCCGTAGCGGAGCGTGCGGGGGGCTATGGACTGCGGCGGCCGCAGACGCCGCTTTGACTGCCGTTCGTGGTGCGGAGTCGCTGTGGCACCGAAGGCAGTGAAAGCGGCGCCTGCGGGCGCCGCAGTCCATAGCCCCCGCCCACCCGGGGTCAGTACGCGGAGCCCCTCCCCTGACTGACTTACCGCAAGCTCGTGAGGGCCTGGCGGGCGGTGGCGATGTCGCGGGCGTAGCGGGCGGGCGGGGCGGTGTCGACGAACTGCGTGAGAGCGCGGCGGGCTTCGTCGCGGCGGCCGGCGCGGCCGGCGACCATGCCGAGGTTGAAGAGGGCGTCGTACTGGCGCGGGTCGAGGGCGACGGCGCGCTGCCAGGCGTCGACGGCGCGGGGGAGATCGTTGCGGCGGGCGTGCACGACGCCGAGGGTGTTCAGCGCGCGGGGCATCTTCGGGTTGAGCTCGAGGGCGCGGGTGAGATTGATACCCGCGGCATTGATGTCGCCGGCGCGGAGGGCCACGATGCCGAGGTTCTGGAAGGCCAGCGCATTCTTCGGGTCGATTTGCAGCGCGCGCTGGAACTGCTGCACGGCCAGGCGCGGGCGTCCGAGGTCGGCCAGGGCGATGCCGTAGGCGTTGAGGAGCGCGGGGTCGTTCGTGTCGGCGAACGCGGAGAGCAGGCGCACCGCTTCGGCGGCCTCCCCTTTCTCGCTGAGCATCAGGCCGAGGCGCTTCTTCATCGTGTCGCTGGCCGTGCCGGCGGCGACGGCGTCGCGGAGGACCTGCTCGGCCTGCGCGCCGTGCTCGGTCTGCTGGAGCACGAGCGCGAGCAGGTCCTTGGCCATCGACATCTCGGGACGCTCGCGGGCCAGCTTCTCCGCGACACCGACCGCCTCGTCCCATTCGCCCTTGCGATAGTGCTCGATGGCCGCGTTGAGGCGCGCGTAGTACTGAACGAGGTTCTTCGGATCGTCGTCGGCGGTGTAGGTCTTCTTCGCCGCGGCAGTGCCGGTGAGATAGCCGAGGCTCAGCAGCTTCTTCGCCTCGTCGGGCGTGACGTTGCGCTCGCTGTTCTGCCGCGGATTCGGCGCCGCCGACGCGAGCAGCTCGCGGATGCGTGTCGTCATCCGGCGATCCTCGGCCAGGAGGTTCTTCTTCTCCACCGGATCCTTGCGAAGGTCGTACAGCTCGGCCAGCGGGAGGTCGATGTACTTGTGGCCGTCGTGGATCATCCCGACCAGCGGCGCCCAGCCGAGATTGAGTGTGCCCCAGAGCGCCTCGAAGTACGTGTCGCGCGGCGCCTTCAGGTCGAGCAGCGACTCGCCGGTCAGCTCGGCCGGCTTCTCGAGGCCGAGGCGCGCCAGGAGCGTCGGGACGATGTCGGCGTGACGGACGAAGGCCTTCTCCCGGCGCGGCGCGATGCGGTTCTTCTCGTAAAGAATCAGCGGCACGTGCAGCGTCTCCTCGTACGCGAAGAGGCCGTGCGTCAGCTCGCCGTGCTCCCCCTGCCCTTCCCCGTGATCGCCGGTGACGATGACCAGCGTCTCCGGACGCTCTTCGAGGATCGGCCGCAGGAACTTCCCGAGCGCGTCGTCCGTCGCCGCCACTTCGCCGTAGTACGGCACGTCCGGATACTGCTCCCGGAACGGCGAGGCCGGCTCGTACGGCGCGTGCGGGTCGTACACGTGGACCCAGAGGAACTTCTTCTGCTCCCCCACCGAGTCCCACCACCCGCGCGCCCCCGCCAGCACCTCGGACGCGGACCGCTCCGGCACGTCGAACTCCGACGCGTCCGCGGCCTTGCGGTACGCGTCGTCGTAGACGTCAAAGTCGGCGTCGAGGCCAAAGTGCGAGTCGAGCGGATACGCGGCCACGAACGCGCCGGCCGCATAACCGCGCTCGCGCAGCACGGCGGCGACAGTTCGCTTCTTCGACAGCGCCTCGACCGTCTTCGGCTTGTTGTCGAGCGTGAAGCCTGCGTTGTCGCGCACGCCGTGCTGATACGGCAGCAGGCCGGTGAGGATGTTCGTGTGCGACGGCAGCGTCACGACGTTGTGCGCGTGTGCGTTCTCGAAGTAGATCCCCTGCGCCGCCAGCTCGTCGAGGAACGGCGTCCTGACCTTGCTCCGGCCGCTGAAGCCGACGCAGTCGGCGCGCAGCGTGTCGATAGTGACGAGGATGATGTCCGGGTCGCCCCCGCTCCGCCGGCGCAGAAAGAGAAACGCGGCGGCGGCGATGAGGATCGCCGCCGCCGCGAGGATGAGTCCATTGCGCTTCTTCGGTGTCACTCGACGCGGAAGGGTACCGCGACCACGGACGGCTGCGCACCTTTCGGCGTGACGGTGAGCTGCAGCGTGTAATTGCCCGCGGCCATCTTCACCGGCTTGAACTCGAGCAGCACCTTGGCCGCGCCTTCGTCATCGGCCGGCGTGCGGCCGACCAGCGCCAGCGGCGCGCTCTGCGAGCTGCCGTCGGCCGCGATCACGGCGGGTGTGATGGCGAGGTTCTCCGCCGGCGTGTCGTGTACGAACAGCGCGACGCGATACGCTCCGTCGTTCTTCAGTGTCGGACCGCTGGACGGCGCGAACGCTCGTCCGGCGGCGGTGAACGCGGCCGCGGCGTTGGCCCCCTTCCCGGGCTCGGCGACGTTGATCCAGCCGCTGCGGTCGCTGACGAACACCGGCGGCAGGACGCTCGGACCGTTCGTGGCCGGGACGTCGATGTCGGTGCGCAGGAAGCCGACCCGCCCCGTCTCCTCGACCCGCGCCAGCGCCTTCACCGCGTACTTGCCCGGGGGGAGGTTGAGCATGCCGACGTAGCGCATGCCCGACTTGGTGAGCTGGTCGCGGCTCTTGGCGAGGTCGAAGGTGATGCGCTGCTGGAGGTAGTCCTTGATCTGATACTGGTCGTCGAAGGCGTAGACGAAGATCGACGCGGTGACGCTGTTGCCGGTGATTCTCTCCAGCAAACCGGCGCCGGGGATCTCGACGACGACCGGCAGCCGCGCGCCGCCGCTCTTCGCCGGCAGCGGCATGGCCGAGACGGTGAACGGCACCTCGCGCACGTCGGCGTCGGTCATCATGATGTCGGCCAGCGAGAGGGTCTGCTCCAGCGGTGACGATCGGGCGGAGGTCTCGTAATAGCCCTGGCGGTGATTGACGCGCGCGCCGCGTGCCTTCGCCACCTTGACCTTGACGGGATGGAACTTGCCGGTCTTCTCCCGCCGCGCTTCGAAGGCCAGGAGGTAGACAACTTCCTGCTGCTGGAGCAGTTTGGTGAAGGTCTCGCCGAGCTGGTTGCTGTTCTTGAAGACGGCGCCGCCGGTCGGGCGCGTCAGCATGAACAGTCCTTCGTTGGAGGTCTTCTTCACGCCCGCGCTGGCGTCGACGTCGGTGCGCAGTCCCTTGATGTCGACCGCGTGCAGGGTGACGTCGGAGCGGCGGAACACTTCCGCCATCTGGTTGATCTCGGACGAGGCCGTGGCGTTGCCGTAGCGATCGTCGCTGTCGACGTTCCAGATCTCGCCGCGCAGCACGGCGTCGTTCTGCTGCTGGGTGGCCTGCGCCGAAAGGTCCTGCCGCCCCTGCACGAGCTTCGGATCGAACCCCTCGGACAGCAGGATGATCTGTTTCTGCCCGCGCAGCGAGTCGAGCATGCGCGCGACGTTGCCGAACTGGGTGAGCTGCTTGCGCAGGCGGCTGCGCATCTCTTCGTCGTTGGCGCGCGCCGTCTCCCTGTCGAACTCGAAGAGCCGCTCCAGCGCCAGCTCGGCGCCGGTCTCGCCTCCGCCCTGTCCGCGCGGACCGCCGGGCTGCGTCACGCCACGATCCGGCGGGGCAACGCGCAGCGGGTCGGCGACTTTGAAGTAGTCCTTCTGGCCGAGCGTGGCGATGGCGTGGCCGAGGGTGTTGCGGTCGCTGGTGAAGCTGGTCACGACCTGCAGTCCATGCTCGACGTTGAACGTGGCCACGGCGGCCAGATCGCGACGTCCGATCTGCGACGAGACGAACTCCCTCGCCGCGGCCTGCGCGCGTCCCAGCGAAACAGGGGATGCGTTGGCGAGGTCGAAGAGGAGCAGGAAGTTGCGGTACGCCGCGGGAGGCATCGGCGTGGCGTTGTCCTCGACCGTGGCCCGGTTCATGTTGATGACCTCGAAGCAGACGAGGTTGACCTTCTTCCCATCGTCGGTGACTTCAAAGTCTTCCTTCGTCAGCCCGGCCACGGCCTTGCCGTCGCGGCCGACGACCGTGACGGGCACTTCGATGACCGTGACCTCGAGGGACTCCTGGAATTGCTGGGCGAAACCGATCGCGGCGAGCGTCGTGAGGACGACCCCGCAAAGCAGTGCGCGCTTCTTCATGGAAGACGCTCCTTCTGAGTGATGGGTGATTGTGTGACGGAACGGGGGAAAGAAACGTTGCAATCTGGGAACGGGACCGGCGTATCGCCACCCCTCGGAGCGCCGGCTTCCAGCCGGCCGGTCCGCTGGCTTCCAGCCGGCGAGGGCCGGAGACCGGCCGGCTGGAAGCCGGCGGACCGGCCGCCTGGAAGGCGGCGCTCCGTAGAGTCCTTCATCACCGCACCACCATCGGCACGGTCACGGTCGTCGCCGCGCTGCCTGCCGGCGTGACGACGAACCTCAATTGATACTCACCCGCGACGAGATTCTGCGCGGGCATGCGGAACAGCAGCTTGGCCACACCGTGCGTATCCGGCTCAGTGCGGCCGGCAAGCGTCAGCGAGACGGCGGACGTGGACCCGTCCGCGCCAATCAGCGTCGGCGTGACGGCGAGGTTTTCGGTGGCGATGCCGCGGAGGAGCAGCGCGATCTCCTGCTCCCCGCCTGCCGCCACATCCACCCGCGCCCCCGGCACGAACCGCCGCTCGCCGAGCGTCAGCACGTCCGCGGCCTCGGCGCCGGTGCCCGGGCTGATCACCGTCACCCACTGCCCGATGTCGCGCATGGCCACCGGCGCGAGCACGGCGGTCTCACCGAAATCCGGGACCACGACGTCGGTCGTCGTCAACCCGATGCGTCCCGTCTCGTCGACGCGCATCAGCGCCTTCACCGCGTAACGGCCCGGCTTCAGCAGGAGACTGCCCAGGTAGCGAATGCCGGTGGCGCGGACGGCATCGCCGGCGCGGGCCAGGTCGAGCGTGATGCGCTGCTGTTGAAAGTCGGCCACCTGGCCGTTCTGGTCGAAGGCGTAGACGAAGAGGTTCGCGTTCGCGCGCGGCGCGTCGACGTTCTCCATGAGCTGTGCCCCCGAGGCCTCGACGATCACCGGCACGCGCGCGTCGCTGCCTGCGCCCGGCACGGGCAGCGCGGTCAGCGTCATCGGCAGGTCGCGCACCTCGACGCCGGTGGTCATCAGCTCGGAGAGGCGCAGCGTGGCCTCGAGCTCGTTCATGCCCGGGTCCTTGTCCGTGTAGCCGGAGCGGTGCGTCAGCTCTCCCTTCGCGCCGCGCAGCTTCACGCGCAGCCGGTGGAACGTGCCGGCCTGCCGGTCGCGCGGCTTGAAGCCGAGGAGGTAGATCACTTCCTGCTGCCGCAGGAGCTGGTCGAACTGCGCGGAGAGGTCGTTCGCATTCTGGAAGACTGTGCCGCCGGTCGGGCGCGTGACGAGGAACAGTCCTTCGTTCGACGACTTGGCGAGGCCGTCCTGCGTGGTGTTGGCGGAGCGCAGTCCCTTGATGTCGATGGCGTGCAGGCGGACGTCGGAGCGGCGGAAGATGTCCGCCATCACGTGGACGCCCTGCGTCTCGCGCGCGCCGCCGAAACGCTGGTCGCTGTCGACGTTCCAGATCTCCCCGCGGGCCACGCGCGCGTTCTCGTTCCGCGCGCTCTCCGAGGCGAGGTCGGTTCGCCCCGTCACCAGCCCCGCGTCGAACCCCTCGGACAGGAGGATGATCTGCTTCTGTCCGCGCAGCCGGTCGAGCGCGGCGGCCACGGCGCCGAAGCTGTCGAGCTGGATGCTGATGCGCTCCAGCGCCTCGCGGCCGTGGAACACTTCCCCCTTCAGACTGCGCTCGATCGTCTCGCGCGCCGCCGCCTCGAGATTGGACGCGCGCGCATCCGCGGGACCGGCCGGGAGTGACTGGATTTTGAACGGCTCGGCCGGCAGGGCGATGCGCAGCGGGTCCATGGTCTTGAAGTGCCGCGCGTCGCCGAGGTTCGCGATCGCGGCGAGCAGCAGCGCCTTGTCGCGCGTGAAGCTGGTCAGCATCGACGCGCCGTTCTGCGTCGTGTACGAGCCGACCGCGGCCAGGTCGCGCGCGTCGATCTGCGTCTCCACGAACGTCTTCGCCGCGTCCCTGGCCCGCTGGATCGTCCCCGGCGCGGCGTTGGCGACGTCGAACAGCAGCAGGAAATTTCGATACGCGGCCGCGGGGACCGGGGCGCGGACGTCGGTGATCTTCGCCAGATCGACGACGTCAAAGTACTCGACCGGCATCGGCTGGCCGTCCACGAGCAGCTCGAAGTTCTCCTTCGTCAGGCCGCGCACCGCCACGCCGCGTTCGTGGACCGTGACCGGCACTTCGACCACCGTGACTTCCAGCGACTCCGCGATCTTCTGCCCGAACGCCAGCGGAGCCGCGACGACGAGTGCGGACAGCAGCAACCGATGGATGCGCATGTCTGCGATTCTACGCCGTGGCGACAGGGAACGACGGGAGGCCTCCGGCGGCCGGGGCCTCGGCCCCGGACCCCGCTGACAGGCCAAGCCTCCGCGACGAGGCTCTCCATCTCGCACAACTGTCGCGCGGAGGCTTGGCCTGTCAGTCGGGTCCGGGCCCGTTGGGCCCGGCCGCCGGAGGCCTCCCGTCGTTCCCTGTCACCGCAGCGACGAAAGAGCCTGCCGCGCGTTGGCGATCTCGGCGGCGTAGCGTTGGGGCGGGGCGGTGCGCGCGAAGCGCTCCAGCGCGCCGCGCGCATCGGCGCGGTTGCCGGCGCGCAGCTGCACGAGGCCGATGTTGTACAGGGCGTCGTACTGCGACGGATCGATCTCCACGGCGCGCTTCCACGACTCCACCGCGCTCGGGAAGTCGTTCGCCCGCGCATGCACGACGCCCATCGTGTTCAGCGCCAGCGGCAGCCGCGGATTGAGCGCCAGCGCGCGCGTGAGGCTCGCGCGCGCGGCGGCGACGTCGTTCATCCGCAGCGCCAGGATGCCGAGGTTCTGATGCGCGGGGGCGTGATTCGGGTCGAGCTGCAGCGCGCGGCGGAACTGTGCCGCCGCCTCCTGCACGCGGTTCATGTCGGCCAGGGCGATGCCGTAGCCGTTCAGGACCTCGGCGCTGGCGTTGCCGGAGGCCATCGGTCCGAGGATCGCCGCCGCGTCCGCGGCCTTGCCGGTCTCGGTCAGCAGCAGCGCGAGCTGCACCTTCGACGCCTCGCTGGCCTTCCCTTCCGCGGCCAGGCCGCCGAGGACGTCGACCGCTTCGGCGACGCGCTCGTTCTGCTGCAGCATCACGGCGAGCAGCTCGCGTCCCGCGGCCATCTTCGGCTGCTCCGCGACCACCTCACGCGCCAGTTGCAGCGCGCGTTCAGCGTCGCCGCGCTGATAGAAGTCGATGATGTCGTGCAGCTTCTTGTCGAGATGCACGAGGTTCTTCGGGTCGTCGGCCGCGGTGACGTTGTCGTTCGTCTGCGCGCCCGCCACATACCCGAGGCTGCGCAACCGCGCCGCCTCCTCGGCGGAGATGCTCTGCCGGACCTTCGGCTTCAGGTCGAGCGTCGACAGCAGCGTGCGCGCCGCCGCGGCTTCGCGGCGCCGGTCCTTGACGAGGTTGTTCGTCTCGCCGGGATCCTTTCCGAGGTCGTACAGCTCGGCGACCGGGAGATCGATGTACTTCGCACCGTTCTGGATCACGCCGGTCAACGGCGCCCAGCCGCGATTCAGCGACGCGGACAGCGACTCGAAGTACGTGTCACGCGCTTCGAGCCTGCCGAGAAGCGACTGCCCCGGCAGCTCCGCCACCGTGGGGGCGCCGGCGCGCTGAAGGATGGTCGGAACGATGTCGACGTGACGCGCGAACTGTTCCTCGCGCCGCGGCTGCGCGCCCGGTGCGACGACGACCAGCGGCACTTTCAGCGTGGCCTCATAGGCGAAGAGGCCGTGCGTCAGCTCGCCGTGATCGCCGAGCGCCTCACCGTGGTCGGCGGTGACGATGACGGTCGTATCCTCAGCCACGAGTGGCGCGAGATGCGTCGCCAGCGCGCGGTCGACCGAGGCCACCTCGCCGAGGTAGCGGTTCGACGCGTACTCCGTCGCGAACGGCTCCGCCGGCATGTAGGGCGCGTGCGGGTCGTAGAGGTGCACCCAGAGGAAGCGCTTCCGCCCCGCGTTCGACTGCCACCACCGCGCCGCCGGCTCCAGCACCGCCGCCGCGGGACGCTCCTGGATCGAAAAGTCGAGCGTCGCCCGCCCCTTGCCGTAGTTGTCGTCGTAGACGTCGAACCCGCGATTGAGCCCGTACTTCGCGTCGAGCGGATACGCCGCGATGAAGGCCGCCGTCGCATACCCGCTCTGCTTCAGCCGCTCGGCGACGTTGACGTGCTTCGCGTCCAGCGTGAAGCCCGCGTTCTCCCGCACGCCGTGCTGGTACGGGTTCAAACCGGTCAATATGTTGACGTGTGACGGGAGGGTGATGACGTTGTGCGCGTGCGCGTTCGTGAACACGATCCCCTTGGCCGCCAGCGAGTCGAGGAAGGGAGTCTGCACGCGCGCGTTGCCCGCGAAGCCAGCCGCGTCGGCACGCCACGTGTCGATGGTGACGAGAATGATGTCGCCCGCGGGCGCGGTGTTGGCGACGGGCGTCTCCGTCTTCGCGCACGCCACGAGAAGGAAAAGCGCGAAGAGCAGGACAACCCAGTCCCCTCTCCCCGCGCACGGGGAGAGGGCTAGGGTGAGGGGCGCTCTTCGCACGTGGCACGTCCCCTCACCCGGCGCTCCGCGCCACCCTCTCCCCGCAACGCGGGGAGAGGGGACTGGGACCGACGAGCGCGTAGACGGCGAAGGACCCCCTGCCGACGGAGCGGGCAGCGTGCAACCGGAGGGGGTCCTTCGCCGTCTACGCGGCTCAGGATGACAGCGAAGTTGGCTGCGACGGACCCTCACGCTTTCCCGCCATTGCGCATCTGCTGGAGCAGCATGCGCAGGTCGCGATCAGCGGGAAACTTCTGCGTGCCCTGGTAGGCCCAGTACAGCGCCCCCCGTGCATCCCCCACCGCGCTCAGCGCCTCGGACACGGCGATGTACGACGGCGGTTGCGGTGCGGCCTTGATCAGGTCGAACACGACCTGCGTCGCGTCCTGCGGGCGTCCCGCGGCGGTCAGCAGCAGGATCAGCGACGAGTAGGCGTCGGGCGACGTCGGGTAGTGGGCGATCTCCTGGCGGAACTCGCGCTCGGCCTCGTCGTTGCGGCCGAGGCGGGCCAGGATGTCGCCGCGGTAGAAGTGCAGGTTCGGGACGCGCCGGTTGCGCTTGTGTGCGATCGACGCGCTGGCCTGATCGAGATGGCGCAGCGCGCCCTCGAGATCATTGCGCTGCTTCGCGATCAGGGCGAGCGTCATGTACGCGGCCGCCGGCTCGCGGCCGGTCTTCATCGCCAGCTGCGCCTCCTGTTCCGCGCGCGCGTAATCCTTGCGCTCCGCGTAGATGCGCGCCAGGAGCTCGTGCGCCTGCCCCGGCTCCGGCTTGAGCAGCAGCTCGGCGTGCGCCTGCGCGTCGTCCAGCTTCCCGGCCAGGATCGACAGATTGGCGACCGCGGAGAGCAGCGCCACCGTGTTCGGCTGCCGCTTGAGGCCCTCCTTCGCCGCGGCGATGGCGTCGTCGGTGCGGCCCATCTTGCTGAGGGCCTTGCTCTTGATGTCCCAGAGATCGAGGATGCGGTCGTTGTCGCGCAGGAGGCGGTCGCAGAGGTCCAGGCACTCCTGCAGGCGATCCTCCTTAAAGTGCGTGAAGGCGACGCGGATCTCCTGGAAGACGCCGATGGTGTTCTTCGGGTCGGGCAGCTCCGCGCCGGCGGCCGGCGCCGCGGCGGAGCCGACATAGCCGAGGGCCGCCAGCTTGGCCGCGTCCTCGGGGTCGATGGCCGCCGGGGCCGCGGCCTCGCGGACGTAAGGGTCGATGGCGGCGCGCATGGCCGTGTACGTGCGGCGATTCTCCTGCAGCACGTTCTTCTTCTCGGCCGGATCGGCCGCCAGGTCGTAGAGCTCGGGGATCGGCGCGCGGATGTAGTGGTGCGCGCCGTCGGTCAGCGAGTGCAGGTCGCTCCAGCCGAAGTGCAGCTTCGGATAGAACGTCTCGCTGTAAATCATCCGCGGCGGCGCGTCCTTTTCGACGAGCGACACAAGCGACACCGCGTCGCCTTTGCGCTGCGGGAGCGGTGTGGCGGTCTGCTCGAGGATCGTCGGAAAGATGTCGGCCAGCGCCGCCGGCGTGCTGACGCTCTTCCCGGCGTGCCGGTTCTTCGGCAGCTTCACCAGCAGCGGCACCTGGATGGCCTCGCGGTAGAGGAAGATCCCGTGCTCCTCCTCCCCATGATCGTTGAGCCCCTCCCCGTGATCGGACATGAACACGATCAGCGCCTTGTCGTAGATCCCGCGCGCCTTGAGATCGGCGATGAGGTCGCCCACGACCTGATCCGTGTACGCGATCTCGCCGTCGTACGCGTGCTTGTACCTCGAGCGGAACGGCTCCGGCGGCGTGTACGGCGTATGCGGGTCGTAGGTGTGCAGGAAGAGGAAGAACGGCTCATCGTCGCCGCGCTCGCTGAGCCACTTGCGCGCCGCCGTCAGCGTGTCGCCGCCCGTGCGCTGGACGCGCGCGATGACGGCCGACTCGCCCAGCGGCTCGACCTCGTCGTCGTAGAAATCGAAGCCGCGTCCGATGCCCGTTTCCTTGCGCAGCACGAACGCCGACACGGCGGCGCCGGTCGCGTAGCCGTTCGCCTTGAGCAGCGCCGGCAGCGTGGCGATCTTGTCGTCGAGCGTGAAGCCGATGTTGTCGCGGATGCCGCTGTCGGCGGGCAGGAGGCCGGTCAGCACCGACGCGTGCGACGGCAGCGTCAGCGGGCAGTGGCTGTACGCCCGCTTGTAGAGGATGGCGTCGCCGCGCAACGCGTCGATGTTCGGAGTCTCCACGCCCTTGTAGCCGTACACCGGCAGCCGGTCCGACCGCAGCGTGTCGATGGAGATGAGGATGACCGGCGTCTTGTTCGACGGGGCGCCTCCCGTGAAGCGCCCGCACGAGGCGAGCGCCATCACGACGGAGGCGGCGGCGAGAAGGGTCCTCACTTCAGGTCGGCGAGGAACTGCTTCGCGTCTTTGGCTTCCGACGAATCGGGCGCGAGCTCGACGACTTTCAGAAAGTCCGCCCTGGCCTCGGCCATCTTTTTCATCTGGATGTTGGCCATGCCGCGATAGTAGTAGCCCTCGGCGCGGGTCATGTCGAGGTCGATGGCGCGTCCGAAGAACGTCGCCGCCTCGGCCGCGTTGTTCTTGTTCATGAACAGGATGCCGATGTTCACGTAGACTGTCGGGTCGGCGATCTCGTGCGCCGGCACCGAGGCCAGCGTCTCGCGCCCTTTGTCGAGCTGGCCGTCCTCGAGATAGAGGTTCGTCAGCAGCAGCGCCACGCCCGTGTTGGCGGTGTCGGCGGCGCGGACGGCCTCCAGCATCGCGATCGCTTTCTTCAGCTCGCCCGTCTTGTAGTACGCCTGCGCCAGGACCTGCTTGACCTGCACGTTGTCCGGCAGGTGCGTGAGCGCCTTCTCGAACTCGACGATCGCTTCCTTGTACTTTTCGGCGGCCATCAGGTCCTGCCCCGCGTTCACGGCGTCCACCGCTTCCTGCGGCACGCCGGGCGTGGTCTGGATCTCGGTGGCCGGCACTTCCGCCTCCACGACGGCGGCGCGGGCGATCTCGATCTTCATCTGCGGCATCATCGCCACTTCAGTCACGGCGACCGGACCCTTGCGCGACGGCTGGAAGCCCTCGGCGTCGATGTCGACGTTCCAGTTGCCCGCGATCAACCCGAGCGCGGACCAGCGGCCCTTGTCGTTCGTCTTGACGATGATCGGCGCCGTGGCGCCGTCGGCCAGGCTGATGGTGATCTTCGCGTTCGGGACCGGCTTGCCCGTCCCCTGCTCGACGACCGAGCCCTGCAGACGCGCCTTGCCGCGGACCTGACCCATGACCGCCGCGCTGACGGCCAGCATGAGAAGGACCGCCACCACTGTCGGGATTCTGCGCATGAAATGCCTCCGTGTGTTTGCCCGCGGATGGAACGCTACGGGGTGCGCCTTTATTTTATCAGGCGGCCAGCCTGTCATCCTGACCCGCGTAGACGGCGAAGGACCCCCTGCCGACGGAGCGGGCAGCGTGCAACCGGAGGGGATCCTTCGCCGTCTACGCGGCTTCAGGATGACAGTATGGGGCGCCTGCCGTGTGAATGAAAAAAGCCGCCGGGGTTTCCCCCGGCGGCTTTCGAACGAAGCGTGAAACGAACAACTAGAACGTCAGGCGGGCTCCGAGACGGAACACGCGCGGCGACTGCAGTTCGGTGATGCGGTCCCCGCTGACGATCCCCAGACGCGTGTTGCGCTGGAGAGCGGGCTGCTGATCCGTCACGTTGAAGATGTCGACCGAGAACGTCGTGCCGACGCCGCCGAAGCGGAAGTCCTTGGCCAGGCGGAGGTCGAGGTTGTGGATGTCTTCATGACGGAACTCGGTCGGGTCCTCGGGGACGAGGACGTACTTGTACGCCTGCTCGGAGGCGAGGTACGGCGAGCGGTGGATGTACGGGATCGGGTAGCCCTGGCGGCCCGAGAGATTGAAGCCGAGCGAGGCCTCGACCACCGGGAGCTGGTACGCACCGGTCAGGTTGTACGACCAATCGGAGTTGATGTAGATGCCGCCCTTGGCGCCGGAACCGGCTCCCGAGCCTTCGAGCACCGGGCTGTCGTCGCAGATGCTGCAGCCCGTGCCGCCGCGCTGGCGGGTCGGGTCGGTGATGTAGCCGTCACCCACGTGCTGCTTCCAGTCCTGGAGCGTCACGCTGGCGCGCATCATCCAGCGGTTGGACATGCGCTTGGTACCGGTCAGCTCGAGGCCCTGGTAGGTCTGGTGATAGTCCGGGGCGTTGGTGAAGACAAAGTAGGTCGGCGCCGGGACGTCGTTGCGCAGACGCTGGTACTGCACCGTGTAGCCGTTCGCGAACGGACCGCAGTTCACCGTCGCCGACGGCGTGCAGGTCAGGTTCTGCGGCGCCTGGAAGTCGGCCGGCGTGTAGAAGTTGTTGCTGCCGCGGGTTTTCTCTGCACGGCTCTCGATGAAGTCGTTGAGCTTGCGCCACGTGACGGTCGCGCCGAGGACGAAGTCCGACAGGACCTCACGCTCGACACCGAAGAGCAGCTCGTCGGTGTGCGGGACCTTCATGTCCGGATCCCAGCGGCGCACCGGCACGCTGCTGCCCGGGTTGTTCGGGTCGAGGCCGAGATAGCCAAGGACGGTGGACGTGTCGGTTTCACCGATGTCGACGCGAGCGTTGCCGTTCTCGTCGGTGAAGTAGAAGTACATGTACTGATAGCCGAGCGGTGAGGCACCGTAGACGGTGAAGCCGCCCAACTGATCGTGATACCGGTTCGCTGCCGCTCGCAACAGCGTTTTCTTCTCGGCACCGAGCGCATACGTCAGGCCCAGGCGCGGAGAGATGCTGTTCCATTCGAGCGAGCCGATCGAGTCGCCGGTGAACGTAATCGCCGGCAGCAGACCGCCAGCCAGCGGATTCGCACCCAGCGAGCCGCTGTTGACGGCGCCTTCCTGCATGTCCCAGCGGAGGCCGGCCTGCAGGGTCAGGTTGCCGAACATCATCGTGTCGCCGACGTAGAGGTCGGTCGAGTTCACGGTATATGTGAAATCCGAGTTACGGAAGAGATAGGCGCCGGCGAAGGCGTCGATCTCACCCGGGCGGCCGTAGTTCTCGCCGAACGCGTCGCCGAAGAACACCATGTAGTGCTGGCCGGGCCAGCCGGACTGCGACAGGACTTCCGCATCGCGGTAGCCGAAGCCGAACTTCAGCTCGTGCGACAGGGTGCCGGTGTTGAAGAACGCCGAGCCGTCGAGGCGGCCCTGATCCTGCGGGCGCTCGGTGTAATAGTTGTAGAAGCTGTTCTGCCACGCGCCGCTGGCGGCGTACGGCGTGCCGTTCGGATTGGTGGCGGTCAGGTCGAGGTAAGCCGGCGTGCCGGCGAAACCGCACTCGATGGTCTCGCAGCCCGCGCCGTTGTCGGAGATGAGCTGGAAGCCGCCCTGCACCTTCGAGTAGAGACCGGTCAGGTAGAAGTTCGAGCTGAACACGTGCGTGTCCTCGATCTTCCACATCGTCGGGCCGGAGTAGTTGCTGTCCTGGTTCCACGCCGTGGCGGGAGGACGGGTCGGGCCGACGTTGCGGCCGAGCTTGACCTTGTTGCCGAGCATGGCCGCGAAGCTGAGGCTGTTCGCCTCGAACGGCTGCGCGTTCAGCTTGAAGTTGTACGTCTCGAGCTCGGTCTTGTCGGCGAACGGACCGGCCTGGCCGACGTTCTGCGACGTGAAGAGGTCGATGTTCTGGAGGCTGTACGCGCCCCACAGCCACAGACGGTCGCGGATGATCGGACCGCCGGCTTCGATGCCCATGTCCGTCACTTCGTCGATCTCGTTGGCGCGGGCGAGATAGCTCGTCGCGTCGGAGGGGATCTTCGGATCGGACTGGAAGTCGCCGGAGGTCATGAAGTAACGGCCCGAACCGCTGAAGTCGTTCGTGCCGCGCTTGGTGACCATGTTGATCTGCGCGCCCGGCGTCTGGATGCGGACGTCGGTGCCACCGGTCGTGATCTGCATTTCCTCGAACGAGTCGAAGTCGTAGTACGTCGGCGAGGAGCCGAGCGCACCGACGTCGGTGATGTTCACACCGTCGACGTTCCAGGCGGTCTGGTCGGAGGTGACGCCCTTCGACACGTAGCTGGACTGCTGTCCGGACTCATTGCCGCCCACGTTGATGCGGTCCATGAGGACGCCGGGGGTCTGCTGCAGGATGACCCACGGATCGCGGCCGCTGGGGACGGCCTCGAGCTCGACCTTGGTCATGGTCGCGCCGGTGCCGGTCTTGCGGACGTCGAGCAGCGGGGCCTCGGCGGTGACGGTGATGGTCTGCGAGACCGAGGGGTTGAGCGTCAGGGTGACGTCGGACGTACCGCCGATGCGGACGCCGACGCCGGCCCGGTTGGCCTGGCCGAAGCCGGCCAGTTCGGCCCGGATGGCATAGGTTCCGGGCGTCAGGCTGGCGAAGCGGAAGCGCCCCTGCGCGTCCGTGATGTCAGTCTGGGGAGCGCCGGGACCGGTGAGAGTGACCGTGACGCCCGGGAGGGCGGCATTGTCCTTGTCGACGACCGTGCCGAGGATGCTGCCGGTCTGAATCTGTGCGAAGGCGCTGAGCGTCATCAGCGCCATCAGCAGCGCGGCAAAACCCGCGCGATACCAATGAGGTGGGCACCGTTTCATACAGTCTCCTTTCCTGTTCTTGGAGCGAAGCGTTTGTGCAGGAAGCCAGCCGCGGGGCCGGAACCTGCCAACTGGTTGACGGGGATGGAGTTGCGCCCTAAAAGACCGGAGGCGGGAGCGGGAGCGGTTACGGCTCGCCGTTCACTTCCGTTCCGTATTTTGAATCGCGCGACCGCGGGGGCCGTGGTTTCGGGTGTCAGGATGGCCGGTACTCTAGCACCAGAGTCGCTGTTAAGGAAAGGTCACAGGGACGGCAGAAAAGGATCAACGGAGGGTGGGCGCTGAGAGGCGGGTAGAAAGGATAAACGCCGCGAGGTCGTCGCGGCGTTTATGTGGCCGAGCCTTCCGGCTGCCTACGAGGTTAGCTGTCGGGTTCGGGCTGGAAGCCCTACCAGCTTGCGGCTGGATTCACCCCGGATGGTGGCAAGCCATCTTTTATGTTGGTTCCCCCGTTCCCCGGCGCCGAGGATTAGGCGGCAAGGCCGCCACCAACTGGCGGCATCGGGAGTCTACGCCGGTACGGGGCCAAGTCAATCTGTTTGTGCGGATGAGGTTGACGCGGAATGATTCGCCCGTCGGGACGATTAACTCCCCCGCTTGCCCCCGAGACGCGCTGTGGTATCTTCCGCGCCGCCTCCGAGAGCCCAGGTAGCTCAGTTGGTAGAGCAGAGGACTGAAAATCCTCGTGTCGGCGGTTCGATTCCGTCCCTGGGCACCACTGAAACCTCCCTTCAGCGTGCTCGAACGCGGTGTGCTCGAGGCGCTCGGGTTCACCTCATCTTCGGGCCGCACCTCTGTGTTGACTGTCTCGTGCCGGATATAGTCAGACTAGTCTGATTCGAGGAGGCTGTCATGTCCAACTGGCAGTTGCAGGACGCCAAGGCTCGCCTGTCGGAAGTCGTGAAGAAGGCGGCGCAAGAGGGTCCCCAGCACATTACACTCCACGGCGAGCCGGTCGCCGTCGTTCTCTCGGAGGCTGATTATCAGCGTCTGAGGAAGCGGCCAAAGCGGTTCGTTGACTTTATCCGCAACTCGCCGCTCAAAGGCGTTGAGCTCGACCTCACTCGGGACCGTAGCATGCCGCGTAAGGTTGATCTGTGAGCTATCTGGTTCGCGGAGCGCCTCCTGCCGATCGACGCGCCCGTGGCAGATGCCTGGGGGCGACTGCAGGCGACCTCCGAGCGGACCCTTCCGGCAGTCGATAGCTTGCTCGCCGCGACAGCGCTGCATCACCACTTGCGATTGGTCACGCGCAAGACCGTGGACTTCGACGTGCCTGGACTCGAGACGATCAACCCGTGGTCGGGGGAAGCTGAGCGATAGCTGCTGAGGCATTCGTGAATGCCTTGGGAGCACCACCTCCATCTCAAGCAGTACGTCATTGGAAGAAGTCTACACGCCGCGAGCGGGAGTGAAGGCGCGAGACGTGGCGTTCTAACCCCTTATGAAACAGCGACTCTCGTTCGAGAGTGTTGAGCTGCTCATCCTGCGTGTGTACGTGGCGATCAGCCTTCTGATCCACGTCGCGCATCTGCTGGTTGAGCAATTCCGCAACTTCATGAACTGGTAGTTTGACGGTTCTGAAGTGTCGCTCTTGGTGTAAGCGGGCGAAGAAAGGAGGTTACAAGACTATCGCATGCGTTTTTGTTTTCGGCCGGAGAGCGCCGACGTAATCCGTTGGAAAATTAGGCAGTTTTCCGCTGAGTGTACCCCCTTGACATGGTGTGATAGGTTCGGCGTTGGAGAAATAACGATGGCACAAACGGATGAACTCGGTATGAGGATGGTGGTGGGAAAGACGGTTCGGGAGACAGAGTTTGATGACGCTGGCGGGCTCGTGCGCATTGTCCTGACGTTCAGTGACGACTCGCAGCTCATGGTCTACGGCGAGGGTTTAGGGTATGCGTCTCGGCAGTCGAAAACCGAGCCGCTCCCTACGCACGAGCAGCTTCTTGCCTTGATGCGGCACCAGCGCGAAAGCTAGGAGCGAATATGACCCTTGAAGCAGATGTCGAGCGGACACTTGCCCGGCTCGTGAGAAACAACGTCACGACGTACGGAGGCGGCTCGGCTTTCGAGATTGCTCTCGTCGCCGGGATACTCTCGACGATTCGAAACCTGAAGGTCTGTCTCGGGTTATAGCCCGGACGAAAGCGCGGTGGCTGGGTAGCCGATGATCGAGTGGCTAGACTCCTAGCCCCGGATAGAACGGCTTCACGAGGCCCGTGGTCGGAGGAGGGACGAATGTGCTTCCCGCCTGCGAGTTCATGAAGAGGCGTATCGGAGCGCGTCGCAGGCGCTGAGGATCGATGTTCCCACTCGCTCCGCCTAGCGGTTATGGCGACATTCGCTTCGATCTGGCCGGGCAAGATCTTGGGACACCCCTACGTCATCACACAACGCGAGATCCATGAGATTCGCCGAATCCTGCGGCCGGTCTATCCAGATGTCCGGTGGACCGCCCTGCCAAGGAAATCTCGATGCTGTACTTTCGTGAGGGTGTCGGCCCTTAAATGTGTGTCCGGATGGGCTTTACGGGCGATGAGGGGTCGTCATCTAGGGCGACTACGACAACATCCCGGATATGGCCAACGTCGAGTGGTAAGCAATCTTTAAGGAGATTACGCTTTGTTTTGAGTGATTTACGACTGCCCGTAGGGTTCTGCGTCCGGTTTCCGTCAATGTCTGATCATAGTTGTGTAGTGGAAGATCTTCCGGGCGAACTTGCCGGGGATCGCGTTAAACCTTGATGAGAAAGGGCTGGTGCCGGGGAGATGGCCACATTTGCATGGGCAGAATGAACATTCGACTCGCGCAGCCGGAACTTGCACGGTCATGTGCAGGAAGCCCATCCGAAGGAGGAATCGCGAGTATCGAGGTGATGAAGATGTTCGACGCGCGCATCGGCTACGTGAAGGTCCTGGCGTTCCTCTTCCAGCTTTCGGGTGTTCACGCTCACATCGGTATTAGTGATCGCCTTTAAGTCATTTCGGTCGAAGGCTTTGAGGAGCTTTTTGAATCGACTCTCGCAGGCTATGACAGGGGGAACGCTTCGGAGGTATCAACTTCGATCTTCTGCTTGGTAGAAGGTCTTTGGTCTTTGTTGTCAAGGGGTTGCGACCTCCTGCGGAAATTTGCTCGTTTTTCCGCAGTGCTAATGCATGGGACAGCAGGAAGAACTTCGGAGAAACTTACCGGCGACAGCGTTATGCGATTCTGAGGTTCCCACAGGATGTGATTCTTCGGGCTTCTATGAGGTTCAGGCGAGTGAGATTGATTGGTATCGGTAGCAGGACCGATTGAGGCCTGTGAGATCAATTTCGAGGTTTTTATGGCAACAAAGAAAAGCAATGGCAGTGTACGGGAGGCCCTTTCGATCGCAGGGGACGTGATCGAGGTCGGAACGTTCACCGGCGCGACGGTGGCGCTCATCTACGCCGGAGCGAAGACGGCGATGGGTGTTCCTATCCTTCTCACGGGACTTTCGGTCACATCTCTGGCGATCCTAGGGTGTCTCGTTGTCCTACTGATACGGAGGAAGTGATGGATCGATGGAGTTTTGCGGCACGCGCGGGTGATTCCGGGAACACTGTGCGGCGTGTGGATAGCTGAGGTCACCGGACATTAAGATAAGACATGCGCATCACTCTGGTCATCTCCACGCTGGACGGTGGTGGGGCGGAGCGCGTCGCTACCAACATGGCCAATTACTGGGCGGCGAAAGGGTGGGGAGTGACCATCCTGACCACAGACTTTCGCGGCCGGTCCTCTCGTTACAAACTGCATCCGTGTGTCACGCATCTCGATCTGGGAAACCCGCGCTTCAATCAGCTGCCGGATTTGCAGGCAGCGGCGCCGATCGTCGGCTTGATCGACGGTTGCTCTCCATCGGAGCGCGCTGTTCTGATCCCGCGGGCGACTGAAATCCTGAAGCTGCGAGGGGCGATCTCGAGCACAGCGCCGGACGTGGTGATTTCCTATATGGACCGGACGAATCTCTGCGTGCTTACGGCCACTCGCGGCCTGGGCTTGCCGGTGATCGTCACCGAGCACTGTGACCCGAACGAGAATTTCATCGGCGCGGAATGGGAGCTCCTTCGCCGCCGCCTTTACCCGCAGGCGAGTTATGTCGCAGTGCTGACTGAAGAATCGCTCGACCACTTTTCATCGGTTGCGGGCATGCGCGGCCGCGTCATTCCCAATGCCGTGACGCTGCCTGTCTTCTCGAGCACTGATGAAATGCCGCGGCGGAAGAATGGCAGGCTGCTGCTGGCCATGGGCCGGCTGGACCATGGAAAAGGCTTCGATCTGCTTCTGCGTGCTTTCGCTCTGGTTGCGGAACGGCATCCTGACTGGACGCTGGAGATTCTGGGAGAGGGCCCGGTTCGTCCTTACCTTGAATCCATCGTTCAGAGGCTGGGACTTGGAGAGCGAGTGCGTATGCCGGGGTTCACACGCCGGCCCTTTGAGGCAATGCGCCGCGCCGATCTGTTCGTACTGTCGTCGCTGGACGAAGGCTTTTCCAATGTGCTTCTCGAAGCGATGGCCTGTGGGGTTGCGGTCGTGAGCTTCGATTGTCCGAGCGGGCCACGCCACATCATCCGCCACGGCGTCGATGGAATCCTGGTGCCGCCACGCGACGCACCAGCGATGGCAGCGGCTTTGGACCGTCTCATGGGAGATGAAGCCGAGCGCAGGCAATTGGCGGCAAAAGCGCCGGAGGTCGCCGAGCGGTTTGGCGCCGAAAAAGTCATGCGCATGTGGGAAGAACTGGTCTTCGATTGCGTGAAGGACGTGATCGCTCCTGACGCGCAGATCGTGACCCGTGTATCGTGACGCATGCACAAATTTGCGCTCGGTCTCGCGGCCCTGGCCGTGGTGATTCTCACCGGCTGTGTGAGCAGCCGTCAGGCGAGGCACGTCACGCCGGGCGGCTTTCTCGGCGATTCCGCGTCACTGCTGGTCCAGGGAGAGAAGGGCGAGGAGGCACTGCTCGTCTACGTGAAAGACGGCACGGACTGGGCGTCGTACGACAAGGTCATCCTCGAGCCGGTCGCGATCTGGAGCGTGAAGCCTTCCACGCTTCCGCCGGACCAGGAGGCCGACTATCAGAAGCTCGTCGACGGCTTTCATCTCACCTTGAGTGAGAAGCTGGCGAAGAGCTACGCGATGGTGCAACTGCCCACACCGGGCACGCTTCGGATCCAGACGGCGATCGTGAACGGTGCGCAGGCGAATACGACTCTGAAGCTCGCCAAGATCGTGGCGCCGTATGCGAGCGTCGCCGATTTCCTCTGGACGTTCGCCACGGGCAAGCCGGCGTTTGTCGGCGAGGTGTCGCTCGAGTACATGATCAGAGACTCCGAGAGCGGCGCGCTGCTCGCCGCGGGTGCCGACCGGCGCGTCGGCGGCAACCAGTTCGGCGCGGCCACGTTCACCGACTGGGGGGACGTGAAGAACATCCTCACCTACTGGTCGGACCTCACGGTCTACCGCCTCTGCGTCGACCGCGCCGGTCCCGATTGCCGGAAGCCCAACGCGAGTGTGTTCAAGCAGTAATCGTCGGTTCACGAGTGCCGGTGACGCCCTCCCTCTCGGTGCGAGACGGTCGGCAGGCATGTCACGCGTGAACTCCGGATGTCTACGCGTGGACATCAGATGTCTATGCGTGAACATCAGATGTCTACGCGTGGACATCGGATGTCTATGCGTGAACTCCGGATGTCTACGCGTGAACCCCGGATGTCTACGCGTGAACATCGGATGTCTAAGCGTGAACTCCGGATGTCTAAGCGTGAACTCCGGATGTCTACGCGTGAACATCGGATGTCTACGCGTGGACATCGGATGTCCACGCGCGAACATCCGGAGTTCACGGAGTGTGGTCCAGGAGCCACAGTGCTCGACGGCGTGTCGGCAGCTGGATCTTACGTTCACACGATTGGAACAAATCAGTCCACGGACGGGCTCGCGCAACCGAGCGCTGGCATGCGAAAGCTCGCGCGTGAGTTGTTTCGGCTCGTGGGTGGGTCGTTCATGCCAATTCATGAACTCGGGATGTCCACGCGTGAACTCCGGATGTCTACGCGTGAACATCCGGAGTTCAAGAGTGTCCTCGCGTGAGTACGTCGCGAAACCTATTCGTAACATCACGCGGTCCACGTCGGAAGTCCGCAACTTAGAATCGGATAGCACTGATGGCGCGTTGACGCTCGCGGATTGGCATAGGTATGCTGGCACACCATGAGACGTACGACCGTAAAGTTGCCCAATGACCTCGATGCCAAGTTACGCCACGAGGCGGCTCGTCGCGGAGTCACGATCGCAGATGTAAGGCGAGAGGCGATCGAGGCTCATGTGGGCGGAGCCGCGGGACGTCACCTGATCGCCGCGAAGGCAGGGCGCAGCGGACGGCGTGACACGGCAAGCCGTATCGAGGAGATCATTCGGCAGGAGACACGCCGATCACGCTGATCGTCGATTACCGGCTCGGTGTCATCGCGACGCTGGATCGACGACACTTCACTGTTGTCCGTCCGAAACACGTGTCAGCGTTTGAGCTTCTTCCCTGATCGAATCCTCGACGGGGACACGGCCGGCTGGAAGCCAGCGGACCGGCCGCCTGGAAGGCGGCTCCGACGCCTTCCGCGCCGTGGCACACGCCGGTTGCTTTCCCGCACGTCGCGCCCCATATTGCCGGAAGGACCCCATTCCATCGGCAATTCGAAAAAGAGGAGCGGTTCCATGGCCAGTAAGAGCACAGGCACGAAGGGTACGGCTACGAAGAAGGCGGCGGCGAAAGCGCCGAAGGCGGAACCGGGGGTGATCGACATCCAGCTCACTCCCGAGCAGACCGCGCAGCTCGAGCAGCAGTCGGGCGGGAAGTTGAGCGACATCACGACGCTCAGGCTGCGGCCGGAGCTCAACCTGCGGCTGCAGGAATTGAGCACCGCCCTCGGCGCGGGGGAGCGGATCCGGCAGTCGGTCGCAAATGGCGGCGGCGGCCTGTGGTGGGTTTGACGCCCTGGGCCACCGCAATCAGGAATTTCATTGAGTGCCTCCCGGCCGGGATCGAGCGCTGGGTGCTCGTCTGCGACCGCGGGTATCAGCCCGCCCTGGCGCGGTCGCTTCACGATGCGCTGCCGATCGCCGAGTCGATTCTCCTCGGCCGCGACACTCTCCGGCGCGTTCGTGCGGTCGCCACGCGGTATGTCGACGATCCTGAGGTGGGATTGCTGGAGTTCCTCTGCTTCGACGGGGAGCCTCTGCGCTGGGGACGGGATTACCAGAAGGCGATGATGCCCTTCGCGGAGTGGCCGCCCGAGCGCGTGCGGCTCTGCTTCGACGTGACGGATTCGAATTTCGGCGACCTGTTCTCGGAGCCGGCGCGGCGCGTCCGAACGCGAGGCCGGACGCTGCGCCGCCGTCTCCAAGGGGAGGAACGCCTCGCGCTGACCGCCGGGAAAAGCCACGCCACGCTTCGATGCCGCACGGACGGCTGGGAACTGCACTCGGGGCTCGAGCGGGACGACTACATTCTGCCCAGCGGCGAGATCGAGTGTGTCCCTGACTCAGTCGACGGCGACGTGGAGGTGGATGGCTGGATCGTGGGGACGATTCCGTTCGGCATGAAGTACGGCCGCATCGGTCCGGGTCAGCTCGAGCTCCGTTTCCGCGACGGTAACGTGGTCCGCGTCGCGGGGACGAACCGGTTGCTGTGCAACGACCTCGAGACGGCGTTCACCACCCTCCCCGGCCTGCGGCGCGTGGCCGAGCTGGGGATCGGCCAGTCGAAGGCGGTCTCGCACGCGGCCCACAAGGAGCCGGTCGGATGTCTCTGGCACGAACGCCACCTCGGCGTGCACCTCGGCCTCGGCGCCGGTCTGCACGAGGCACCGGGACGCGTCACGCAACACCATCTCGATCTCGTACTGGCCAGCGGGACTCTCACCGGCGCAACCGGACGCGCGATCCTGAACTGGTAGTCGCGCGACAGGGAGACGACGAGAGGCCTCCGGCGGGCCGGTGCGACCGGCGGCGCTTGTTGTGCCCATGTCGTCGCGCAAACACGTGTTTCGTCGACAGGTGTGCATCTTGGCTAGGCCAAGCAGCGCCGCCAGTCGCACTGGCCCGCCGGAGGCCCCTGGTCGTCCCCTTTCGTGGAATACCAGCGGAATTGCGCGCATGATTCGGCAATTCTGCTGATTCCCGTGACCGACGATCCTCGCATCCTCGCATTCGATGCCCTCCCCTCGGCGATCCTGGTGTGGGAGTACGAGCCGCCGCTCGTCTCGGCGGGCGAGCTGCGGCTGATGGCGGCGAATGGGGCCACCGAGACGATCGGGCCGCGCTGGCCGATGCGGGAGTGGATCGGGCGGCTGCGCCGCGACATGCAGCCGAGCATCGACTCGCTCGACGACCTCTACCTCGAAGTCGCGCGCACAGGCCAGACGCGCGCGATACGCGGCCTGCGCGACGGCGGCGGGACGATCTTCGACGCACACGTCTTCGCGCTGCCGGCGAACCGCCTCGCGGTCTCGTTCGACAACGTCACCGAGACCCGGCACATCGAAGAGGCCCACCGGGCCATCTTCGAGCGCACGCACGACACCATCCTCATCATCGACCCCGAAACAGAGATCGTGCTGGAGACCAACCCCGCCGCGCTGACCGTTTACGGACGGGACATCGTCGGCCTGTCGATGGCCGAGCTCTCGAAGGCCTACAAACCGGGGATGAGCGCGAAGATCATCAGCGCCGGCTTCGTGCATTTCGAAACGACGCACAAGCACGCCGACGGCAGCGAGATCCACCTCGACGTGCACGCGCGTGCGATCGTCCGCGAGGGGCGCACCGTCGTGGCCGGGATCTCGCGCGACGTCACCGAACAGGTCGAGGCGCGGCGCGCGCTCCAGGCCAGCGAAGAGAAGTACCGCTCCATCGTCGAGAACGTGCCGGTCATCCTCTGGACCACCGACTTCTCCGGCACGGTCCACTTTCTCTCCGGCGGCGTGGAGCGGGTCACCGGGTATCCGTCCGAGGAAGTGGACCGGAGTCTCTGGCTGTCGCGCATCGAGCCGGCCGATCACGCGCGGCTCTTCGCCGCGTACACGGCGCTCTTCGACGCCAACGTCCCGTTCGAGGTCGAGTACCGCTTTCTCCGCAAGGACGGCCGGTGGGCCTGGTTCCTCGACCAGTCGGGGCGGAGCTACGAGAAGGACGGCCGGAGGCTGGCCGACGGCGTCACGCAGGACATCACGGAGCGGAAACGCGGCGAGCTGCAGCAGCTCGCGCTGGCGGAGCTGGGCCGGCGCGCGCTGGCGCAGACGGACGCCCAGGCCCTGATGGACGACGCCTGCCACACGGTGGCCTCGGTGCTGGAAGTGCCGATGGCGAGCGTGCTGCTGCACGACACCACCGAGAATGCCTTCGTCGTCACGGCGGCGTGCGGCGTCGAGATCGTGCCCGGCTTTCGCGTACCGAACCTCCCCGACCGCCTGGCCGCGCAGACGTTCGCCGGCGACGAAGCCATCGTGTACGACAACCTCCCCGAGGAACGCCGGTTCGATACGGCGGACCTGATGCGGCTCGGCACGCGGGCCGGGGTGTGCGTGCCGATCTCGGGACGGGAGCGCCGCTTCGGCGTGCTGCATGCGCACACGCGCGAGCCGCGCGTCTTCACGGCGCGCGAGGTGGCCTTCCTGCAGTCGACCGCGAACGTGCTCGCCGAGGCCTTGCACCGCAGCGGGGCGGAACGGGAGCTCGAGCGGCGCCAGTCGCAGCTGGCCAGCGCGCAGCAGCTGGCCCACGTCGGCAGCGTCGAGGTCGACGTCGATACGGGACACGTCGACGCCTCGGACGAGATGTACCGCATCGCCGGCCTGGCGCCGCGGTCGCGCACCATGGACGCCGCGTACGTGAAAACGCTGCTCCCGCCGGAAATGCACGGCCTGCTGACTGGCACGAACGCGCAGCTCGCCCGCGGCGAGATCGTCGAAGTCGACCACGAGATGTACGCGGAGGACGGGCGGACCCGGATCGTCCACTCCCGCGTCCGGCTGTTCACGGACCGCGTCACCGGACGGCGGAAGGTGGCGGCCACGGTGCAGGACATCACGGAGAAACGGGAGGCGGACGCCGCCCTGCGCGACCGGGAGAGGCGCCTGCAGCTCATCGTGGCGCGACTGCCGGTGATGCTCTGGTCGACGGACGCGGAGCTGCGCGTCAATTCGCTGACGGGCGCCGGGTTCACGCCGGTCGAAGATCAACTCAGCGAGCTGCAGTTCCGTCTCGCCGACCTGATCAGCGACCCCGCGGGCGGACCGGAGGAAGGAGTGCTGGCGGCGTTGCGCGGGCAGAGCGTGTCGTACGAGACGACGCACGGAACGAAAGAGCTGCGCGTGCATATCGAGCCGCTGCTGGACGAGCGCGGCAAGGCGGCCGGCACGGTCGGGATCGCGTTCGACATGACCGAGGAGAAGCGCGTCAGCCGCGCCAACCGCGCGCTGCTCGAGCAACTGCACGACGCCGCGGAGGAGTGGCGCGAGACGTTCGACTCGATCCAGGCGCCGATCGTGATCACCGACGACGACGCGCGCGTCTGCCGGATGAACGCCGCCGCGCTGCGGCTGTCGCGGTTCGCGGACTACGCCGGCGCGGTCGGCCAGGCGCTGGAGACGCTCGGCGAGGATGCGATCTGGAGGGAGCTCGACGCGCTGGCGCGCGCGGCGGCCGCACACGGCGAGGCCATCGCCCTGCAGGGGGTCGACGCGGACGGCCGTTCGTGGGACCTGCTGGCCAGCCGCTCCGGCCACGGGCAGACGATCATCATCGCCTCGGACGTGACGGAGCTGGTGCGCATGCAGGACAAGCTGCTGCGCGCGGAACGGATGTCGGAGATGGGCGCGCTCGTGGCGGGCGTCGCGCACTAGGTGCGCAATCCGCTGTTCGGGATCTCGGCCACGCTCGACGCGTTCGAGAACCATTACGACATGGAGGAGTTCCGCGAGTACATCGCGGCGCTGCGCGAACAGGTGGACCGCATGAGCCAGCTCATGCACGAGCTGCTCGAGTACGGACGTCCGTTCGCATCGGCGCTGCATCCGGAGTGCATCGCCCTCGTCGTCCACGGCTCGGTCGCCAACGCGGCCTCGCTGGCCCGGCAGCGCGACGTTACGCTGCAGTCGGCCGTGCCGCCTTCGCTCATGGCCGTGCCGATGGACCGCCCGCGCATGGCCCAGGTGTTCGACAACCTGATCGCGAACGCGATCCAGCACTCGCGGCCGGGCGGGGTGGTGTCGATCTCCGCCGAAGTGACGGGGGACGGCCGCTGGGCGCGCATCGCCGTCGAAGACCAGGGAAGCGGTTTCCGCGAGGACGACCTCCCTCGCCTCTTCGAGCCGTTCTTCACGCGCCGCCGCGGCGGCACGGGACTGGGCCTCTCCATCGTGCATCGCATCCTCGACGAGCACGGCGGGACGGTCGTGGCCTCGAACCGCGAAGGAGGCGGCGCGTCGATGGTGGTGACGCTGCCGATCGCCGGGGAGGCCGCATGAGCGGGCCGCCGGCAAAGCCGCGCATGCTGGTGGTCGACGACGAGCGCGTCATCCAGTTCGCGCTGAAAAGCTACTTCGGCCGGCACGGCTTCGAGGTCGACACGGCGGCGGAACACGAGGAGGCGCTGGCGCTGCTGGCCAGCCACCACTATGACATCGTGATCGCCGACCTGCGGCTCACGGGCTCTACCGAAGAAGAAGGGCTCCAGGTAGTCCGCGCCGCCCGCGCGCGCAGCTCTTCGACGAGCATCATCCTCCTCACCGCCTATCGCACCGGCACCATCGCCGAGCGCGCCCAGGCCCTCGGCGCGGACGTGCTGCTGCAGAAACCGCAGCCGCTTCCGGAGCTGGCCCAGACGGTGTTCGCGCTGATGAATCGCCACTGAGCGCGGCGCTCCGAGCGGTCGATGGCGGGGTGATACCATTCGTGCCACCCATCCCGAACGGTGAAGCCTCATGGCGGACGACGAACTGCGGTCCCTCATCTGTGATCTGGCCAGGTCTTTCTATGACCTCGGCTGGGTGAGCGGCACCGGAGGCGGGATCTGCATCCGCGACGGGGAGCAGGTCCTCGTGGCCCCGAGCGGCGTGCAGAAGGAGCGCATGCTTCCCGCGCAGATGTTCCGGATGGCGCTGGACGGCACGGTGGTCTCGAGTCCGGAGGATGCGGCCCTGCGTCCGTCGGAGTGCAGTTCGCTCTTTCTGAAGGCCATCAACCTGCGCCGGGCCGGGGCGGTGATCCACAGCCATTCGATTCATGCGGTGACCGCCACCCTGCTGTTCGACACGGAGTTCTCCGTGTCGCACCTCGAGATGATCAAGGGCATTCAGGGATTCGGCTATCACGACAAGCTGGTGGTGCCGATCATCGAGAACACGGCCCGCGAATGCGACCTCGCCGATGCCCTGGAAGAGGCGATCGTGAAGAACCCCGGGACGTACGCGGTGCTCGTGCGCCGGCACGGCGTCTATGTCTGGGGCGAGGACTGGATTCGCGCCAAGACGCACGCCGAGTGCTACGACTATCTCTTCCGCGCGGCGGTGGAAATGCGCCGGCTGGGAATCGCCACGGCCGGCTGAACGAAAGGACGATGCCATGCGAGCCTACGATCTCAACAACCCTTCGCTTTCGATCGAGCCGGCAGAGCTGGAGAGCCACCACGGTGTCCTGTCCTGGACGGCATCCTCGTCCGAGGCCGAGCGCGCCGCGCTGGTGGCCCGGATCAAAGACGAGCGCCGCTACGTCGACGAAGACGTGGTCGAGCTCTCGCCGAACACGCCCAACCTCGACACGATCTGCGCGAAATTCGCCAAAGAGCACTACCACACCGAGGACGAGGTGCGCGTCGTGCTGGAAGGCGCGGGCATCTTCGACGTCCGCAACGCCACCAACGACAGCGAGTGGATCCGCATCGAAGTCTCCGAAGGCGACATCATCGTCATCCCCGCCCACAAATACCACCGTTTCTCCCTTACCGACCAGCAGCACATTCGCTGCATGAGGCTCTTCGCGAATCACGACGGGTGGTCGCCGATTTATCGGGAGCTGTCGGCGTAAGCGCGTTTGGGCACGTTGAACGGATGGCCCTATGACGGAGCAAACGAAGCAGCAGCTTACGGACGAAGAGATGAATGAGCTTGTCGTGGCGGATGCAGATGATCCGTCAGCGTGGGGCGAGCCCATTCTCGTTGGCCCGTCCAAGGGGCCGCGGCGCATCAGACGGGGGCCCAGTGCGGGGGCGGAGGCGCTGTAGAGCCGTGGAGCGGCGGCCTTTAGGCCGCCGCCGCCCGCGGCACCCAGCGGCGGCGGGCTAAAGCCCAACGGTCTTCAGTAGCCGCATCGATGTTTGCCGTGGCCTGCGTAGCAGGCAACAGACAGTAGCCCCGGCTTCCAGCCGCCCGGGTGGGCGGGGGGCTATGGACTGCGGCGACCGCAGGCGCCGCTTTCACTGCCTTCGGTACTACAGCGACTCCGCACCACGAACGGCAGTCAAAGCGGCGTCTGCGGCCGCCGCAGTCCATAGCCCTCCACGCTCCGCTACGGAAGTAGAACTCTGCACAGTCTCTCTCCAGCCCACGTAGCGGCGAAAGATCACCGAGGTACCATGACGAAAATGCCTGTGGACGTGATCTGCCGCCCGCTAGGCGGGCTGGAGACTTGGGCGTCACGTTCCCCCGGCTGAAGCCCATACGCACTAACTTAGCCCGCCTGCAGCGAAACGCGCGTCAGCGAGTTGATAGCGGCGAGATCGTTTGGGGAGTGCGAAATGACGAGATCGTTCACGTTGTCCGCGCGGCAAGGCACTGAAG
>Ga0190272_10000129_pt1 | contig 48335 bp, 34 predicted proteins | sample Popmic504T_FD_133746 | JGI IMG/M metagenome (GOLD analysis project Ga0190272, IMG submission 133746) | Populus adjacent soil microbial communities from riparian zone of Shoshone River, Wyoming, USA - 504 T | ecosystem: Environmental > Terrestrial > Soil > Riparian zone | place: USA: Wyoming...
GACCGTTCCGTCGAAGCGGACGTCGAGATCGAATATCGTCCCAAGCCCGGCTACAGCCACAACCAGGTTAACCCCGGTCGTGTTGTTATCCGGGATGGCCACCGGCGCGCCGGTATAGCTCACGGCCACAGGAGGAGCGCAAGTGGGGCTCGGTGGCGGAACGGTCGCTGTCGGTGAAACTGTCGCCGATGGTGAAGCGGTAGCTGTCGCTGATGGAGTTGCCGTCGGGGTCGGGGTTGGACACAGAGCCTGATTAAAGATTTCCAAGGTATTAACCGGTGTTCCCGGAGCGGCTCCAGTATAACCGCCAGCCAGCCAGACTCGGCTCCCATCGCTATCGGCTGCGAGATTGCGCCGTGGGGTCACGAAGGGCAGGCCGGTACTCCAGGTGCCTAGACCTGGGTCATAAATGTCCACCTGATTCGACGGATTGGGCGCAGTGCGGCCGCCGCCCAGAACCCACATCTTGTTCCCCACGTTCACCGCGCGCGTTTCCCCTGTCGCTCTCGGGATGTTGGCAATGGGAGAAATAGAGTCGCCCACCGGATTGTAGACGAAGGAGTTGTTGCTGTCGGTCAGGACGCCACCCACCACGGTCGCGCCGCCACCGGTGAAGATCAGAGTGCCAATGGTGGTTGTCGGCGCGTAGGCCACGGCCACCGGTAGAACCGCGCTCTTGAGCGTCCACTTCGACCCGACCGCTAGAGTGGGATCGAACTGGTAGATGGTGTTCAGTGCGCCGGCGGGGGTGATAGTGAATCCGCCCAGGATATAGAGCTTGTTCTGGAAGACCGTAAATCCGCCCGGCAGGTTGCTTGTCCCGCCAGCGCCCGGCCAGTTATCACCCGCCGCCAGAGATGTGATCACGTCGGTCACTGGGTTGTAACTAAAGACACGCGCCGTGGCCGTGGTGGCGGCCGCGGCCGAGCCGCCCACGCAGTAAATCTGCTCGGTCCCGCTGACGGTGAGGGCGGCGCAGGCCATGTTGTTCACCTGGTTGTCAGGATAGAGGGCGGCCTTCGGAGCCCACAGATTAGTCCCCGGGTTATACTCGAACGGGACCGTGAAGTCGCTTCCGGCCACGTCTGTACTGCGCCCGCCCATGACGTAGAAACGCTGGTTGGTTGAAAAGTAGACGCCGGTCGAGCGGACTGCGTTGGATGGAAGGTTTGGACCGGCCGCCCAACTGGGTGAGCAACCCGGCGTGGCCGAAGCTGAGGCGGTAGCTGTGGGCGTTGCGGTGGCTGTAGCAGACGGTGACGCCGTAGCGGTAGCTGTAGGCGTTGCGGTGGCTGTAGCAGACGGTGACGCCGTAGCGGTGGCTGACGGTGTTGCCGTGGCGGTAGCAGACGGTGACGCCGTAGCTGTTGGTGTAGCAGTCGCCGATGGGGTCGGACTCGCAGTTGGTGTTGGAGTCGGAGTAGGTGTCGGCGTCGGACTCGCCGTTGGCGTTGGAGTCGGGGTAGGTGTCGGCGTCGGACTCGCGGTTGGTGTCGGAGTTGGTGTTACCGGAGTAACAGTTGGCGTGGGCGTCGCGGTTGGGGTGGGAGTCGGCGTAGGTGTCGGAGTGGGCGTGGGGGTTGGAGTAGGTGTTGGGGTCGGCGTTGGCGTCGGGGCGATAATTACCACCGTGAACTGCCGCGTGGTGGTGTCTACTCCGCTGTTCAGAACGCCCCCATTGTCCTGAACCGTTACCGTAATCTGGGCCGAGCCGGATTGCCCGGCTACCGGTGTGTAACTCAGCGATCCCGTGGTGCTGGGATCCGTGTAGTTCACCGTCGGGTTCGGAATTAGCCCGGTGTTATTCGACACCGCGCTCACGGTGACCGTCTGCGTGGACTCATTCGCCGGACCTTCGGTAATCCCGGAAAGGTTCACTGTTTGGATCCCGGAATCCTGCGGAATCGGGGCCGGATCCGGGATGGCGTTCAAGGTCGGCGCATCGTTCACCGCCGTGACGTTGATGTTGAAGGTCTGGATGGCGGACGTATTCACACCGCCGTTGGCTGTGCCGCCGTCATCGTGGATTGAGACGGAAACAATCGCGGTGCCGTTGGCATTGAGGGCCGGCGTGTAAGTCAGCTGTCCCGTCGCCGAGACCGCGGGCTGGACGGAGAAGAGGGGATTGTTGTTGTTGGTGACAATGAAATCGACCAGCTGGGTCGACTCATTCGCGGGGCCGGGGGAGATGTTGGTGGCCCAGCCCGGGACGGTCTGCGCAGCGGCGTCTTCCAGCACGGTCTGATCCGCTCCCTTGGTGAAGCTCGGGACGTCGTTGACCGGTGTCACCGTGATATTAACCAGCGCGCCGCTGGCGGCGAAGACCGTGCCGTCCGAACCATTCCAGCCGAAGCTATCCGGGCCGTTGTAGTTTGAATTCGGCGTGTAGGTAAGGGTGCCCAGGCTGGCCCGCGGAATAATAGCATTCAAAGCCACGTTGAGCGCACCGTTAGTAGGCAGTGACGTGATCTGAACGCTCTGGAGGATGTCCATCGCTGCGTTCGGGGCCTGGTTCGGATCGGAGAACCCGGCATCAAACATCGCCGCGGAGAAGGTGAGGACGGCGTCCTCGTTCACGCTCGGGGCGATGTTCGCCACCGTGGGAGGCTGTTGGACCTGGGTCACGGTTGGGTTGGCGGCGCCGGCGACCGTGGGATCGTCCGTCAGCACATTGGAGAAGTTACTACCGCTCACGGTGCCCTGATTGGAGATCGTGGGCGCCGTCGTGGCATTGATCGTGACCGAGTAGGTGACGACGACTGACTTGCCCGCGGGCAGCGTTCCGATGACGACTGGCGAGACGAGGAAATGCCTCTCTGTCCCGGAGTGCGGGGTGGCTCCCCTGGCCTGATCTTTCGCGGGCAGACGGCGTTCACCTTTGGTCAGGTAGCCATACATCAAGCTATCGCGATCCTGTTCGAGATAGGAATCGCCCAGGCCGAGTGCGTGGCCCATCTCGTGCATGATGGCGGTGAGAAGGTCGATTCTTCCGGCTGGCGCGTCAGCGGGATCGGTGTAGCTGCGAGTGGAGGAAGTTTCTTGCGCAAAGAGCGCGTCGCTCTGTGTGCTTGCGTCAACGAACCATCCGTTGCCGCCCGCGTTGTCGCTGACGCGGATGTCCGTGCCGCTTGCTTCGCCCAGATGAAGATTGGACAAAGCGGCCACGTCAAAACGGAGCTGGCGCAGGATGGCGACTTGCTCAGCCGACAATCCGGTTGCCTCCCACCGCGCGATCGCGGCCGAAACCATGCGATCCAATTCGACCTTGCTGAGGAGGTCGTGACTCGGAGCTGGAATAACTGGCGCGGTGGCCTTCGATGAGGCAGGCGCCGCGTTGACTGGCATTGCTTCTTGTGAGGTGAAACTAGACGCTTCCACGCCTCCTGGAGCAGCCAGGAGAGGCGCTGCTGTTGGATAATTCGGACCCTTTACCCGTGGTTTCGGTACGTTCTGTTTGATTCTGCCTTCCATCCCCTCTGGTATGACGATTCGGACATACCCATCGTCGAAGGTATCCTGATACGCCTCGGGGTTTGCGGTAACTTCTTCGGCCGTCGGCCCAAAGCCGGGATTTGGCGCGCTGCGGCAGGTATTGTCGGGCGCCTCCTGCATACCGATTGGCGCGGTGCCGCTGAGCAGCACGTCGGTGGCGTGGCCGGCATCGTTCTGCCCGTTGTGGAAGGTAGCGATGGTCGCCGCGACGGTGATGGTCTCGTTGAAGTTGGCATCGCCATCGTCAAACCGCTCAATGATGAAGTTGGAGCTGTCCCGCCGGCGGAGGAGGAAATCGCCTATCGCGCCGACGTTGGTCGAGTCGTTGCTGGCGCTGTCGATGCAGAGGGTAGTGGTGTTGCGTCCGTCCACGTGCATGCCATTGACGGCGAACACGGGGAAGGGGGTGTTGTCGTCGATGTTATTGATGCTGTTGTCGCGCAGGATCAGGTCGAAGCGGCCGACCTCGGCGTCGGCGTCGTTATCGAGGCGTGACTGGGCAAAGAAGCCCTGCTGGTCGGTGTGCCTGGTGGTGTTGTTATTGACGAAGACCACCGTGTCGGCGTCGCCCTGACTTTCCATGGCGATGCCGATGAGGTCCCGGGAGCCGGAGTCGATGGTGGCGTCGCCGATCGCGTTCCCGCTGATGGTGCCGAGCACGTCGAGGTTATTGGTCGCGGTGGTGCCAAACGAGATGTTAACCGCGTTGCTGATGTTACGGAGGAAGGTGTTGTTCGAGATGTTGAAGTTGAGGTCGGCGCTGAAGCTGCCCTGCATGCTGATGCCAACGCCGTCCATATCCAGGAAGGAGGTGTTCGAGACGTTAAAGGTGCGGGTGGTGGTTCCGTCGCCGTTGACTACGATGCCCGCCGCGAACACGTCTTTGACGACGCTATTGGTCAAATTGACGGTCACGTTGGCCGTCACGGTCGGGCTAAGCGTGATGCCGTTGCCGTTTTCGCCGGCGAGGTCGTTGCCGATGACGGACCCGGAGATGGCGAGGTTCGTGAGCGTTCCGCTGGCCGGCGTCAGGCGGATTTCGTCGTCAGGCGCGCCGGTGATGGTGCAGTTGGTGATGGCGCAGGTGCCGAGCAGCTCGTTGGCGCGGAGGTTGGCCTCGAGAGGGTCCGCCACGTCGCTGTTGTTATCCAGGAAGCTGCTGATCAGATCGAAGTTCGTCGCGTCGTCGGCGAAGATGCCGCTGTTCAAATTGTTCCTGATCCACATCCGGGTCAGCGACACGTTGCTTGTGTTAATGAGCGAAATGCCGTCGCCCGATTTGCCTTGGATGGTGCCGCCCGTGCAGTCGGCGGTGTTGGGGGCGGTGACAGTATTAGCGGTACCCACGGGTTGAACCGTGACCGCGCCGCCGCATTGGCCGCTGGAATTACCTTTAACCTTTAAGCCGCCGACCGCGCCGGTGTTGTTGAGGACGATGCCGTTGGCGCCGCCATTGGAGTTGATACTGCGAAACTCCAAATTATTGGCGCCGATGGTCGTGTTGGTAACAGTCAGGGCCGTGCCGCTGGTCGATGTGAGCGTGTTGACCACCGCTCCGGTTGCCGCCGGAGCGCACGGGGTTTCGTCGCAAACATTCACAGTCCCGCCATTGGTCGCTGTGAACGAAGCGTTCGTACCGGTGCTGAGAACGACGCCGCCTGTGAATGTGACCGTCGCCACCCCACTCTGATCGTTATTATCGAGGAGAACGCCGGTGCCGGTGTCGCTGACCGCGCCGGTGAAATTCACATTACCGGCGCCGCGGCCAGAAATGGAAATAGAGCGACCCACTGCGGAAGTGATCGTCGCATTGATGTTGAATGCACCGCTACCGCCGCTGAGCAAGAAACCACCGCCCGTGCCGCTGCCGCTCGCAATTGACGTATCCGTCGTGGCCGCGGTTCCGATCAGGCCGGTGGTTACACTCGTACCCTGGACTGCCGTTACGGTACTCCCGGTGATGGCTACGCCGAGGATCGTGTTGTTGTTGGCCAGGAAGACGACGTTACTTCCGGCGATAGCGGTCCAGGCCGGCTTGGTTCCGCCGACCGCGGGCCGTGCCGGTGTGTCTGTGCCGTACGAAGTTCCCATGACCGCATCAAAGCTGGCGCCGCTGGCTCCCTCTCCCACCACCCATTCGTCGGCATGGAGAGTGATGCCGTTGCCATAGGTGCCGCTGGCGAGATAGATGCGATGACCGATCCCGTCGACCGCCGCGGCCAGCGGAATGGTCTGAAAGGCCTTCGAGTTGGTGCCCGTCCAAGTACCATTCCCGCCCGCCGGCGCTGAGTCATCGACAAACCAGATCACCGGCCCAACCACGTTCATGGTGACCGTTCCGGTGGCGCTGCCGGCAGGCGTGCCCGTCACACCGTTGCTGATCGTGTAGGTAAAGGTGTCCGAGCCGGTAAAGCCGGCCGGGGCGGAGTAAACGAAGCGGCCCACGTTGGCACCGCTGGTCGTCATCGACACCAGACCGCCATTGGCGCTGGTACCGCTGGTGGTGATAGTCAGCGCGGAGAGCGCGACCGGGTTTCCGGCCAGGATACCAGGATAGTCATTGGTCACGACGGTGAAACCGCTCGTGGCCGTGTTCACGGTCATGTTCGCTGCGATGTTTTGCGGATAGGTGTCATCCAGCGCCACGGGCGTTACGTTGAGTGAGCCGGCCACCTCGGAAGTATTGGCCGCCGTGGGATCCGTCAGCGTGACGCCGGTGGCGTCACTGGTGCCGGTGCTGTTGATCTGAATCGTGTAAGTGACCGGATCGCCCGGGTTCTTTTTCGTCGCCAGCGGCGTGCCATCATCGTTCGTCGCCGTGACGGTCACTTGCGCGGACGCAAGCTGCGCGGTGCCAACGAGTAATGCCAAAGCAATCACAGCGTTGCGTGAGGTTGCCTTGAGTGCGGTGGAAATCAGTCGATCAAGGAGGGCGAGTGGGTGAGGTTGCATAAGCGTGGGGACGAGCAGCAAGTAGGGGGCCGATTAGATGCAGTTTTTAGAGAAAACGCGGAGACATGTCCAGATTATTTTTGTCGCGACACAGTGTTGTAACGTGCGGGGAAATCATCGAGCGATCCGATGATTTCAAATCACACTCCCAAGGGCTGACTCCGCCGATCTCCCACTGAAATCAGGCTTCTGATTTGAGTTCGGGAGATTGGAGTGCTCGCTCGATCCGGCCTGCGTTGGTGAACGCTTCGCGCCAATGAGGATCCTCGAACAGATCCGTTGTGACCCACCCACGCGTGTCCGTCCTCATCTGGTGGCCGAGCAAAACGTAAAGCCAGACCGCGCCGTCGGAATAGGATTGGCCGAAAATCGCCCGCAGCCGGTCGAACTCGGCGATAACCATCCTGCTGCGCAACCCCAACGCGGAGTCGATCGCGCTGGAAATCAGAGGTGTGGTCAGGGCGCGTTTCACTTCGTCCATCCCGGCCAGTGCGGCAAATGTGGGAAGTTCTCTCACAAAAGCCGCCGCGATCGGTTGGGCTGCGGTCGAATGGCTGGTGGAGGCGAAGAGCTGCGCCTTCCATTGCGCGAAATCTGCCCCCTCCCGTAGTCTCGCGGCTCGCGCCTCTCCCGTGCCGCGCAAGGCAGCCTCCACGGACGCGACGGTCGTAGCCGGACGAGTAACAAGTTTCAGCTCCGAGTTAAGCGCGCCAAAGGGATCGGTAAAAGCCTTCCTTGCTGGATCAAACATGAGCGCATCATGCGCAAAGATGATATTTTCGGCCTGGCCGAGCTGGGCCAGGCGGGCCGCGAAATCCTCCACCGACAGATTCTCGATGAGGCTGGCGCTTCCGGAGGAAACCAGGGAAAGCCGGTTGCCACCCGCAAAAATATGATTGGAGGGAGGGGTTAAGAGCGTGATCGCGAGTTTAACGAAATCATTCACCTGCACGAGCAGATGCACCCCGCCCACGCCGCCGTGAAGGCGGCCCAGGACTGAAATACCCGTGAGCCGCACGGAAGCGCCGTAGCTCGCCGCGAAATCAAGCAGGCGCATTTCGGCCGCGTCGAACGAAAGCACGCCGGCAGTTCTAGTACCGGAGGAGAAAGCTGTGCCAGGACGAAGCAAGGTTGCACCAACGACCAGTGAACTGAGGCGAAGGAAGGAGCGGCGATCGGAGTTCATTTAGAATTTGGATTTCGGATGGGAGTGAAACGCAACCTCCTTGAAATTTGATTAAATTTCGTGCGCGGTGTCAAGCCGCGTCATCGTAGCAAAAACAACGCCAGACGTTGAGTTACCCGCTGGTGAGAGATCGGACGATTCGCGACGACGTTAGTCGGTGAAAATCTGTGTTCATCTGGCGAGGAAGTTGGTTAGCATTGCGGCATGCTCGACCTCGCCAAAGTCCGATGCGCTGAATTCGCAGCCTGCGTGAATCAGGATTTCCAAATCGCCACCAGCGCCGGACCGATGGTCGTGCAACTTTTCGAGGCTCGTTCGCGACCTGCCCCGGATGACGGGCGTGATCCGTTCACGCTCACGTTCCGCGGGCCCCCGCCGCTGCGTTTGCCGCAGGGGATTTACAAGATGAGCAATGCGCAGATGGGCGAGATGGAAATTTTCCTGGTCCAAATCGCCGCCGATCAAGACAGCAGCACCTTTGAAGCAGTGTTTAACTGACTGTCATCCTGAGCGAAGTCGAAGGAACTCTAACCTTTCCCGTTTCGTTCGGCACTGGCACAGAAGGCAAATCAAGAGATCCTTCGACTAAGCTCAGGATGACAATTTAGGGAAAGCGCGCTTCCCAACCTTTCCGGTTTCCGGTTTCCGGTATCCGCAATTCCTAGCTGCTCCACTCGAGCAGCAAGTACACTCCCTTGTCCTCGACCTGCTGGAAACCGAGCCGCTCATAGAGCTGCAGCGCGGGATTAAGGCGCTCGACATGGATGCTTAGTTTTTTGCCTGCTCCCCTCGCTTCTTCCTGTAACTCTTTGAGCAGCTTGGTGCCGATACCCGTGCCGCGATGCTCGGGCAGAAGCGTGATGTCGACGATGCGGATCTCCTTTTCCCAGCGCGCCAGATACAGGCGCCCCGCCGGCACGCCAGAACGCTCGATGATCTGAAAGGAAGCACCTGGGTAATTCGCCGTGTAATGCGTCGTCTGCGCGTCGAACTGCATCCGGCAGAACGCCATCTTCTGCTCGTCGCTCCAGTCGGTGACCAGCAATTCCTCCGCGCGGGTGCTGGCATAGACGGCGGCCAGAAATGAATCGTCCTCCGGCGTAATGGGACGAAGGGAGAGTGATAAGGACGGCAAGCAGTAGCCTATAATATCGAAATTCGAAGTTCGCCGTAACGCGGGTGAAGGAGAGGCCGGGCTTTCAAATCCGAAACAAGGTTCAAATGATCACAAAGCGGAAATGATCAAAACGGAGATCCGTTTCGGACTTAGGTCCTTCCCGATTTGAAGTTGTTTCGAGCTTCGAACTTCGATCTTCGAATTTCGCGGCACTAGCCGCGCGGCGGGAAGACCCCCTGCAACGCGATGCAGAAGTTCAACACCAGGTAAGGCATCATGTTGTTGTGCGGCAAGTCGCCACCAGCGGGGGGCAGCGCTTCGGGGGCCATGGCCACCAAATTGGCGTTGACGGTCTGCTGGTAGACGTTGGTCGTGCCGAAACGCGCCAGCGTGTTGCCGGCAGGAATCGGTGTGTCACCCATCGTGTTGTTGCCGCGCAGGGTGTGCGCATGCGCCGGTATCTCGGATTCCAACAGGGTCACAACCTCCGAGCCGCCCGTCTCGCCCAGATCATGCAAGGAGAGTCCTGGGCCCTGGCCGGGATGCATCGGCGCGTTGCTCTGCATATCGGGAAGAGCAAAGTTGCTTTTGCCGTTGCCGCCATAGGTCGTACCAAGCAAGGAGAAGAGGGCGGTATTCTGCGAGAGGGGCAGTAGTTGCCCGTTACAAAACGCCCAGCCTCTCGGCGGGAAGTTAAAACCGAAGATGCGAATTTCTGCTACAAATGGGTCTGCCATATTAATTCTCCAATTTCTAAGGACTATGGTTGCGGGAAAATACCGAACAGTGAGATAATAAAGTCGACACAGAGGTACGGCTGGAAGTTGGTGTGCGGCTGGCTCCCGCCTACTGGGGAAATAGATTGCGTCGCCATGTTCACCGTCGGTGGGCTCTCGATATAGAAGTCGACACCTACCAGCGCTTCCTCGGCGCACAATCGACCGGCCGGCGAGCCGCTGTCGGCCTGTCCCGAGTTCGCGAGCAGCGGGTGCGTGTGGGAGGGAGTCTGTTGGACTGTCAACGTTATCTGCTCGGCGCCGCCCGTTTCCGCCAGGATAAAGCCGTTGCCCTGGTGAATGGGAATGCGGCCTCGCAGGTCGGGAAGGGCGAAGGTTTCCTGTCCATCACCGCCATAAGTTGTGCCGATTAATTGAAACAGCGTCTCGTTCTCCGAAATGGGCAGTAGTTGCCCCTCGCAAAACATCCAGCCGGCGGGAGCGAAGTTACCCGCGAACATTCTGATTTCTCCTACATATGGTTGGGCCATAAGTTTCTCCTTAGTTTTGTGACGGGAAAATACCGATCAAGGCTATGCAGAAGGTCAGCGTGAGGAATGGCTGCATATTGAGGTGCGCCTGGCTGCCGCCGACGGGCGGGACGCTCCCTGCATTCATCGGGACCAGGTTGGCCGGGGACGCGTAAATCAGGGTCGATGAAGCGGCGAGAAGGTTTCCGGCCGGCCCAAAGGGGACGGGGGCGTTTCCAGGTGTCGCTGATGCGCTCAGCACATGAGTATGCGTGGGCACTTCCGAGACCGTAAGTGTGTGCGCCTGCTCGCCGCCTTTTTGGCCCTGGACGTTGAAGGAACCGCCTACGTGAATCGGCGTGGCTCCCCGCAGGTCGGGGAGCGCGAACGTAGTCTGGCCATTGCCGCCGTACATCGTGCCGAGGAGCGAGAAGAGCGCCTGGTTCTGGTTGATGGGCAGGAATTGTCCGTTGCACTGCGCCCACGTTCGCGGCGCGTAGTTAAAACTCATGATGCGGATTTCGCCGAGAAATGGTTCAGCCATGGTGGATCAGCCGGTTGAGGTTAGGAGAAAGAGCTAAGCGGGAGGTCGTCGAAAGCGGTTAGGGGTTGAGGGTGGGGGATTCGTTGTTATCCAGCATGAAAAAATCTGTCCAGCTTTTTCTAGAATCTTTTTTTGAACTTCACACGGAGTTCACGAAGGAACACGAAGAGGATACTTTGGGTCTTCTGTAGCCGCTTCGCTGTGCGAAGCGCGAGGAACGCGCGACTTCAACACCCTGAGTCGCCCACAGGGCGGCTGCTACAGAATCGAGCAGCGATCCCGCCATTCCGTACAGCAAGAGGGCGTTCGCCGTAGCGAACGCCCTGCAAAAGCTAGCCTCCTCCGCCAAAGTGGCTACGGCGGCTGGATTCGGTTTTTACTTAATGGGTTTGAGGCTTTTCATGATTTCGCCCAGCACCTTGTCATGTTTCTTGGTGCCATCGGGCGAGCCCCAATAGGCGACGAGCAGGACCTTCTCTTTGTTCGCGGCGAGAATCATGAGACTGATGATCGCATCGCCTTCCTTGTCCTTGCCGTTCCAGGTCACATCGATCCCTTCCATTCCATTGAGCTTGCCCTCGCTTTGTTTCATCGTCTTATCATCGACGGTGACGCCCTGTTCGCTCAGGTATTCGACCGCTTCCACGATAGCCTTGTCCATCCCCTTGGCATCGGTGGCTTCCACATAGAAGTAGACTTCGTCGTCGGGCGATTGCGATTCCACGCCGGAGTCGATTTCCTTCGATTTCCAGTCATCTGGAATGGTGATCGAGGCGAAAGATTCTTCATCCGGAATTTTGAAAGTCTTGCCGTAGGACGGAGTAAGAAGGGCGAGAGCGAGGAGGAGTGCGAGTGAGGTTGTTTTCATTGGAGGCGTTTCTACACGCTCGGGCATCGCTTGTCACGCAAAGGGTTCAGGAATTAAGGGTTCAGGGTTCAGACTGGGAGCGTTCGGCCCTGAAACCTGAACTCTGAAACCTGAAACCTCCGACGATCGTCAGGGCGGCGGGACCGGATCACGCGTTCCCGCCGGCACCCAGGGCATGCAGCGGAATAATCGCCCTGTCGTGAGCCAGAGCCCTTTGGGGAAACCATGCACATGCATCGCTTTTTCTGAATACAGGGAGCAAGTGGGCTGGAACCGGCACCGTAGGAAACGGTCGGAAAGCGGCTTCAAGATAGCCCGATACCCGCCGAGCACGATCCTTTCATAAAGCACAACGGAGATCTGTCGCCGCGGTGGCCGGCTCCAATCGCAAATCGCCGCGGCGACGAGGACAATGACAATCAAGATGATCCAACCGCGGCGCCGGTTCTTCACGGATTAGCGCGCGGCCACCAAAAGCGGATATCGGAAACCGATACCGGAAAGGAAAAGAAAGCAGGACAGAGATCCTCTTCCCTATCCGGTTTGAAAGCCCGGCCTCGCCATTGGCTGCGTTACGGCCGGTATCCGAAATCCGGTTTGTGATTCCCGCCTTACGGATTAGGCCCGCTGGGGATCGTTTTTGGCCGGGTCACCAAATGGATGATCCAACCGATTAACCAGGTAAACGGGATCCAGGTCAGCACTTTTACTAAACCAGCATTCGGTGATTGGCGCCGGGTCGCGTCTTTCGTCACCCAGATCGCGGCCCAGAGCCAGAGCGCGACGCTGATGACCATGGGAATTGCGCCGAGCCCGCAGATTGCCGCGAAGAGACCCGCCGCTTGGGCCTCGGTGAGCTCCACAGGCGTGGGACTGGCATCGTCTTGGGCAAGAAGAGCTGTCGCCGTGAAAAATAGCGTTGGAAGACCAGCAAGGAGTCGCTTCATAGGGGCTTGATTACAGATTTTCGCGATCGCCTGTCAACGTAATAATTCACGCGACTGCGCGCTCACTCGTTTCTCCAACCAGTCACCGACGGGACCGTGTGCGCCCTATTTGGGCATGCCCTCGGCAATCCCCTGCAACATGGCAATGCCACCGAAAAAGAGAAGATAGAGCAACCAGGACAAGGCGGCGAAATATCCGATAATCAAACCGGCCAGAGCTAGGCCGCGGCCTTCCAGCTCGGGTCTTGCCTTAATCTTTGAAAGCGCGAGATGTCCGCACACCACGCCCCCAATCCCAAAGGCGGGCCCGCAACAAAAGGAAAGCAGTCCAACCAAACTGAGAACAAGCGACCAGATGGCGAGCGGCTCCGTTTGGGTGGTGGGGACCGAAGCAATCACGGGACCTCCGCCCGTGGACGCCGTGACGGCCGGCACGCTCGAGGTTGGAGTGACTGATGGGCCGCTGCCGCTTACGCCAGGCACCGTTGAAAGGGGCGCCCAACCGGCCGCACCTTCATACCAGGCCTGATCGGAAAGGTTCAAAGTGCCGGCAGCCAGTTGGCGGTTCACCTCTTCGAGCGAGAAAGGGCCCATTGGCTGTCCGTTGCGAGCTATGTGAATCTGCATCTTGCGAGTGTGTTAAGGCCCGCAAATCAGGGCAAGCAGAAACTCTTCGGTTATCTTCCTGCTCCTGATCCTGATCCTGATCTTAATCCTGATCCTCTCCATTTGATCACACCCCCGGAGCAGGGATCAGGAGCAGGATCAAGATCACGAGCAGGAATCCAGGCACGCATCGCGGCAAAGAAAACTTGTCCGAGGGCATGCAGCTGGCCAGCATTGCGCTCACTCGTTAGGCATCGCTGACTGGGAGTTGTCGATTCTCTAAGTAACGTCTAACGTCTAACGCTCAGCGCCCTTTTGCATGAAAAAGAGTCTTTCGTTACTCCTCGAGCGGTATCCGGTTCTGCAACTGTGTCGGAAGGAACTGAGTTCTGCCTTGGACCTGTTGGTCGCTGCTTATCAAAGCGGAAACAAACTCCTGGTCTGCGGCAATGGAGGCAGCGCCGCTGATAGCGAGCACATGATCGCGGAGTTGATGAAAGGCTTTCTGAAACGCCGTCCGATCTCTGCGTCTCAAACGGCCCAGCTTGAAGCCGCGGATGCGACAGAGGGGAAAGCAATTGCCTTGCGTCTGCAAGGAGCGCTGGCCGCGATTTCCCTGGCATCGCCGTTGTCGCTCACCAGTGCGATTGCCAATGACATCGATTTCGAAATGGTTTTCGCCCAGCAAGTCTATGGCCTCGGACGCCCCGGCGATGTCCTGCTGGGAATTAGCACCTCTGGGAACTCGAAGAACGTTTCGAACGCGGTCATTGTGGCGAAAGCCCTCGGGCTCAGAACCATTGTCCTGACCGGCCGGTCCGGTGGCGCGTTGGCGCCGCTGGCTGACACGGCGATCAAGGTCCCGGCCGACGACATCGCAGAAATCCAAGAGCTGCATCTGCCGGTCTACCATTGGTTATCGACGGAGTTGGAAGAGTTCTTCTTTCCCGGCTAAGGAAATGTAAAGCTGCTTTGGGCCAAGCGCCTAGCAGACCAAACAGGCGCTTGGCCCAAGCGCCTCTACACCCAGCTCCCCGCGCTAGATGACGCGATCGTTCCCGCCATCGACCGGGATTTGCGCGCCGGTAGTCTTGGCGAAAGCGGGTCCGCAGAGTTCGGCCGCCAGTTCGGCGACGTCAATGCTTCGAACTTCTGTCTTGAGGACGTTGTTGCGTTTGTAGGCTTCGACTGACAAACCATAGCTCTCGGCGCGCGCCTCGAGCACTTCCTTCGTCCAAAGAGCGGTGTCGAAAACCGCATTGGGGTGAAGCGTGTTGACGCGGATGCCTGCCTCACCCCACTCCAACGCGGCCACCCGCGCCAGTTGCGTCAACGCTGCCTTCGAGGCTGAGTAGGCAGCGGCGCCCGGTCCCGGAGCGGCCACGTTCTTGGATCCAATGACAACAACGCGTCCGCCTTTGGGGGCGAGCTTGAGCAGCGGATAACATTCGCGCATCAGCGTGAGATTGGCGTCACAGTTCACCTCCAGAACGCGCCGCCATTCGTCGAGGCCGAGCTTTTCAATCGGCGTGCCGCCAGGAAAGACGCCAGCATTGAGGATCAACATATCCAATCCGCCGAAAGCACGGACTCCAGCCTCCAAGGCACCAGCGACGGCTTCCTCCGACGTGATATCACACGGCAGTCCGAGGAAGTCGGGCCGAGCGCCGGCAGAGGTGGATACGGCCGGATCGAGATCGAGACCTACTACTGCCGTCCCACGTTTTAGCAGAGCCTCCACACAAGCTCGCCCTATCCCCGAGGCCGCCCCGGTGACCAATGCGATTTCACCACCGAGAACCGGCGGCGTTCCCGCGCGCCGCAATTTCGCCTGTTCCAGGTCCCAGTACTCGAATTCGAATAACTCCTCCTCGGAGAGCGCCCGATAACCACCAAGGGCTTCCGCCCGCAAGATCACGTCGATGGTATGCGAGTAAAGATCGCAGGCGATGCCGGCCTCCCTGGCGGAGCGGCCGACGCCGGCCAGGCCCCATTCCGGATCGAGAATAAGGCGGGGCGCGGGATCAAGCATGGTTTTGGGCTCCTTCGCGCGAGAGGCATTGCGGGCGAAGTAGGCGCGGTAGGCCTCCGCATATGCGGCCACATCGCGGCCCAGCATTGGAAAGCGTTTGGTGCGAAGGATGTGATCGGGCGTAGCCGGGCCTCTTTGCGAGAGATCCCCGGCCTCGCCCGACCGAGCGAAGGCGCGAAACTTCGGATCTGAATGGATCGAGATCACTACGGGCGAGCCGGCGGCGACGGCGATATTGCGTCTGAGCCCGGCCAGCTCCAACCGGACTTCCTTCTCAAAGGGATCCACCTCCGCGAGCGTGAGGTCCCAGGCGTTCTTCTGCTTTAGATACGTTTCAGCGCGGTCCACCAGCGCAATCATTCAGCCGTACGATTCCTCAGCCGTCGCTCCGAAGGAGAAGATGCCATGCTGCATCAAAACCATACCGAGCGTCGCAGGCTTCGCCTCCGCCGCGAATTTCGCCGCGCAAACTTTCGCCAGATCGAACCCCGGCATGACGTACGGAACGACGACGACATCGTCGCCATAGATTTCGCGGATTCGCCTCTCGCCATCGGCCGAGTTAGTGATGGCCAGGACTGCGTCCGCATGCGTGTGATCGACAAATTTGTGCGGCAGCACCGCGTGCAGGATCGTCTCAACCGAAGGAGCTGGCGCGCCGGCGTGAGTGACCTGAGTGGCGAGCTCGTTCACCATCGCCGGATCCGACAACGCCTCGACTTTTGCGAGCTTCAACAGGTGGGCCATCCGGACCGGAGCGAATCCCTCGGCCTGGATTGTTTCCAAATCCCACCCGCTGCCTTTGACGTAGAGAATTTCTTCCTCCTCGCCCAAGACATTGCGTTCCCTGATCTTGACGGAAGTATTGCCGCCACCGTGCAGCACGAGGCTGGCGTCCCGGCCCAGGAGCCGGGAGGAGTAAACCCTTTGCTCCAGGTCGGAGTTGTATTTGTTCGCCTCGATCGGGTCCCAAAGGTTCTTCATTAGGCTTGAGTGGATTGAACAGATGCCAATTCAATTTCCAATCTAAAAAACGAGGCAAGGTTGTCCTGGGCCATGGCTGAGGGCTCTGAAAACCGGAAAGAAACGGAAAAAGAGGGGAAAATATTCTTGATCCTAAGGAAAGATTCTGCGTATCATCCCGTCCTCACCTTGGTCATACAACCCTAATCCAGAAAAAAACGTTCATGATTACATCCAGAATAACTCGATTCCTTTCCATCACGGCTCTCGTAGTCGGCTTCTCAGCGGCGGCGCAAGCGCAGGCGACCCGAACATGGGTCTCCGGCGTAGGCGACGATGTTAACCCATGCAGCCGCACCGCTCCTTGCAAAACTTTTGCGGGCGCCATCTCGAAAACCGCCACGGGCGGCGAGATTTCCGTGCTCGACCCAGGCGGCTACGGCACGCTGACCGTAACCAAGGCGATCACGGTTGATGGCGGCTCCGGCGCGGGCTGGGGTTCGACTCTTTTCTCGAGCGTCAACGGCTTCATCATTAACATCACCACCGGCCTCGCGTCGGACAAAGTGATCCTGCGCAACTTGAGCATCAACGGCGCAGGCACCACGCTCGGGGTCGACGGCATCCGGTTTCTCGACGGCCAGCAGCTGACGGTAGAGAACGTTCGCATCTTTAACTTCAGCGGCGACGGCATCGAGGTCAATCAGTCGCAGGGTTGTAACCTCTTCCTCAAGAACGTGAAAATCACGCACGGCGCCATTGGGATCAAGACCGCGAGTAGCGCCGGAACGATCGCCGGGACTATGCGAGATGTAGACATCGACGCCATGAGCAGCCACGGTTTCCAGGCGACGAGCGCTACTCTCATGGGCCTGCACAATGTTTCGGTGGCCCGTTGTGTCGGTGACGGCATCCGTTCTCAGGCCGCGAATGTGAACCTGATCGTCGAGGATAGCACCATGCTCGGCAACGCCTTCGGGTTCAATGCGACTGCGGGAAACATCCGGATAAGCAACTGCGGCATGTTCCACAACAATACGAACCTGAACGCGGCTGTTACGTCAGCAGGCAACAACCGATCAGCCGGCAACACCACGACCAACGCCCCGACCGCGGGCGGCTTTACCATAAACTAAAGCGTCCCGAGTTTTACCTAGTCAAAGCTCCCGCTCCGGCAATCCCGGGGCGGGAGTTTTTTTGTGGCGCGTATGCCCTCCGCTCGGACGCGGCTCGTAGCCACCGCTTGACGCTTCCCTGGTGTTTAGCTACGGCAAGGACAGGAGATGAGCGCAAACGGCCAGGGCGATTTTGTGGTCGCCGCTGAGATTTTGGATCGCTGCCCAATCTGCGGCGGCCGGGAGCTGCGCGTCTGGCGGAAAGGCCACGACCGGCTGTACCGGGTGAGCCGGCAGCAGTTCACCTATTCGAAGTGTCAGCAATGCCACGTCGTCTTCCTCTCTTCGAGGCCCGCTGAGAGCGAGGCCCACAAATTCTACCCGAGCGACTACGGGCCCTATCAGCCGGCGGGCTTGCCCTCGCGCCAGAGTGAGACCCAGACCACTCTGAAGAAGCCGGCGTTTCGACTCTTGAAAGAAACTCTTCGCAAAGCGGTGCACCGACTGAACGAAGCGGCGGTGCGGCTTTCGCCTGATACCCTGGCGGCTGAACTGGAGAAGTTCTACCGTCCGGAAAGCAAAGGGGCCACCCTCCTGGACTTCGGCTGTGGAACAGACGGCTTTCTCAACCACGCGCGCGACCAGGGTTGGAACACGCTCGGCATGGACGTTTCGCCCGAGACAATTGAACGAGTGCGCCGCAGCGGACATCGGGCTCTTCTCGTGTCCCCGTCAGTCTGGGATGAGGTGGAGGACGAGTCTCTCGACCTCGTGCGAATGAATCACGTCCTCGAACATCTCTACAACCCATCAGAAGTCCTGGCCGCCATTAGATTGAAGATGAGGGCGGGAGGAAAATTCCACCTGGCCTTACCAAACCCCTCCAGTTTCACCTCTCGACTTTTCCGCTCGCGATGGTTTCCATTGGATTGCCCCCGGCATGTGATTCTTTACTCGCCTGCCGTGCTGGAGAGGCGCCTCGCTGAGGCGGGTTTTTCCGACATAAGGGTACGGCATGAGACTATCACCAAGGATTTCGCGCGGAGCCTCGGCTACGTTTTGCACGACCGTGGATGGATCGGGCATGAGGACGTAAAGCAAATGATGCACAGGCAGGGTCTCGCCGAGCTCCTCTTCACGCCGGCAAGGGTAGCGGCGGCGTGCGGCGCGGCCGACAGGTTTCATGTTTTCGCGCGCAAATAATGTCGAGGCGCAGCGCATCACCTCGAGGAAGGCTTCTCCCAGTCCAGCCGGTCGCTGAGTCATAGTGAAACTTCTCGAATGACCCACGGAAACAAGATCTCGGTTGTTTTTGTGCTGAGTGCACCCCGCTCGGGTTCTACCTGGCTTAGCACGGTGCTCGGGAGCAACAGCTGGGCGAAGAGTCTCGGCGAATATTGCAGACCCTTTACGCGGCCAGGCCATTTTGCCTGCAGCCTGTGCGAGGCTGACGGGCTTTCCGAATGCATCATACTTAATGGCATTTCCGACGTCACGCCGCGCGACGCATTTCATTTTGCGGCCAAGCGACTCGACAGTTTGGTTCTCATCGATTCCTCGAAGTCTTTGGACTGGGCTCGATCGTTCCTTTTTCGCGATGACATTGAAGCCAGGCTGATCCATCTCGTTCGAAATCCATGCGGATTTGTTGAGTCGCAGGGACGCCGGCAACCCGAGCTTTCGCCTGATGAGCTCTTAGGAAATTGGGAAGAGACAAATCGCCAGATCGAGGAATTTTCCGCGGCGAGTGGCTGCCCTTATCTTCTCGCTTCCTACGACGACTTGGCCGACGCCCCAAACTCACATTTCCCCGGGCTCTGTGACTTCATCGGCTTTGCCTGGGAGCCAGAAGCAATCAACTATTGGCTAGTGCCGCATCATGGGCCGGCCGGGAACGGTGCGTCGTCGCTCTACCTTCGGAATCGCCAAAGGAATGTCTATCTAACTGGTGATGACGGATTTTATGCCGAGTTGGCCGAGCGACCAAGCGTTGCGGACCGGCGTTGGATTGACCGCCTTCCCCTCGCGTTTTGTAGCAAATCTATCGAGAGCCCTTACGCCCGGCATCTCCAGAATCTCCTAGGGTCGAACTGGCAGCGATTGCTTAACTCAGACCCGAAGCAGGAGATATGATATTGGATTAGCGACAATGTCGCCGCGGACCGACGCTATCATCGCCTGGAAGTCGTTCTCTGACAGCCCCCACAGGGCGAGTGCCAGACTGCGCTCTTTTCTGCCGTGCCGTTATCTGAAGGAAACCGGCTGGCGGTGCGAGATATTCGAACTCGCTCACGTCGGGTCGTACGAGCTGGTAATCTTCCAAAAAGCATACGACGAGGAGAGCATCCTGCTCGCCCAGGCGCTCAAGGACCGTGGAGTGAAGACTGTCTTCGATCTGTCCGACAATCACTTTTTCAATCCGGACGATGTGCCCGCGCTGCGCGAACGCGCGGAAAGGCTCGGCCGAATGATAAAGGTGGTGGACGCCGTCTCGGTTTCAACGCCCGAATTGGGAAAGTTGATCGAGCATGGAGACTGCGTGGTGATTGACGACGTCGTTGAGGCGCCGCCAGGAAACGTGTCTTCCCTGCTTTCAGGTCTGAGAGACCGGCTGACCGATATTGTCTCCGCCAGTCCTTTGCGGATAGTCTGGTACGGTAACGCCGGTCCGGATGGTCCAACGTTCGGGCTCAGCCATTTGCCGAGGGTGCTCCCAGACCTGGAGGCACTCAATGCGCAGACGGACATCGAGCTGACCGTCATCAGCAACTCCGAAGAGTTGTTCCGAAAGCACCTTGGCCAGGTCTCCTTCCCGGTGAGGTATTATGAGTGGAACTACAAATCGTTCCCGCGCATTTTCCGCCGGCAAGACCTGTGCATCATACCGGTGGCCGCCAATCCCTTCACCGCCTGTAAGACCAATAACAGACTCGTGCTTTCCTTGCTCATGGGGGTCCCCGTCATTGCGGACCCGATCCCGAGCTACGAGGAGTTCCGCGACTTCGTTCTGTTTTCGGATTGGCCGAACAGCCTTAGGGCCTATGCCACCGATAAGAAATTGCGCCGGCGACACGTCCGAGGGGCGCAGCATTACATCCGATCCAAATACAACAAGGACCGGGTGGTCTCCCAGTGGTCGGCGCTCTTCGAACGAATGCTTGGAAGCGGGCGCGGGCGGGCTTGAGCGAACCACCAGGAGCTTAGGAGCGTCCAAATACGAGCATTGTCCGCTGATTTGTTCCGGAGGATATCGGACATTAGCCGGTAGCCCCAACCACCGGATCATCATTCGCGTAAACGGAACCCGCCCCGGCAGAGGCGACGGAAAACGGCTAATTTCCAACGTCCCTCCGGGACATCCAATCGGCTACACAAAAACTTAAACCTCTCTAGGGCGCGGCGGCCCGCAGCGCCGCTTGCTCCGCCAGCCACAAATCAGCGTAATCAACCTCCTGCCACTGTTCGAACCACGGACCTCCGCGCGTGAAATGGATGGCTTTTGGTGTCCCAGACGCCGGTCGTTTTGACCATCCTTCGAGCCAATTCCATTCCTCGGGAAGGGCGCCAATATCTTCGTCGGCGACCCATTGGAGGCGGTGCAGGTAGGAACCCGTCTCCGCATTCACGACCTGCGGAGTCAGCTTGCGAACCGAAGGATGGTCGCAATTGAACAGCATGAGCGAAGACCAGTTCTTCCTCGGATAGACCGTCTGGACCTGGCCATCCATTTTCGTGGTCTCGGTGGGACGATAGTCGTGCTGCACGCAATAGACCGCCTTCGTTGGGTCCGCGAAGTTTCGCAGCTCGGCCACGTCCCCAAGCCATAAAAAGTCGCAGTCGCAAAACAACGCCCACCCTTGAAAGTCAGCGAGAAATGGGGTGAGGAACCGGGAGTAGGTAAACTCCGTGGAAGCGAGGGGATCCTCGCCTCGCCCGTAAAGGCCGCGGGTCCTGAGGTCATCAAGCTTGATGGGCGTGATCTCGACGGGGATGGTCGCGCGCCGTTGCAGTGAGAAACGGGCCACGTCGTAGGCCTCGGGCTCTCGCCCGTCCCATCCAATAAAGATTCGAAGTGGCGTCATGAGCATTAACCGGGAGGCGCGCCAAGATAGCCTTTACGTGGTGAAGCGCCCCGATTATTTAATGGCCTCTACTCTCTGGGAGAACCCCTATGATCGAAGCGGAATTGAACGAACTCCTGTCTACGCCGAACGCGCTTCTGAGGACAAGAATTCTCGAGGCCCGGAGCGAGCCCGCTTACCAGCAGCAGTATGCGCCCTCGGCTCGTTGGCAGCATAATTCAATTGTTGAAGAAATGTACAATTGGCGCCGCCATTTTGTCGGAAAGTCGGCCCTCGAGTTCAAGCATTGCGTCCTAACTATCCACATTCGTCGAAACGAGAACCTGCAAGGCCATCTAGACTCATTTTTTGCCCTATGGGAGGAAGAGGCTTCTTTTTTGGCAAAGGCCCTAAGTATCAAGTGGCTTGTCTCGGCATGCGATACCTTCGCAGACCATTGCCAGGACGATGCCGAACGCGCCACCGCGCTCGCAGCTGCTACGCTGATCAAGACGATAAAGATCTACGAGACAGAAATACTATTTCGATGCAAAAGGCTGGAGCCTTCTGAGTGGCCTGAATATAAGCCAACGGATTTCTTCGACGGCTTGATTTCATTTAACATCGGTTACGGCGATGTGGTTGTTAATCTAAAGAAGAGGATAAAAGATTTCGTCCGGCGCGGGACGCCGACCGCCCTGATCCTCGATGAAGTATTCGAGCGAGCGTGCACGTTTGATACGGCCTTCGCCAGATGGCGCGCCGAGCATACCCACGAGCCGACCCGCTGGTGAAATGCCTGGCGGGCGGTCCGGAAATATCCATCCCGCCAGCCTTGCCCGCCACTGAGTAGCGGCCTGTTCAAGGATTCGGTTGTAAAATAGCTACAAATAGCTATCAATGCTTCTGTGACCGAGGCTCACGCGAAATTTGGCCAGAAATGGCGACGAAGCTATTTCGCCGACGCTCACCAAACCCAGGGCTCACGTTCACTTTGTGACGCGATCGGGTCCGGTGGCCTCTGTTCCGGTATTCCATTTCCTGTTGCCCCTAATCCGTGTCGGCCCTGACCAAAACAACTCGCAATCAGACAAGCACCGGCCGGGTAAAAAGGCCTGCCGGCCGTCAAGCCCTCGTCGTTCTCGGGATGCATAGGAGCGGAACGTCTGCTCTCTGCGGCGCGCTCGACCTCGTCGGCGTCGATTTCGGCAATCACTTGATGCCCGCCAACGAGGCGAACGAAAAAGGATATTGGGAACATGAAGAAATTGTTCGTTTTCACGACGACTTGCTCTCATCGCTTGGATCGCATTGGGATGACGACAGGCCGTTGCCGGCGGATTGGTTGGAGCGCGACGTTACAAAAGAAACCCAATCCTGCCTGGTCGCGGTTTTGAGGCGGGATTTCGGGCAGGCTAGCTTGCTCGGCTTGAAAGATCCGCGGATGAGCCGCCTGATTCCCCTGTGGTTTCCGATCTTCGCCAAACTTGGGATCGAGCCTCATTTTGCCCTGACGGTGCGTCAGTCGTTTGAGGTGGCCCGATCGCTCGCAAAGAGGGATGGACTGGATCTCGCCAAGAGCTATTTGCTCTGGCTGGGTCATATCTTCGCCGCGGAATCTGCAACTCGCGGGTACAAGCGAGCCTTTGTGCAATACGATGCGATCCTGGCGAATCCGGTCGCTGCTCTGACGAAGTTGCAAAACGAATTGGCTCTTAGTTTTCGTTTTCCGGACCGCGTCCGAAGCGCCCTCCGCGAATTTGTGGAACCCAGCATGCGTCACCACCATTTCGATCCCCAGGGCGCCGCTGACGGGAGCAATGCCGTGCCGCGTTTGGCGGTGGAAGTCTTCGAAGCCACCCGCAGTTCCGATAATTCGGCGGAAATAGCGGAGAAGCTGGCGCCGCTCTCCTCGGAATTCGCGCGCGGGAGCGAGCTGTTCTATCCCCGGGTAGATCTGGTTGAAACGGTTTTCGAAGCCTTGCCCGCAGGAGGCTCTGTCCTGCGCGATCAAACCGACGGCACGGAACAGCTGGTTCGCCTGGAAATATTCCACCCTGTGGCTGACGGCTATCGCGCCACGGATTCGCAGACCCGTTATTTCCCCAGCGGTTCCTGGAAGGTGCTCGGGATTGAACTGCAAGGCAGGACAGAAAACTCGGACCGTCCATTGCGAATTGATCCCGCAAGTTATCCTGCCGTGATTGATATCGCCGAGATTGCCCTCAAACGACCGATCAGCGGCGAGATAGTGTGGAGCGTTAACCATTTCGAACAATTCGATGCCTTCCAGGTCGCGGGCACCGCTTTTCGAATGCCGCATGAGAAGCATTTGCGAATCTTGAGCTTCGGCGGAGATCCACAGATTCTGCTTCCGCTAGCGACCGCTGGGTTGAACGACGTTCCTTTACGACTGGAACTGTCCGTTCGGGTCGACCCGAGCGCTGAGAGTATTACCGCTTCTCTGGCAGCGTTAAAACTTGGATCTGCCAGGACGCCGCCTGTAGCTGTCCGTTACCTGGAAATTTCGGCCGACGCAGGGGACGGAACCCAGGAGGAGGGGGCCTCTCTCTGCGCTCCGCTTGAAATGGAAAAGTTCAAGACCCTGACCTTTCAGAATATTGAAAGTCTTCGCCCAACCCTAAACCGCCGTTTGCGCATTGACCCCCTTTATCATCCGGCGCTTTTAAGAATATCCTCCATTCGAATCGTTCGCGATTCCGACGGATCGGATTTGTACCGGGCCGAGACGGCCGGGGATTTCGATAGGATCAGCGTGTCACATGGAGCCACCAAACTGGTCGAAGAGCAAAAATTGCTTCTCGGCACCGCCACTGCTGGCCAACAAATCCATTTGCCGGGACTCGATGTCCCGGCCGAGCAGCACCACCGCCTGGAAATCCAGCTGGAAGCTTTCCCCTCCGCCGGAGCCGATCACTCTGTAGCTATTCCGGGAACCATTGATAAATAGCTACACATAGCTATAGAGAGCCATGCAGCGAAGACCCCCCTTCCGAGTAAAACCCTACCGGCACGAAAAGTACAAGTTCGTCGTCCGGGCGAAGCTGCTCGGCCACTGGGAGCGTCGCTACTTTAAGACTCAAGCCGAAGCTGATGCCTTCGCGCGGGAGCAAAACGCGCAGTTTGAGACCTCCAGCGCTCCCAAGGGGTCTGACGGAAATGGTGCCGGGGAACCGACCAGCCACGGATCTCTCCCGCCTGCCCAAATGGAGCCCGAGCCGCATCCAGATGTCACTGAGGAGACCGAGCAAACCGCCGTTTCGGCGGGGGACGCGATTACCCGGGGGAAGACGTTGGCGGCGGATCTTCCGGGCCACTTTCCAAGCCGGCCGGCGACGCCAGGAGTCGCCCACCACCGTGAGGTCGCCAAAGCGCAAACCAGGACCCTGCAAAACGCCATCGCGGAAGCATACGCCACACTGGCGCAACTTGGGTCAGACCTGGCGGCGGAGCGTTCCCGAAGCCGTGAATATCTCAGCCGGGCGCAAGAGCAGCGGCGTGAATTGCAGGCGCTGGCCGAATTGAATGCCCAACAAATCAAGGAAAGAGACAGAGCGCGCGATAATCAGCTCCTTCTCCTCCAACGGGATCTTGAGGAGAAGTCGCGGCAGATAGCCACCTCCCAGCAAGATGCCCAACGACGAGCGCAACAACTATCCGCGCTAGAAGCCGCAGCCAAGGGTAATTCCAACCGCATTGCTCAACTCCAGCGCGATCTTGAGGAGAAATTAGCCCAGGTCGTCCACGTCCAACGCGAGCTTGACCAACAGTCCGAGCTGTTAGAACAGCTGAAAGATCAACTGAAGACCTCGAGCGGCCGGCTTACGCACGCTGAAGACGAGCTTCTTTCCGCCCGCTCGGAAGCCCGGGCCTTGCGCGGCATCCTAAACTCTACCCAGGCAGCCCGCACCGGCCTTGGACGTTATAACTCGATTCTAGAGGAACGCCTGCGGAATATTTCACGGCTGCTACTCCACCCTGGGCGCGGGCCGCGGGGAACAGAACCCGACATTCCGGCTCTGATTGATTCTGTCGCGAGCGAGATCCGTCGAATAGGCCGTCCATCTTTGTGGTGGAAATTAGTCAAAGCCTTCGGCCTTCTCAAATTGACGCAACCCGGCGTGCCACGGACCACCTCAGATCGCCGAGGGCTTGAGACTCACCTGCGCCGTGCGCTCAAGGGAATAAGCAAAGCTCTCTTTTCGGGGAAAACATCGGCTGAAGATACGGCGATCGAGCTCGCCCAATTGCGTGCCCACGTGCGAGAGATCGCTTCTTCGGTCCATCTCCCAACCCTCTTTCAATTCAAGAGGCCGTTGTGGAACGTCATGCAGTGGTCCCGACCGAGCCGGCCCAGCGTCAGCCGAGTAACCGTGGACCTTCTTTTCGATGCGGCGTGGTATCTCGGACAGTATTCGGATGTCGCAGCCTCCGGAGTCGATCCTTTGCGGCACTATCTCGAATGGGGATTCCGCGAACGTCGAAATCCGAATCCAGTCTTCAACACGGACTGGTATCTCTCCCGTAATGACGACGTGGATGGAGCAGAGCTGAACCCGCTCCTACACTACCTCACTTGCGGTGCGCGCGAAGGTCGAGATCCCGGCCCGCTTTTTGATACCATTTGGTATCTGGCGAACAACCCGGACGTGGTGACAACCGGTTTGAATCCATTGCACCACTACCTGGCGTACGGAGCGCGGGAAGGGCGTTCCCCTCATCCTCTTTTCGACGCCGCCTTTTACCTCAAGAAAAATCCGGAACTCACCGGCCTGAACCCGGTGGAGCATTATGTAAAATCAGGCGCCGGCGCAGGCGACAGCCCGCATCCGCTCTTTGATGCAGCCTGGTACCTTGCGCAGAATCCGGACGTAGCTCAAGCGGGTGAAAATCCGCTCCTGCATTATCTGGATCGCGGGTGGCTTGAAGGCCGCAGCCCCCATCCACTCTTCGATTCGAATTGGTATCTGGAAGAAAATCCGGCGGTGGCCGCTTCGGGCATGAATCCGCTGGTTCATTACTTAAAATTCGGGGCCGCGGAGGGTCGCGATCCCAATCCGCTCTTTGATGCCGCGTGGTACAAGAAACAAAGCCCTGAGTTGGAACCGGAAGGTATTAATCCGTTGGTGCATTACCTATTGCGGGGGGCGGCGGAAGGTCGCGAGCCACATCCCATTTTCGATTCGAAATACTACCTCTCCCAGGATCCAGACGCGACGAAGGAGGGGGTCACTCCCTTGGAACACTACCTCCGGGTTGGCGCACAACGCGGGCGAACGATCCATCCACTGTTCGACGCGGAATACTACCGAAACACCTATCTGGCGGAAGTTTCCGAATGGATCGACCCCGCTCAACACTACTTAACCAGAGGATGGAAGCTCGGCCACCGCCCCAACCCGACTTTCGATCCCACCTTTTATCTGCATGTTCATCGCGACGTTGCCGAGGCGCGTCAGGAACCGTTTGGCCATTACCTCCAATCTGGCCAGGCTGAGAAACGGATTACTACCGCAGCGGCTGTCTCCTTCGAACTGCGGCAGCCGGAATTCAAGATTCCACGTGAACCGGCCGCCGTTCCCGTGCCGGCATGCCCTGATGTCAAAGCTATCGCGTTCTACCTGCCGCAATTCCACACCATTCCGCAGAACGACCTTTGGTGGGGCAAGGGGTTTACCGAGTGGACTAACGTCCGAAGAGGCACGCCAAAGTTTGAAGGGCATTATCAGCCGCACGTTCCCAACGGGCTGGGCTATTACGACCTTTCCCGTGAAGGAGTTCTCGAACAACAGGCTGAGTTGGCCCGCGCGGCCGGCCTTCATGGCTTTTGCTTCTATTACTATTGGTTCGGCGGCGAAGTCTTGCTTGATCTCCCCGTAAAAAGAATGGTGGAAACGGGGAAACCCGCCTTTCCCTTTTGCATTTGCTGGGCCAATGAAAATTGGACGCGCCGCTGGGATGGCAAAGACAGCGATATCCTCATTGCCCAACGGCATTCGGCGGAAGATGACTTCGCCTTCATCCGGCATATCGAAAGGATTATCAAATCGGAGAATTACATCCGAATTGACGGCAAGCCGGTGCTTCTCGTTTATCGTCCGTCCTTGTTGCCAGACGCCAAGGCGACCCTGCAACGTTGGCGGACTCATGTCCGATCGGCCGGGTTGGGCGAATTGCACCTGGTCATGGTGCGAAGTTTCAGCGAAGGCATTATCCCCACCGACTATGGCTTTGATGGGATGGTCCAATTTCCTCCGCATCTCCACTCCACCCCGGTGACACCTTTCATTCGGGGCAAGGCCGCAGATTTCGTGGGTTACATCTACGACTATGCCGAAGTGCGCCAGAGAGCGATTGGGCAGCTCCATTCCGTGGCGCCAGGTTCCAGCCTCTACCCAGGGGTAATGCCATCGTGGGATAACACCGCGCGGCAAGGAAGCAGATCAAGCATTTGGGTAAATTCATCACCGGAGGCTTATTCGGAGTGGTTAGCTGAGGCTGTAAGTCTCGCGCGGGCCCAATTACCGCCGGCCGAACGCTTCGTCTTCATTAACGCCTGGAACGAATGGGCCGAAGGCTGCCATTTGGAACCGGACGCACGCTTCGGGCATGCCTGGTTGAATGCGACGGCTCTTGCTCTGAGCCAGTCTCCTCTCGCCCGCGAAACACCCACCGAAGCGGGGTCGCATCCCGAACCGCCAGCGGCAGCACCCATCGTCGTCCGGCCTCTGGTTGGCCCGATTCGGATGATCGTCTCCGTTCTATTCTATCACCGCGAAGATATTCTAGCCCCCTTCCTTAAGAACCTTTTGCCTCAATTGAAAATGGCCAACAAGGCGAAGGATCTTTCGTGCGAGCTCTTCTTATCGTTTAACTACCAACCTTCGGCTGAAGCTCTGGGAGAAGTTCGGCGCTTGATCGACGGGATTTTGTCGCCGAATAGCGATTGCGTTCACGTTATTGAAAACAATTTCAACCTCGGCTTTGGCGCGGGTCATAATGCCATTTTTGAAAAGACGGTCTCGGATGTCTTCATCATCCTTAACAGCGACCTTCATCTCGAGGACGAGCATTGGCTGGCGAAGTTCGCTGAGCGATTTCGAAGCTCGGATGCGGCAATCCTGGGCCTGGCCGAGAATGCGTCACGGTTGCGGGAGGATGGTTGCGGAGTCCCTGTCGGGGAGACCGGAACCGCTTTCGATTTTGTCGATGGCTCCGTCCTGGCCATCCGATCGGGTCTGGCCAGGCAATTCGGTCTCTTCTCTCCTTCTTTTGATTATTTCTATTTCGAAGATGTCGACCTCAATTTGCGTTATCGGCAAATGGGTTTTCGCATCGAAACCCTGGATCTGCCTTGTCTGCATGAGCGCAGCTCGAGCACTCAGTTGTTGCCAAGGTTCGCGGTTGAAAGCGTCCTAAACCAAAATCGAGCCCGCTTTTTCGAGCGATGGGGGACTTACCTGGCGACCCGGCGTCTCACCAACCGGCTCGCTTTGCGTTTTCGAGAGGCTGACCGTCAACTGCAATGCGCCAGTTTTGCCGCGATCTTTGGCCTGCTCGCCGAGCATCCGACCGCCGTTCTTGACCTATGGGGGGTGAATGAGCAGCTCGTTCCACTGTTCCAGCATCCACGAATTCGATTAATTCCCTGGTGGAAGACGCCGCGACAAGACGATTACTTGAGATCCTACGAATTATCGGTCGAGGGGACCAACACGGCGCCTCAGGCGGTCAGGATCGCGGAAGAGATGCTGGTGGACCCTGCGTTCCAACTGGCCCGCCTCCATCTCGAGTCGCTTCTGGGTCGCGATACTCCGGAGCGCGGCCACTCCAATCGGGCAGTGATCTACCTCGCCCGTCCGCAACTTCTCTTCGAAGGGAGGCAGCCCACAGCAGAGAGCCTCCTCGAAGCCCAAGGGCCCCTGCTCCAGAGAGGGTTCGAGATTCAGTATTATTCCGAATACGGAATGATGGAGGTTCCGGCAGTCCCTCAGGAAAGAGGGCAGAATTGGAAATATGTCGCCCGGTCCAGTGGCTTGGAGCTACTGACAGATCTTGCCTGGGCCGATACCCTGGTTACTTCCGATGGCTGGGCGGCGGAGCTAGGCCAGCTCCTTGATAAAAAGACAATGGTTTGGCTCGGCGCCACCTCCGCGAAGGCCGTCATCTGGAATGCCGCCAGGACGCATCCATTCTTCGACTCTTCGTTGAGCTGCCTGGGTTGCAACGAGCGGTTCGGACAGACCAGCCGGAACGTTTGTCTGCGGGGGGACGAAGCTTGTATGAGCTCTCGTCTAGCCCGGACTTTCGCTAAAGCCGTGGAAAATTTTCTAGAAGGCGAACCAGGGATTACGGCGACTTCCAAAGTATCCCCGGCCAGCGCGATCCACTCGCGCGTTAAGCGCTCAGATCAGGAAAAATTGGAAGCGTGGCCGGAAACTTCAGCAGGATCGGTCCTGGTTCTGACCCCAATCAATCCCACGCTTGATCCAGCCATTATTCGACGGGCGCGCGCCCTGGCCGAGCGCGCCATCAAAGGGATGCGCGGCTGTCGAATTGTCTACGACGACACAGGCGAAGCCCCTCCGCGCGGCTCGACCTTCCCGCACCGTCTTGCCGCCATGACGCCGTTACGGCAGGCGATGGTGGATCGTTATTTGCGTGACGAACGGTGGGTCTTCTGGGTCGACGCGGACCTGGTGGACTATCCCGCTAATCTCTTAGAGGAACTAATCAGTCGCGCCGAGGGAGGCATCGCTGCTCCGCTCGTTCTAATGGAGGGCAGCCTTGAGGAGCCCGCCTATCCGGCTGGTTTTGGGCCCGGCAGGTTTTATGACATAGCCGGCTTCGTCGAAAACGGAAGATGGGCGCGCTTCACTCAACCCTATTTCAATCAGCTTGGCCCAGTCTACCAATTGGACTCAGTCGGCTGCTGTTACCTTGTGAACGCCGACCTTTATCGATGGGGCGCTAAACACGAGCTGGATTTTGCGTCGACCGCTTTCATCGCCGAAAATCGTGACTGGCCGGACGATGCGATCAAACAGAATCAAGCAGGCCCGGCTAATTCGTACACCGATCACTACACTGTTTGCGCATTTGCGCGGCAGGCCGGCCTCCCAGTGCAAGCTTTTGCGGACTTAATTGCCTACCATCAGAGAGCCTGACTTCTTTCTCTGGCGTAGTCTGTTGGTCGCCCGCTCGTTTGCATTTGATTAATCTTTCCTCACTGGGCAATAAGCTATTGTTTTTGGTGAAGGCATCGAGCGCACCGATAATTACGCTACGCAACGGTGATGAGCTCCAATCCGCCGATCACTTTGGGACCAAATAAACGTGGATCTGAAAAGGATCCAAAAGACTGCGGTCGTATCCGATCAGGTTCCACCCTTCAGCGTGCTGCTCTATCCATTCGAATGATAATGACGTATCACCGTAAGTCACCTCTCCATCGATGGCCTCTAGAGCGTGAGGAACAAAGGCAAACCCACTCCTCTCATGCCGGCCAACCAGCTCATCACGGTCGATAGGGGTCCCGGCAGCCACCGCGGGGTCCGGTTGCTGCCAATACTCCTTGGGCCGGATCGTGATCACACATAAACCGTCGCGAGCGACGTATCGACGAAGTGTGGTTAGAGCCAGCGTCGCGGCCCGCTCCGAAAGATGAGTAAATACAGAAAAGGAATAGATGAAGTCGAAGGTTGTGTCCCCAACCGGAATCGTTGTAGGCAAATAATCCGACACTGCCAGCTGTCCTAAAACCCCGTCCGCGCGGCAAATTTCGATGGATTTTTCCCAGGGATCAAGTCCCCATATCCGAACCGGCGAAGAGTAATAATACATCAGCCGAAGAATGCGGCCGTAGCCGCAACCGAAATCCAGGATCGTTCGATCGTTTAGCCCACGGCCCAGAAGCTTCTGGCAGTTGTAAGCCGCTAACCGCACGAAGCTAGTTGTGTAACCTAACAGCGCTATCCCACTATCGCCCGTCCAATTCTTCTGAACTTCCTCGCTGGCCATTCTAGGGAGAATAGATGATAAGCTAGGAAAAGACGGATCAGGAACCCCAAGAAGCAGTTCGCCAAAGTCATCCAGACACAACTGGCGCAGCTTCTCCAGAACGTCGTGAATGTCGCCGGTCTTGGCAATTTCTTCCGCGGCGGCAATTATATCGTCACTGTAGGAAAACATGAATGGTCATTCTTATGTCTAGAAACGGGTTACGGATTCATTCGGCGTTAAGGAATCAAAGTTGTTTTGCCCCGGCACTTCGGTAAAACCTGTTGCTCGACCAATCGTAAGCAAACAGTGCTACTTTTTTCCCGGCATGTTCTGGCGGTAGATGGAGCCGCCAGCCGCTTTGCAATGGACCTCCTTGAGCCGCGACGTCAGGTCGATCATGATGCTGCAGGATGGGAGCTAAAAGTTCCACCGAGCCATCGGGGTTGGAGGCGCCGAGAAACACGGCGTCCGGGAGCCGTCCCGCGTCTAAGAATGCACACCAGCCAATCAGATCGCTGCCGGACTCGGTTCGTACGATCGCGTCAATGTTTCCAATCGACGCGTGCATTTGCACCATCGGCGCTGAAACGTGTTTGCCTGGGGGCACCATGCCTCGTATCAACCGGCTTCGCGCCACCGCATCCACTACTGCCAGCCTATCAGTTCGGGGGCAGATTTTTCGCAACTCAGCCTCAATCGGGAAGGCCGGCGCCACTTTCACAACCTCCGCCAGCGTCAAATAGACTGCGCGCATGTCACGGCCCCATTGCAGGCGCGACGCTTCGCCCCGTACCGACAGGGCCGCCAGTCCGATGACGACGAATATCCACGCGCTGCAGAGGCCGCGGCCTATCGCGCGCAAATCCGTTCTCCGCAAGAACAAGACCGCCATTAACAAAAGGCCAACCGGCAGAAGCACGGCATAGGTGATATATCGTGATTGGACCAAACCTTCGAAGCCCGAATTCGCGCGGGTAAGCGCGATCGCCGCCACACTAAGAAGTGCCCAGGCGGCGAGAGCAAAACCGGTCGAGAAGAGCGGGCTTTCAAAGGCGTTAGTCTTGTAACCACGGATAGAAAACCAAATGAACAGCGCAATCAGGATTACTGAGACGACATATCCGAACCAAAGTGAAAGCGATCCTGGCACGGATCTGGTGTAGTCAAGAAATGGGTTTGCGAGCAGGATCGCTATTCCTTGAAGGGCACCGGGCCCGAAATGGGCCGCGCCTGCTCTCGGCGGCTTGTTGGTGAGGAAAAACCCAATGGTTAGGACAGTCAGACAACCGCACAGAGCCAACCAGGACAGGATCCGCCGGTCCCGGTTGCGCAGGTATCTGACGCCCAGAATAACAAACAGGATCAGCGCGACCATAAATCCGTTTCCCATCGATAAGACTGCGACGATTGTCGCCACCGTGATGACTGTCCACGTTACAATGCTGCCCCGGCTCCGATACAGCGATGGTATGGCTACCGTGAGGGCGAGAATAGGAATCGGCCAGGCAAGCTGAAATCCCCAAAGCCAGTTCTGCCATTGGGTGGTGCTAAACAGGAAAACCGCCGCCATGACAAGCCCAACCAAGCCGACTATCTCGTCTCTCTCCCGGCCTTTAAGAACGACGCGACAAATAAGACCGAAAGTAGTCGCGACGAACAGAAAAGTAAGCCAACACTCGGCGCGATTGTCCCAGGTAAAAAGCAAGGCCAACCCCGCGAACAAGAGTCGCGGGATGACAATAAAGTGCTCGTTGTGAAAATCGAACAGGCGCTCCAGATTCAGATGGCCCTCTTTCACAGACACGATAAAGGTAGCTACATCCCACTGATCGTTGACGGGAAGTGCGGTGCTGAAGGAATAAATGTAATAGGCGAGATAAAGAATCGGGATGGCGCTAGCGCCAAGCGCCACCACGACGGCACCCGCTAGCTTGGATTGAGCTGGTCTATGATGTTCGATGGGGGGTTCGCTCTCGATCGGCGATTCGTCGCGTTGCATTTTTGCCGTAACCGATTCATGCCATGGTGACAGGCCTATGTCCAATCTCCTAAAATATCCCGTCGCGTTTCTTCTCGTCGTGCTGCCCGCTCAATCTTGCCGAGAGCTTTGTTCGACGGCATTCCGGTTGACGTGCCCGCGCCCACGCGCCGGGTGACTGCCTTTGACCGCAATCGGATCGCATGTTATTCAACCGCACCATGCACACATCCAGGTATCGCCCCGTTCAAATGCCATCGACGTGCCGCCGAGGGTTCGCGCTTCTGGGCGCCAGCTTATTCATTTTGGCCACGCAAAGTTCTTGCGAAAAGTCATCTCCCACCGCGAGCGAGTCCACGATTCCCGCGGCCGCTTCGGGAAGCGTCGTCGGAAAGGTCATCCCATTCACAGCGGATTCGGAACGTTATCGCCTCTCCGGATGGAGCAAGGCCGAGGGAAACTTTGCGTGGTCAGAAGGCAATTCGGCCAGACTCGCTTTGCCCGTGCCAGCGGACGCTGGACCTCTCACCGTTAACATGACATTGCGGGGACTTGTTCACCCGCCAACTCTTCCCGTCCAGCCGGTGGAAATTTACGCCAACGACAAGAAGGTTGCCGATTGGCAGGTTTCTGACAGCGCGGTTTTCACAGCTGAGATTCCAGCAGAGCTAACGAAGAGCGGGGGGGGGACGCTAAACCTCGAGCTGCGGATTCCAAAAGCAGCCTCACCCGAGAGCTTAGGGATGAACAATGACGGCCGAATTCTGGGCGTCTGCGGTTATTCGATTGAGGTGAGAAGCACCCCCGTAAAGAGCTGAGCGAGCCGTCTCGAGCGACCGCTTTTTTTTTCGGACCGGCAACCATGTCATCCACCGGGCGCCCGGGTAATTAGAACCTCGATAAATTCGGCCCGAATTCCTAGTTCGAGGTCATCCAGGACGACGAGTTCGGTCGATAAGGCGGTGGCATCGAGAATAAACTGGGTGATGTCATAGCCCCAACGGACGGTAACAAGCGATCCCCCTGAGGAAACAGGATTGCCATGATACTGTGCCGGTTGAATTAATTGGACGACCTGGCCGTCGGTCGTTCGCCGCGCGCAGAATTCCGTTGCGGCTTCTTTGTTTTCAAGAGGGGTCGTGAAGACATGTCCGCCGCCGGGTCGAAGGGTTCGAGCAATTTCGCGGAACGCTGCGGCAGGATCAAAGAGGTGCTCGAAAACATCCTGGGTGATGTGCAGGTCGATGCTTGCGTCGTCGAAACTCAATTTCTCGAGGTTTTCGCACCGCACGCCATTTACGCTCTCACCCACCGGGACGTTCGGATAATAATAGGTTGGAAGATATCCGGGCGCTTCCGCAACAAGTCGTCTACTGGGGCCTCTGCCTAGGATGGGAGACGATTCATGGATGATAAGACTCCTCCACTGCGGGAAAAACTTTTCCAGGCAGTGCATTACTGCGCGTTCTCGCGGAATTGACTGGCAATTAGTGCATCGGTAGTCATCCCGCCACCAACGGCTCGTCGCTACGAACTCGACCTTGGAATCACAGCAGGGGCAATATCCTTTGTTCCGAAACAAGGCAGGGGTGGCTTGCCTGGCCTCTGGCTTCTCCTTCATCGTTATCTTGATCTCCGTTACCTGGCGTCACGACATTACACATTTTATCTTCGAATCTAATCGATTTTCACTGCAAATCCGCTTTCATTGGAACAGATCGCGCATGATTCGGAGCTTGTAACTCAGCAGCCGCGCCTTCAAATTCCCCAATGAAGATTCTAGCCACAGGCGGTTTGGGCGCTGTCGGTTCCCCTTTGGTGGCCCTCCTCCGCCAGGAAGGCAACGAAGTATGGGTCCTCGACCGGCCTCACCACCACGGACTCAATGGCAAATTCTACTTCCGCGGCGATATCGGCCATTACCGCCAGCTCGAACGCCTTTTCGACGAACAGAAATTCGACCTCGTCTACAACCTGGCGGCTGAGTTCGGACGCCACAATGGCGAGGATTTTTACGAAACGATGTGGCAGAGCAACGCCATCGGGACCAAAAACATCATCCGTTTGCAGGAAAAGCATGGCTTCCGGCTCATCCACTTTTCCAGCTCGGAGGTCTATGGCGATTACGATGGAGTCATGGCCGAGGAGGTGACTGATACCGTTCCCATCAAGCAGATGAACGATTACGCCATCTCGAAATGGGTGAACGAAATGCAGATCATGAACTCGCAATCCACCCGTGGGACGGAAACGGTGCGCGTTCGCCTATTCAACACTTATGGACCCGGCGAAACCTATAGTGACTATCGCAGCGTCGTTTGCCTCTTTATCTATCGGGCGCTCGTCGGAATACCCTACACGGTTTACCTCGACCACCATCGTACCTTTACCTGGATTGACGATTGCGCCAGCGCTCTCTCCAGGATCGCGACCAACTTCAAGCCTGGCGAAGTTTATAATATCGCGGGAACTTCCTATTACGACATCAAGGCCGCATCCGACATGATCCTGAAGCAGCTAGGGCTGGATGACTCGAACGTGCGATACCTGACCAAGGAAAAGCATAACACGCTCGATAAAAGAACAGATGCGAGCAAGGCCATTCGGGACCTGGGCATGCGCGAATCGATCAGCCTGGAAGATGGCATCGCGAAAACAATCGCGTGGCAGAAGAGTTACTACGGTTTGTAGGCCTTATGCCAAAGCCTTACGTCCCCGGGGCGGAGTTCGACGTTGCTGTAATAGGCCTCGGTTATGTGGGATTGCCCACGGCACTCATCCTGGCCGCCTCAGGCTTGAGAATAGCAGGCGTCGACATCAATGAAGCCCAGGTCGCTAAGCTCCAAAGTGGAGCCTGCACCCTGAACGAAGAAGAGGTAATAAAGGTATTCAAGCGCGAAGAAACCCGCCGGAATTTCTTCGCCTTCACGAAACCGCCCAAAGCGGCAGCCTACATCATTGCGGTCCCCACCCCTCTCGATCATCGGCGCAAGGTGGCGGACCTGACCGCCTTGAAGGCGGCCACCCATAGTTTGTTGCCGGTCTTGCAGCGCGGTGCGCTCGTCATCGTGGAATCCACGACCCCGCCGTTGACTTGCCGTGAAATCGTCAAACCGATCCTCGAGTCATCGGGCCTGCGTGTCGGTGAGGATGTTTATCTCTCCCACTGTCCGGAGCGGCTTTTCCCCGGGAACACCATCCACGAGCTGATCCATAATTCACGGGTCATCGGTGGAATTTGCGCCGAGTCCACGCGGCGAACGTTCGAGATCTACCAGACTTTTGCCCAGGGGGAATGCCTGGTTACGGACGATCTAACGGCGGAATTCTGCAAGCTGATCGAAAACACTTATCGCGACGTCAATATCGCGTTATCCAACGAGCTCGCCGGCGTCGCCGATAAATTGGGTATCTCGATCGCCACCGCCATTGACTTCGCGAATCGTCACCCGCGGGTAAACCTCTTGAAACCCGGAATTGGGGTCGGTGGCCATTGCATCCCGATCGATCCCTGGTTTATCGCCGAAGTGGCCGACACCGCGCTGATTCCCACGGCTCGCCGGGTTAATGATGCGCGCCCTACTGCGATCGCTGGGAGAATCCGGCGAGCGGTCGCTCATCTGGTTGACCCGCTGATTGGCTTTTACGGGGTGACCTACAAGCCAGACGTCAACGACCAGCGAGAAAGTCCCGCCTGGGAAATTATCCGCCAGCTCCAGGAGGATGGATACCGGACTGACGTGCAGGATCCAATCGCCGGAATTGGCGCCGACCGGGACATCTTTGCCTTTGCCTCCGGAAAAGACGCGTTGGTAGTCCTGGTTGAACACGCTCCGATTCTGCCGGTTTTACAAAACCGGCGCGACGAGCTGCTCCAGGGTCTCAATCACCCTGTTCTTCTTACCTTTTGATCCTGGCGCGGAGATGATCAAAAACATCGGGTTTAAGACGTTTGAGCCCGCCTTCGCGGAAGCCGGCGAAATGCGCCGGCGCACGCTGCTGGATTTGCACCAGGCCAAGCTCAAACCGTATGTCGCCGGCTCGAAACTCGGTGTGCACATTATTTTCGGGACGCGGCCCGAATTGATCAAGCTGGCTCCAGTGATCCGGCAATTTCGCGCGAGCGAACTGTTCGAGACGAAAGTGATCAACACCGGCCAGCACGTTGAGCTCCTCGAAAGCCTGATCGGCCGTCTGCAGATCAGAGTCGATTGCGAATGCGAGCTCCTCCGGAAAGGCCAGCCGCTGGCCTCCCTCTATTCGAAGGCAATCGAGAAGCTGAACGACTTTGTGATCGAAGACATGCCGGATGTCATTCTCGTCCAGGGAGACACGACCACTGCCGCCGCCGGCGCGCTCGTCGGTTTTCTTAATGTGATCCCCGTGGCCCACATCGAAGCGGGCTTGCGAACTTTCAACCTCCTTTCGCCATTTCCCGAAGAGCTGAATCGAATTCTTATCGCTGAAATGGCTACGCTGCACTTCGCTCCCACCCGGGACAGCGTCAGCAACCTCGTCCGCGCGGGAATTGCCGCGTCGGATATCTTTCTCGTGGGCAACACGATCATCGATTCGCTCAACCAGATGATCGAGCAATCGCCTGGCCTTGAGTCGGCGGAGTTACGCGAGTTCTTTGCGGCCAACAGTTCGAAGAAAAAGGTCCTGTTCACGCTCCATCGACGCGAGAACCAGTCCGAGCGGCTGGACGACATCTTACGAACGCTGGTGGAATTGGCCCGCAAGCACGAGCGCGACGTGGCCATTCTCTACCCGGTGCACTACGCGCCGCTGGTAAAGGAAAAAGCTTACGCCTACTTTGCCGAGTCGCCGAACGTGAAACTCTGCGAGCCGATCGATTACGTCGATTTCGTAAACGTTCTGAAGCAGGTCGATTTCATTGTGAGCGATTCCGGCGGAATCCAGGAAGAGGCGCTGGCCTTGCAAAAACCGATCCTGATCTTGAGAGAAAACACCGAGCGGGGAGAAGTAGTCGACGCCGGTGTCGGCTGCCTGGTGGGCCATGATCCCGAGCTGTTGCGGACCAAATTCACCGAGTTGGCCGAAGGCATCAATCCAGGCCACTTGAACAAGATTGTCCAATCGAAACCCTACGGCGTCGGCGAGAGCGCGCAGAGAATTTGCGAGACGGTCGGCGACTTCCTCCAGGGCCGTTTGCCCTCCCGCCTTTCGGAATTGTCGATCGTCGTGCCATGCTACAACGAGGAGAAAAACGTCGCGGAAATCGTCCACCATCTCGTCGAGACCACGAAGGCCGCAGGTTTGAACGCGGAGATTATTCTGGTAGACGATAACTCATTGGATGAAACCTACGCGGTGGGCGCCGACCTGGCCTGGCGGTATCCGAATGTGAAAATGGTGACAAAAGGTTTCCCGCGCGGCATGGGAAACGCCATCCGGTTCGGCCTCAATTATGTGACCGCGGACGTCGTCATCGTCACCATGGCGGATGGATCGGACGATCTGAGTGTGCTACCGACTCTTTATCTGAAAATCAAACACGAAGGTTACGATCTCGCCATCGGCAGCCGATACCGGGACCGGCGTAACTCGGAAAACATTCCGCCCACCTACAAATTCTTTTCCGCCCTGTTCCGCTTTCTTTCCCGGATGGTGCTGGGCATTCCGCTGACCGATTTTACGAACGCGTACCGCGCCTTTAACTGGAAGAAACTCCAACACATTGGTTTGGAAGGCACCGGCTTCGAGATTTCCCCCGAAATCACCTTTAAATCCTGGCATTTGAACAAGGCCGTCACCGAGGTGGATGCCCGTCATCTCAAGCGCACCCGGGGGCAGTCGAAGTTCAGCTTTCTCAAGGCCGGCCCGGGCTACGGGAAAATGATGACCAAGGCCTTCATTGCCCGTTTCACCAAGAGCTGGCCCTACATCGATTGGTAATGGAAAAGGTATTGGTTACCGGCGGGGCCGGCTTCATCGGCTCGCATCTCGTCGAACACCTGATCTCATCGGGCCGGTTCGTCTATGTGCTGGATAATTTTCGCACCGGACAGGAGAGCAATCTGCGGCGTTTTCAAGAGGGTCGCTTCGAGTTGATCCGCGACTCCGTGACTAACATCGCTGCCCTTCCCCGGCTCCGCGAGGTAACGACGATCTACCATCTGGCCGCGGAAGTCGGAAATATTAATTCGATCGAAAAGACCCATGAGGACGCTGAGATCAATATTCTCGGGACCATCCGCGTCTGCGATCTCGCCCGCGAGGTCGGAGCAAAGGTCATCTACTCTTCTTCCAGTGCGATCTACGGTGAATCGGCCTATCTGCCGATTGATGAGAAACATCCACTCCGCCCGATGTCACCCTATGGCTTAAGTAAGCTAACGGGCGAAAGCTATGTTCACCTCTATGGACGGCTTCATGGAATGCCCTACGTCTGCTTGCGTTACTTCAATGCCTACGGTGAAGGTCAGCTCTTCAACCCTTACTCAAACGTCATTCCGATTTTCGTAGAACGCCTCCTCGCGGGCGAACCACTGACAATTTATGGCGATGGCGGGCAGACACGTGACTTCGTCCATGTCTCGGACATTGCCCGCGCGAATCTCCTGGCAGCGGAGTCTTCGGTGTCCGGGGGCGATTACAATGTCGCCACGGGCGTTCGGTCATCCTTGCTGGATCTCTTGGCCATTTTGCGAGAGTTGCAGCCTGATTTGGCCACGGCCTTTCAGCCGGCCCGGGCCGGCGAAGTGCGCGACAGCGTGGCTGACATCGCGGCGATCGAGCGCGAGCTTGATTTCCATGCCCAGATCTCGTTACGGGACGGGATAACGCGTTACTACCGATGGAGTCGATCGCCCCAGGATGCGTAGCTTGTTTCATCAAGTACGGGTTAGTTTTCAGCGTCGCCCCTCGTTGGCGGTCTGGGCCGGGGCCGGATTGTCTTTGTGTCTGCTTCTCCCGGCGACCCTAGACCGGCCTGTTTACCAGCTTTGTCTAAAGAGCTCAGAGTGGGAGCCGAGTGCGACGTTTGTCGCTAATGGCGAACCGAAAACCGGCGATTTACCGAAGCAGATCATAAACTCGCCCGAGAGCAGGTTTTGGCGGAATTATACTCCGGAAAGCCCCATGCCAGTGGGTGAAATTCGGAGCCAGCCATTTACGGTCCCTGTCAGGAACCTCACTATTCCGGTAACGGAGTTTCCCGACTCGCGGTTTGCCGGAGTTTACTTGGAATCAGAAAACGGCGGTCAACGCTTTGTCGTCGGTCCGGGTGCTGCGCATCTCGAATGGCAGCCTTTTACCATAACGCTTCCGAAGGACCTGGTGGGTTCTGCCTTTCGCCTCGTCGCTTACGCGCAGTCCAGCACTCCTTACGTGGGAGTAGGAACCCCGTATTACCAGACCAACCGGTCTCTTCCGGGTGTCCGCTTCTCAATGCTATTCGGCTCAACCCTCGCAGCGTTCGCCTACTCCGTGCTTCTTTTTGTTCCGGCATTCATGCTGGTCAGGAGATGGCAGGATACCAGTGGGGTTCGTCGGTTTCTGATCTGTCTGGTCGTAGTGGGCTTGGTCTCGCTGCCATTGTTTTATCTCGCCTACTTCAATCCTGCGCTTGGCAGATGGGCTGGGCGAGGCTGGCTTATAATTTCAGTGGGTTTGCTGATCTATCTCTTCCGGTCGCGCGTCACTTTTTCTCAAAGTGAGTGGGATTGTTTGAAGCTCATCGCCTGCATCACCGCCTTCCAAGCCCTCTTTGTTTTTTCATTCAGCCTCGTTTCGACCCTTTACGCAGCCAACTACGTGTTCTTCCCGGCTGTCTGGTCGACCGACAACCAGATACCACCTGGTCTTGCCAAGCTCCTGGCGAAGGGCGCTGCGGATACGGAGTGGCCCTTTGGCGTATGGAAGATTTCTGACCGCCCCCCGCTGCTCTCAACCATGCTTTATCCGGCGGCCGTTGTGCTGCGAGATTTATTGCCCGAAATAAGCAGCAGGGCCGAAGCGATGATCTTCCACATTAGCGGGTTCCTGTTTCAGAACTCGTGGGTCTTGGTGGTCTGGGCGATTTGCGCGCGCGTGGGAATGAAGCGCCACGAATCTTTCCTGGCGGTATTGCTCCTGGCGTTTACACCGTTTGTTTTTCTTAACACGACCTACATCTCTCCCAAGATTCTCGGTGCCATCTTCTGCTTTGCTCAATATTTGTTTCTTCCGATGCAGCGACGCAGTGACGGCTCAACTCGGACAGTCGCACTCGATACCTCAATCTGTGGCATTGCGGCAGCTTTGGCGATCATGGCCCATACCGCTTCAGGTTTACCAGTTCTGGCAATTTTCGCGTATGGAGCTTGGGCCACACGGTTTAAGGCCTGGTGGCGTCTGGGAGTTTCCGGCACAATCGCCACCTGTGTCGTAGTGCCCTGGATCGTTTGGAGTCGCCTTTATTCACCCAGTACAAGCCCTTTGCCGAAGTACCTGCTCACCGGAGATTTCGGGTTCTCCGGAAATATATCGGTCTTGGATGCGACCCTCCAACTCTATCGTTCCATGCCGGTTGCCACCTGGTTCCACAAGAAGTTCGTCGTCGACCTCGCTACCCTCGCTGGTTTCGAACTAAAAGGTGTTCCCGGCTACAACCTTTTCGCGAGCTTCGATTCGCTTCGGGCTTACCAACTGTTTTTCCTGGTTCCCTGTCTCGGAGCTCTTCTCGTTCCGCTCATCTGGCTGTTATTCAAAAGGCATAGCTTGAAAGAGGCAGAAGGCGGGCAGCCGGGCGTCTTGTGGGGATTAATCTGGACGAGCGTCCTTTGTTTCACAGGGCAATTCTTTGTCATGATGGCGCCTCACTTCGTCTATCACTATCCCTACTTTGTGATTTTCGCCTGGCACGTTGTAGCTGTCATCGCCCTGGTGAAGCTGCGGGTCCGGCTCCTCCAGTTGGCGGCTCTGCTGAATTACCTCGCTTTCGTCCTTTATTGGATCGTTCTCGTAACGATCAAGGTGCCGATCGCGACCGTTGTAGGTCTGGTCTGCGCGTATGCTATTTTGCTCCCCGGTTGTGTGATCGTCCTCAGGGAACTCTTTGCTGCCATGCGAGGAAGGCGCGGGCCGGCCACGCAAGTCTCCTAAGAGAGTGGTCTTATTGGAGTCGGCACGACGCCACCACCAACTGGGTCTCATCCTTTCGAAGAAACGGGTGGATCGGCAACGAAAGCTCCGAGCCAGCCAGACGGCGGGCGTTAGCGGGTTCGATGGCGACTTCGTAGCTCACCGATAACTGCATCGCGGGCTGCTCGGGGATAAGACGTGGGTAGTGAACACCGCTGGCGATGCCGCAGCCTAGCAGACGCTCGCGAAGATTGTCTCGCTCCCCTGCCTCAATGAAAACCGGGAAAAGGTGCCACGCCGGCTCGGCGGACGGCGCCGGTTTGATCGTCCGAAAGGGCTGAATCTCACTCAGATAGCGCGCGGCGATTTGGCGGCGCGCCTCGGTCCAGCGCTGCAGATTCGGCAGCAAGGCATCTGAAAGCACCGCCGCGTGAAGCTCATCGAGCCGGCTGTTCAGGCCCAGTTCGTCATGCAAATACTGGTCCGATTGCCCGTAGTTGCGCAGCGCCCGGGCTCGGCCGGCGGTGGACTGGTCGTTTGTTAGCAAAGCCCCGCCATCCCCGAACGCGCCAAGATTTTTCGTGGGATAAAAGCTGGTCGCGGCCACCTGGCCCACCGTCCCAACGCTCCGGCCGCCGTGTCTGGCGCCAATCGCCTGCGCGCAGTCTTCCACGATCGCCAGGTCAAAATCCTGTTGCAGGCTCGCGAGCTTCTCCAGGTCGAGCGGATTGCCATAGAGGTGCACCGGGACGAAGAAGCGGATTGACCGGTCGCGCGAGAAGATGTCGCGGCACTGCCCGAGGTCGATGTTGCCATCGTCATCGACGTCGACGAAGACCGGCACGCCGTCGGCGCGCAGGATCGCCAGCGTCGTCGCGAACGCGGAGAATGGCGTCGTGAGGACTTTCTGCCCCGGCTGGAGGTCGAGGGCGCGCAATCCAATCTCGATCGCGTCCATTCCGTTTGCGACCCCAACGGCGTGCGAAACGCCCCAGAACTCCGCGAGCTTCCCCTCAAAAGCTTCAACTTCCCGGCCGAGGATGTAGGAACCACTGCCACCGACGCGCTCGACCGCCGCCATCGCCGCAGGGCCGATCTCCGCCCATTGCCGTTTGAAATCGTTCGATGAGATCATTTGCGTGTCAGGTCCGCGGCCAAGGTCTCCAGCCGGTCAGCGCGCATGCCGGGCTTACACATAGTGCGAGATGAACTCGCGATAATAATCGAGCGCGGACGTGATGGTTTCCGTAAGTGATTTTTTCGGATCCCAGCCGAGTTGCGAACGGATCCTGGAGAAGTCCGCGTAATAATCGCCGATGTCAATGGCGCGGCGGTCCGCGGGGAACTCACGAATCGAATATTCCCCTCCGCCGTTTATTTCCACCATCCGCTTGGCCAGGTCTTGCAACGTGATCGTTTCGCTCCCGCCCAGATTGTAGACCTGACCTTTCGTGGACGGGCTCGCCGCCACCAAAAGAAACGCATCCACGGCGTCTTCCACGTCCGTGAAGTCGCGCAGCTGCTTTCCGCCCCAGACTTCGATCGGCCTCCCCTCCAGTAATTGCCGGATCCATAGGCCGACAAACGTTTGCCGCGCATCCTTGATCCGCATCCGGGGTCCGATGGTGTTGGTCAGGCGCAGGGCGGTCGCGTGAATCCCGTAAACCTCGCTGTAGAGCAGGTGATATTTTTCCGCCGCCATTTTGTTGATGCCGTTGATATCGACCGGATTCAACGGGTGCGCCTCGCTGACCGGGAGTGACTCAGGCCGTCCATAAATCTGCCGCGTGCTGGCGAAGACGATCTTGATCCCGGGATTGAAGGTGCGACACGCCTCCAGGATGGAAAGCTGCGCCCGGCAATTGATTTCGAGATCAGGCACGGGATTGACCATGGAATCGAGGTGACTCGTCTGCCCGGCCAGATTGAAGAGGTAGTCTTTTCCGCGAACGAGGGGCTCCAGGCTGTAGGTGTCGCGGACGTCGGAGATGTTGACGTGCACTTGGTCGCGAAAACCTTCGAGGTTGAAGGGATTGCCGCCGTACTCGGGAATCAGGCTATCGATGAGCGTAAGGTCGGCTCCGAGATCAACCAGCCGCCGCGCGAGATTGGAGCCGATAAAGCCCAGGCCTCCCGTGATCAAAACTTTCGCGCCTTCGAACTCGTTCCTCATAGACAGTTCAGGATGCCGCGGAGGCGATTGCCAGCTCGGCCTCAACCATCTCGTGGACAAGCTCGGTGAACGAGCCGGTGGGCTGCCATCCCAAGATCGCCTTAATCTTTTCGGGCGAACCGACCAGATGGGCTGGATCCCCAAGCCGATCGAAGGCCCGGTTGTGCTTCACGTATTTTTCCCACGGCAACCGCACGACCGCGAAGGCAGCTTCGACAAAATCGCGCACCGAGTGCGTCTGGCCGGTCGCGACGATATAATCGCCCGGTTTTTCGTGCTGCAACATCAGCCACATCGCGACAACGTAATCCTGAGCGCGGCCCCAGTCGCGCCGGCTTTCCAGACTGCCAAGAACCAGTTCGCTCTCAAGGCCACGAGAGATCCGCGCCACGGCGCGCGCAATCTTACGAGTAACGAAGTTCTCGCCGCGCCGCGGCGATTCATGGTTGTAAAGAATACCATTGCAAACAAAGAGGCCGTAGGAATCGCGGTAGACGCGGGCCAGCTGGGTGGCGAACGCCTTCGCGCAACCATAGGGGCTTGAAGGTAGGAACGGGGTGCTTTCCGTCTGGGGCGATTCCATCGCATTTCCAAAAATCTCGGAGCTCGAGGCGTGATAAATTTTCACCGGTCCCGGCTGGTCGCGGGCGATCTCCAGAAGCCGCAGCGTCGCCATTCCAATTTCATCGCAAGTCGACTCCGGGATTTCGAAGCTCAAACCGACGTGGCTTTGCCCGGCGAGATGATAGATTTCCGTGGGCTGCACTTTCGAAAAGATGCGCCGCAAGGTGGTCCCATCGGAAAGATCGCCGTAATGCAGGAAGAGTGATTTGTCGTAGATGCTTTCGTCGCGCCGCAAATGTTCGATTCGCGAGCGAAGAAGATTGCTCGTGCGCCGAACAACTCCATGAACGGCGTACCCTTTCCCGAGAAGCAATTCCGCAAGGTACGAACCATCCTGGCCGGTAATGCCTGTAATGAGCGCAGTCTTGGGATTTCGATTCATCACGGCATTTTGATGTGCTTACACGTCCCTTGGAGGCTCTGCACCAATTACTTCAAACGGAGACGGGGCAAAAGCTGCTCCAGGATCTGATCGACGGATTCCTGCGGAGATTGCTGGTGCGTGTGGACGACAATTTCCGGATCCTCCGGCGCCTCGTAGGGGGCATCGATTCCAGTAAAGCCTTTGAGATGTCCGGCGCGTGCCTTTTCGTAGAGGCCCTTGGGATCGCGCTCCTCGCAGACGGCCAGCGGCGCGTTGACGAAGATTTCCACGAACTCCGCGCCCGCTTGCAAAGCAATCTGGCGCGCCAGCCTGCGATCGTTCCGATACGGCGAAATAAACGACGTGATCACGACTGTTCCGGCATCGGCCATCAGTTTCGCCACTTCGCCGACGCGCCGGATGTTTTCCGCGCGATCTTCCGGAGCGAAGCCGAGATTCGAGTTCAAGCCGTGGCGCAGGTTATCGCCATCCAGCACGTAGGTATTCATCGAACGCTGGAAGAGTTCCTTCTCGAGCGCTCCCGCAATGGTCGACTTCCCGGCGCCGGAAAGCCCCGTGAGCCAGACGACGGCGCCGCGGTGCCCATTGCGGGCCGCTCGCCGCTCCGCGGTGATGTCGCTTTCATTCCAGAAAATATTCTCGCTCTTGATCTGTTTCCGCGCCGTGTAAACCGCGCCGGAAATGATCCCCCCACCCATCAGGTGGCCGCCGTCCGCGAGGACGAACCGGCCCAGGCTTGGAACGCGATCGTGATTGTCGAAGACGAGCGGCGCCCGTGTTTGCAGCGTCAGTTCACCGACTTCGTTGGTTCGCAGTTCGGAACGCTCGACGGGCGCCGAATCCAGCGTCGCCGCATCGATGACATTCGCGACCGCCACGACCTGGCACTCGACATCCTGCGTGACCAGCTTCAGCCGATACCGCGCGCCGACCAGAAGCGGCTCGCGCGCGATCCAAAAAACCCTGGCCCGCACCCGGTTCGACTCCACTGGGGCGTCAGTTTCATGCGAGGCAATATGCCCGCGCTCGATGAAGATGTGGTCGCTCAAAGTGATCCCGATCGATTCGCCCGCGGACGCGGACTCCGCGGATGCCGTCACGGACCACCGCTCGATCGTAGCTACGCGAGCAGTCTTGTTGTGGGGTGAAAACAGAAGTTGATCGCCGACCCGCAATGTCCCCGACTCGATCCGGCCCGCGAAAATGCGGCGGTTTTCCATCCGGTAAACGTCTTGAATGGGGAAGCGCAGCGGGAGATCCGCGGCAGAGCCGGCGCCATCCAACTGGTCCAGCGCCTTCAGCAGGTTGGTCCCGCTGAACCAGGGCATCGCCTCACCCCCATCCGTAGTTACATTTTCACCGCTACTCGCCGAAAGCGGGATAAACGCGCGCGCGGTAAGCCCCAGATTTTGCAAAAAAGCCGCATAATCCTTCTCGATTTGCCGAAAGCGCTCTTCGGAAAAATCCGCCAGGTCCATTTTGTTCACGGCCACAATCACCTCGCGAAGACCGAGCAGGCTGAGCAGCTGTCCGTGCCGGCGGCTTTGCTCGCGCACGCCTTCGTCCGCCGCGATCACCACGATTGCCGCATCGGCGCTGGCGGCCCCTGTGATCATGTTCTTCAGGAATTCCTGATGCCCGGGTGCGTCGATGATGACGTAGTCCCGCCGGGCGCTCCGGAACTGAATCTGCGTCGTATCGATCGTGATGTTTTGCTCCTGCTCCTCCGAGAGCGCATCCAGCACAAAGGCGTATTCGAAAGGCCGGCCTTTCGCCGCACAACTCGCGCGAAGCGCTTCGACCTTTCCCTCCGGAAGCGATCCGGTGTCCTCCAGTATCCGGCCGATCACCGTCGACTTGCCGTGATCGACATGGCCTACAAAAACAATCTTCAGACGTGGAAGGTCTGAAACCGAAGACCGGAAACCGGAAACCGGAAAGGAAGGAGAATCTGATGCCGACATTGTTATTTCGTGGCGTTCTTTCGCGCTGTTTTGATCGACGAGACCGTGATCGCGATGATTTCGTTCGCCTCTTTCCGCAATTCTTCCACACGTTTTCCAGAGACGAATCCAAGCTCAATCAAGACATCGACCCAATAGAGCGATTCATCGCATTCTTCCTCGACGATTCCCATTCTCGAAAGAAAATCACCGCGCGACCGCCCACGCACTGCCGCACGGTAGTTCGCGCCCACGCTTGTCGCCGCTCGGATAAGCTGCTTGCCGATCGTCTGCGCCGACATCGACTTCGGCAGCGCCTCAACAAGCCGCACACATCGGATACCAAAGTCGAACGTCCTCTTCTGAAATACCTTATCGCTCATCTCTTAACTTTCCGGTCTCCGGTTTCCGCTTTCCGGTTTTCACATGAAGCCTTTGGCTCGCAGCTTTTGCATGGCGTGCGGCTCATGATGATCCTGGGCGCGGCCCGCACGCTCGCTCGATCGCGTGTTTTCCAGTTCGGCGATGATTTCCTCGATGGTTGCGGCCTTGCTCGCGACCGGGTGCGTGATCGGGTGGCAGCCTAGCGAGCGAAAACGCTTTCCGTCCCGCGCAAAGTAAAGGTTTGGGATAGGGATCTTTTCCCGCTGGATGTAGCGCCAGATGTCGACCTCGGTCCAATCGAGCAACGGCTGGACCCGCACATGTTCCCCGGCAGCGTTACCCGTCACGAATTGCCCCCAGAATTGCGGCGGCTGATCCTTGTAGTTCCACTCGGAGTCGGTGTTTCGGGGAGAGAAATAGCGCTCCTTCGCACGGGTGGGATCTTCATCACGCCGAATCCCGGTGATGAGCGCATCCCAGCCTTGCTCCGCGATCGCCTGTTTCAGCGCGACCGTCTTCAACTCGTGCGTCACGGTCACCGGATCGTGCGTCTCATAGCCGATTCCGCGAGCGCGCGCCTCCGTGTTTATTTTCACGATCAACCGGAAA
>Ga0190272_10000130_pt1 | contig 48235 bp, 38 predicted proteins | sample Popmic504T_FD_133746 | JGI IMG/M metagenome (GOLD analysis project Ga0190272, IMG submission 133746) | Populus adjacent soil microbial communities from riparian zone of Shoshone River, Wyoming, USA - 504 T | ecosystem: Environmental > Terrestrial > Soil > Riparian zone | place: USA: Wyoming...
CGGCAATCCCGATGGCACCCGCTTCTGCGGACATTGCGGTGCCCGGCGCAAGGCGGGAATCGATCGCGGCGAGGAACGTCGCTTGGTAACGGCGGTGTTTGCTGACCTCTCCGGTTTCACCACGCTCATGCAGACTGGGGATCCAGAGACAGTCGCAGCGGTTATCGATCCCCTCGTCGCATCCCTCTCGGACACGGTGGCGTCCCTCGGTGGCACCGTGGAGAAGTACGCGGGCGATGCGGTGCTTGCTGTCTTTGGCGCTCCAATTGCCCACGAGGACGACGCTGCCAGGGCGCTTCGCGCAGCGATGCGCATGCACGGCATTGTCGCTCGCTATCCCGAAAGCCAAGGCCAGCCGCTCACCCTGCACGTGGGCGTCGACTCTGGTTGGACCATCGTCCGGTCCTTCGGCGGTGCCGGGCGCGAAGACTACGGGGCGCTGGGGACGGCCATCATCACGGCCCAGCGGTTGGAGTCACAGGCGCCACCCGAGGAAACCTTTGTCGGCGATGTGACCCACACCCTGACCGCGCGTGCTTTTGAGTTCGAACCCTTAGCACCGATGACATTGAAGGGGATCGTAGAACCGGTTGCCGCGTGGCGCCTACTTAAGGAAGGCGACTCAGACGAGGCGACCACTGAGCTGGTCGGTCGTCGCCGTGAAATGGCGGAGCTCACCAACGACCTCGAAGTGGCAGCGCAGGGGGTAGGCCGAGTTCGCACGCTCAGGGGTGATCCGGGAGTCGGTAAGTCGCGCATGGTGAAGGAGCTGTCTCGCAGTGCAGATGACGCCGGCTTCACGGTGTTGACAGTCAATTTCGTTGATGATGCCAAGCGTCCCTATCAAGGTTGGCTCGATGCATTTTCAGTGTTGCTAGCGGATCGGTCCGACCTCATCGAGGCGCTAGTCGGGACCACATCGGAGCCGCTCGACCCAGAGCTGCTGCATGCTGGTCTGCGCACCTCAGGTCTCAACGGTTTGGCAAGAGCCGCAAGTGATTCCCCCGTTCTCCTGGTCGTGGAGGACTTGCATTGGTCCCCGAGTATCGACCTGGACTTGTTGAGCTACCTGGCTGGACGCATTAGCGGGTTGGCAGTCCTGATCCTTGCTACAAGTCGGCGCGGACCGGATGTGCTGTCAGAGAAGGTTCCCGAGGTCAGAACCCTTGAGATCGATGTGCTCGACGACGAGGCCATCGCTGCCCTCGCGCGAGAGGTGGTGGGTGCTCCACTCGAGTCCAAGTCGGCGGCGGCACTTGCACACTATTGCGGGGGTAACCCCTTGTTTTGCCACCAGATGCTGCTGTCGATGAGCGAGCGCGGGGACCTGATTGGTGAGGCCGAACTGAGGTTTGTGTCCACCGATGTGTTGGCCGACCTGCCGCCAACAGTTGAGGGACTCATGGCTGCCAGGTTGGATCTGCTCCCTCCCGAGGCTGCCCAGCTCGCTTCGGTTATGGCGGTTGCGGGCTTGGCTGTCTCGCGTCGCCTATTGCGGGAGTTGGAAGGGCAGGCTTTGCACGGCGACTTAGACAGTTCGCTTGACGCATTGGCCGCGCAGGGATTCGTGACCGACGTAAGCCAACCAGTTGTCCGCTTCGCTCATGCACTGATTCGCCAAGCGGCAGAGAATCGACTGACCTCGCGAAGCCGAGCCGAGACCCACGCCTTGCTGGCCGATGCAGCGTTTGCGGTGTACGGAGAAACAGACGAAGGGATTGTGTTACGGGCTCAACATCTGGCCAACGCCGGCGACGTTGAACGTGCGGTGCCTGCGCTGCGTCGGGCCTCCGAAGTTCAGCGCCGCGTCTTTGCCAACGACCAGGCGATGACGCTCCTTGAGCAGGCGGTTGGGTTGGCGACTGGCGACGGCGAAGACCCCCCGGCCGATCTGCTGCTCGAAGCGGCTGACCAAGCTGAATTCTTGGGTCGTTACGAACAGGCGCTTGCATGGTACGAGCGAGCCGGAGATTTGCTCCCTGCGTGGGTGGGTCGTGCTGAGGTGCTACGGAAAACTGGCCGGTTTGACCAAGCCCGCGAGGTAGCCGCCGCTGGCCTTGACCTCTTCTCAGACCATCCCACTGCGTCGGCGGCGCTGCTGCTGCAAGACGGACACGCTCGACTTTCCGCCGGCGAGTACGCCGAAGCGGCTGAGGTCCTGGCCGCCGCACTCCGCCAGGCACCAGTTTCCGGAACGTTGCGCACCACGATCGAGGTACATCTGGCGGATGCTCTGGCGACACTTGGCCGCATGGAAGAGGCGCTGACTTATGGGGAGAGCGCTCTGGCCTCTGCATCTGCGGCCTCAGAGCAATCGCCACGACTCGCAGTAACGGTGGCCCGCGGGCTCGGCGGAGTGCTGCAGGATGCAGACAGGTGGAACGAAGCCGCCGACACTTTGCGACAGGGTCTGGAACTTGCTCGTCGACTGGGCGATGTAGAGGAACAAGGCGCCTGCTTGATTAACCTCGGACTTTCCGACCTCCACTTCGAGCGATACGAGGGGGCTGTCGCCAGTTTCGAGGAGGCGATCTCGTTGTTTGAAGAAATAGGCCATGCCACGGGCTGCCTGGTTGGTTACGGAAACCTCGCTCAGGCGCTCGGAACCCTCGGTCGGACTACCGAGGCGCTAACGTGGGTAGAGCGTGCAGAGCGGCTGGCAAGCGAACTCGGCGACCAGATCTCGACGTTGGATGTCTCTTTGACACGCGCTGAACTTCTTCTGGACGTAGGGATGGCACGCGAGGCCATTGCCGTCGCAGACAAGGCTGCCGATGCATTCCGAAGTCTGGGCATGCCAACTCAGATGCAACGAGCTGTGGAATTGGCCGCGCGGGCGCGTTCTGGCTGACGCCTACTCGATCAGCGGAATTTCAAGGCACCGGACACATCGGAATCGATGGGAATGGCCACGCACCCAGTGTCTGGGGCGGCGTCGAGTACTTGCCCATTCGACTTGCTGGTAGTGATGGAGATGCAGACATCACCGTCAGGCCCTGGGTAGGGAAGAGACGCCGTAAACTCAACGCGCGGCGGCGTTGCAGTGGTCGCTGGAATGCGAACACCGTCTGCTGTTGCCAAGACTGCTGAGTCGGTTTCACTTGTAAGCACCGTCAGCGTGTAGGTGATGTTCTTACATGCTTGCTTCGCCAGATCCATCTGAGCGAGTACCTGCGATCCCGTCGGAGTCGTTTCATCAGGCACGCTCTGGTAGGTCGCGCGGCCCTCCACAATGTCTGCGCAGCCTCTTTTGGTATCCGACGTCGAGGGGGCTGCCCAAGCCATTGGCGCGACCGCTACGCATCCGAGAAGAGCGGCGATAAACGCGATTAGTGACTTCCGCATGGTGACCTCCAGGGCCTTGGGTTGAGTCCTACTTCTTGACGGAGATGGTGGTGCTTGCTGTAAACGGACCCAAACCGCTGACGTAGCCGACAAGACTCACCGTAATGGTTCGTCCGTACAACGAGTTGCGTTTGGCGAAATCGAGGATCGGCTGCCGTTCGAACTTTCCGGTGAAGAGCGTGTTGGTGGTGGTCGAGGAGCGCAGTGTCGTTTCACCTGTAACGGTAGCGCCAGCCGCGGTGGTGGCAGTCAGTCGCATCTTCAGGCTGGTTGCCAACACCTGTGTCTCGGGCGCGTTTGCCACCGTTAGATAGCCAGTAACCGGTGTGCCAGAAGAGGTGGGCACGCGGTTGGGGTCGATCCGCAGAGTGGTTGCGCCAACCGCGCCACCCGTGGCGGCCACGCAGGGCTGCTCACCGAACGCAACCTCATCGATGCTCGACAGTCCATCGCCGTCTGGGTCGAAGTAGGCGTTGGTCGGATCGTGATCTCCCGAGCCGGAAACCGTCGAGCAGCCGGCACCCGTTTCGCCGGTTCGATCCAAGGCGGCGGGGACGCCGTCGTTGTCTGCGTCCGGCAGGACGGTGAAACTACTGGTGGTGCTGGTGGTGTGACCGTCAGAGTCAGTGGCACGGAGCCTCACTCCGTAGACACCTGCCGCGAACCCGCCGGCTGGTGGAGCGAGGCGAATCGACGTGCCGCTTCCGACGCCGGCCTCTGAACCACCTGGCGGCGTCACGAACCACGCCAACTGCGAGCCCGGCAGCACGCCGTCCTCTGCGTCACGGGCGGTGCCGTCAAGCGTCACGGTGGAGTACTGCAGGTAGGTGGAGTACGCATTACCCGGAGCGGGTCCGTAGATCGTTGGGCTCGGAGCTTGCGACGTCAGTGTTGGCTGTGAAGCAGACTCCACCGGTGAAGAACTAGAGAACCCATCGTTCGCAATGGCAATCAGGCCGCTGCCCGGGGGGCAATTCCCGATCAGGGCTGGGTCGACGTTGACGCTCCACGTCGCTGAGGTGCCGGCAGTCTCGTCTGGTTGCAAAGCGACAGCCACCGGATAGTTGGTCGACCCGCATCGGAACAACAGGTCAATCCGGAGGTTGTCGGGGTTTGCGCCGGTGGCGGTGATCACGAACGACTCGTTGTCACCTGGCTCCGCCGAACCACCGGTCGTCCGGACGAACGCGTCGGCAAAGTGTGTGAGGTCGCCGAGGTCGAGGTTGTTTGCAGTACTCACGAACGTAGACACAAGACCGCTGTCACTAATTCCGCCGGGCCTGTACCCATTCGTCGAATCCGGGTTGTCGGTTTCTGGGTCGGCAACGGCAGGCTGCCCGTCGCTGTTCACGGTGGCCAGGGTTGGGCCGTCATCGGGCGAGTTGTCCAGGTCGTAGGTAAAGACATCCTGGATCCCGTTTGTGTCGTTCGGCCTGAAGTTGTCCGCGTTGCTGGCAATCAATACGTCGTTCCCACACGCTGGGCTCTCTGACGAGCACCCCAGATCAGGAGTGACGTCGAGTAGGAAACTGCGCCCGTTGAGATCCCCCGCCCCATCAATCGGGGAGGTTCCCGGCACTTGACTCAGGCGTGTCACCCCGCCGCTCCCCACCTGCGCCTTGAAGACGTCGGTCGCTGCATTGGTGTCATTCGGTACCAGGTTTGTGGCCTCGGAATCGAACACGACGTACTTGCCTTCGTCGTCACCCGAGAGTGGGCTCAGCAGGGCTGGATGTACGACATCACCGTTGATGGGATTAGGGATGGCGCTGCAACCTTCCTGGTTGCACGGGTCGGAGAAACCATTCCCGACTGTCGCAAGGGTTGTCGACTCTGCGTACCTATCGCGGACGTAGGCACCCCAGGTGCCGGGGGCGGGCATGGTGACGAACTCGCCAGCATGAGGGCTGTCGCTGAGGAATGAAACGTACCGTCCGCTGTCGGTCACCGAACCAGGCTGGGCGCCTTCATCGGTGCAACTCTCGCTGTAGTTGTAACAGTCTTCCGATGGTTGGCTGACGAGCTCGGTGTAGGTCCCCTCGCCATACTCACGTATGTAAACGCGAGGAACGTGCGGAGCTTCGACGGTTTCAGAATCCAGGTTGCTGGCTTGTGAGGTGAACGCAACGATCGACCCATTCGAGCTAAGCGCAGGACGTCCAATAGCTGAGTCGTTGGCTAAGTCGTAATCGCTGGAGACGTCCCCGACCCAGAGCGAATCAGAATCAACGCTGTACAAGTAGAGATGGTTAAGCTCGTCGTAGTAGGGGATGTCAGGACTCAGGTTGTTCGCCGTGGAGACGAATGCGACCGTCGAGCCATCTGCGCTAATCACTGGGTCGAAGCTCGGGCCATTTGAAGACTCCGGGCCATCGATGCCACTACCCACGCTCACCAAGGTGGTCGTTTCGTTCGCAATATCGCGCAGATAGATGTCGTCATGCTCATTGTTGTCGTTGGGAGCGAGTTGAGCTCGGGAACGGAATACGACCAAGTTTCCGTCGCCACTGATGTCCGAGGAGTAAGTAGTGTCGAAGCTCTGATTCTCGGCGTCGTTGGCTGGGCCGGTCGGGATACTGACTCGTTCGGTTGCGCCGGCAGCGCCTGCACTAACACTTGTCACTTCAGGGGCGGGAACGCGATTGCGTGAGTAGAGAACCTCTGTGCCATCCATCAGCTTGATCTGGTCTGCACCTGTGTTGAACGGCACCGCTGCGGTGAAGGCCGCCTCGTGTGCATGTACAACGGTTCCGGTATCGGGCGGGCCTACGGGATCAGTTTCGTCATGGTGATCTGAAGTTTCGAACTCGATCGCAATGCCGACATTGCTGAGAGTGGCGCCAGCAGCGGTCTGCTGAACAAGACGGAACTGGCTGTTGTTGTCAACGCTGAATCGCGGCACCCCGTTGCGGAAGTACGACTCCGTGATGTCCGCAGCGGTAGGCGGTCCCTCGGATATAACACCAGAGATGACGAAGGTTGGCTCGTTCCCGACGTTCTGCGCAGTTCCGATCGTGGTCGTAGCCGACGGGCACGTGGCCGGAAGCGGTGTCGGCGTGAGTGCACAAAGCGTGAATGCCCAGTCGGATGGCTCCAAAAGCGTGGTCTGGTCGTTCCAAGTGTCACGGACCGCCATTACCGTGCGGTCGGTGGCAAGGAACTGCCGAGTCGGCACGTTGTAAGCCCGGTTCGGCGCGGTGTCGTCGGCCTGAGTGTTCTTTGAGTGATAGCGACTGAAAGGGTCCGCATTTGCGGCATTCAACGGGACGTCCCCGAAGGTGTGTGCGATCTCCATGGCCATCGTCGCACCGGTTTGTGACGGAGTGCTCCCGCCCGGAACGAGCCTGGTCCAAGTGATGGGCTGCCCGACCTTCGACATCCCCTCCGCACATCCGGCGTCGCCACCAAAGCTCAGCGAGCCACTCACGACCCCGATGACGCGGTCGGCGGGCACTGCTTGGTTATTTGCATTCCATGCTTGCAAGAACGTCGACAGGTTTGCCGCGACACCGTCAAAGTTGGCCGCCGTTCCACAGAACTTGGTGGCCCCACCGATGGATTGCCTAAATGAACGCACGTCCGCAATAGTCGGAGCGACCGCATAGCGAATTCCGGCTGTCGTGCTTGGCGCGGCGAGGTCGCCGGTGCCGTCGGGGACGGGCAGGGTGCGGGCCAGCGCTCGCATCGCGCCAGCGGTGGTCGCCTGGTCGCTCGAGGTGAACTGTTGCGCATAGGAAACGGTGGGGTCACCCATCGGCACCACCAGGATCCGGAGTGCGTTCGACCGCTTCTCGACGACACTCGAAATCGGCGTGGTGGTACCAGGTCGGGTGGTGAAGTTCACGTTTCCCGTAACTGGGGTAGCAGCGCTACTGGTCTTCGCCGAATAGTTGACCCGCACCGTCATGGTCGAGGTGAATCTGGCTGTGGTGGCGGCGGGTGCCAGAACGTTGCCGGGGATGACGAATCTGGTGTCTGCGGGTGAGTCGACTGCGGGTCCATTGACAAAGGGGGCAAGAAGTGGCGCGGGGCTCGTGACCAGGTTGTCGGGGTTGATGACCGTGGTGCCACTGGGTGTGGTCACCCGCAAGGTCGCCCCAGTAACAGCGATAGACGCAGATTTCGCAGCGCAGGAGGGCAAACTGAGGTAGGCCCGCGCGAGTGCCTCTTTGCCACGAACCAACGGGGTATACGACCCGACGCCCTGGGTGATAGCGATGTCGCGAAGCTGTGGAGTCAACGCACAAGCGGGCGCTGCTGTTGCCGAAGGTCCGTGAACGGCGGTTAAGGATGCCACTGCAAGGGCCACCGCCAGCACACCTTCCCAGGCATGCCGTCGCGTAAGTATTGCCATGAGCCTTACCTATCCAGGGGGCGCGACTGGGGCGTCGCGATGAGGCCGAGCCTAGGGACCTGGCCACTGGTTGTCACTCAAAGGTGGAAATGGGTTATTTGCGTGCTTGGTTCTGCGCGTGGCTCACGTGGTTGGATCTAGGCCAAGCAAATACGGCTCGCACCGACCGCTATTTTAGGCACCCGCACGATTACCGTCCGCTGCAACTGCTGCCGGAGAGCGACCATGAATGAACGTGACGACAGCCGGACCGATCCCGACCATGCGGACATTGCCGGATCCGGATCGGCATTGGCCGTATTGCGGACGTCAGCCCTGCGACGGGTGCTGGGTGCGTTCTTCCTCTTCGGTGTGTCCGAGTGGGCGACCTGGATTGCCATTTTGGTTTGGGCCTTCGAAACCGGTGGCGCGAGTGCGGCTGGACTCGTCTCCGTCGTCCAAATGGTTCCGGCGACGCTGGCTGCGCCTTTCGTTGCTTCTTTCCTCGAGCGAATGCGACGGGATCACGCCCTCGCGCTCGGGTATGCGCTGCAGGCGGGTAGCCGACTGCTCGTAGCTCTCGTGCTCGTCATGGACGCCCCCACCGTCGTTGTGTACGTGGCGGCGGCGATTGCCACCACCTCGATTGTCTTCACTCGCCCCATGCACCACGCGGTGATTCCCGAGATTGCCCGAACTCCTGGTGAGATAACCGTGGGTCATTCGGCATCCGGAACCATCGAAGGCCTCTCGATGTTTGTCGGGCCACTTCTAGCGGGCATCATGCTGCACTTCTATGGGCCAGCATCAATCTTTTACCTGGCCTCTGCGGTGGCGTTCGTCTCAGTCTTCCTGACCCTGTCCCTGCCATTGCGTCGCACTTTTGTTCGGGATACCCGAGCGGAAACCGTCATCAGAGCAACCGTCACGGGCTTTCACGAACTTCGCCACAACACTGGCGCCTTGCTGTTGACTCTGATTGTCGCCGCGCAGTGGATCGTCATCGGCGCACTCGACGTGCTGACTGTTGTCTTTGGTATCGAGATTCTCGACATGGGTGAAGAGGGCCCGGGAATCTTAATGTCGGCCGTCGGAGTTGGCGGACTTATCGGTGCGGCCGCGACGGTCGTACTCGTTGGTCGTCGCAAACTGTCGCCAGCAATCGGGGGCGGCGTGCTGCTCGCCGGAGTCTCTCTCGTGGCCGTCGCCTTCAGTTTGCTCCCCCTGGTCGCCTGTTTGCTTTTGGCCATCTCGGGGATTGGTAAGGCGTTCGTTGATGTTGCTGGCCGCACGCTTTTGCACCGCGTTGTTCGACCTGACGTCCTGTCACGCGTTTTCGGAGTTCAAGAAAGCATGATCATGGGTGGAGTGGCCGTTGGCGCTGTGCTGACTCCGTTCCTGATTAATAGCTTGGGAGCGCGCGAAGCGTTCGTTGTTACCGGTGTCTTCCTACCGGTAGTGGGTTTGCTCGCGCTGGTCCAGATCCGCAAGTTGGATGCCGAAGCGCTGTTGCCTGGCCCCGGATTCGCACGCCTTGAGGCAATCCCGATGTTTGCGGCAATGTCCCAAGGAAACCTTGAGCAAATCTCTCGCGAACTCACATCGATCACCGTTCCCGCGGGTACCGACATCTTCCAGCAGGGAGACGCTGGAGACCTGCTTTACATCGTTGACGAAGGCAACGTCAGCATCGTGCGCAACGGTACGGAAATCAACGTCATGCACCCCGGTGAATTCTTCGGTGAGATCGCGTTGTTGCGGGACATTCCGAGGACGGCGACGGCACGGGCCAACGAGGACGTCAAGCTCTACGCGTTAGCGCGAGACGTATTCCTGACGGCCGTGACGGGCTCATCTACCTCGCATGAGCTGGCCCACGCGGAGGCTGATCGTCGGCGCGCCGGCGACGAGCCAGATTAACTCCGAAAGTGTGCGATGTACGGCCCGACACATTTCGGCTGCCTTGACCTAACCCCTCCCGTCTCGACACAGTGAGTCCATGCCTCGGGACGCGAGGATTCCATTGGATCGGATCCCCACATGTCGATGACTCAAAGGCTCGCGCGCCTGTCCATCCACCACCCCTGGCGGGTGCTGGCTGCCTGGGGAGTCATTCTCATCGTCTCCTTTGTCGCGATTGCCGGTCTGTTGGAGTCTGCTCTGACCACCGATGCCAACATCACGACCAGACCCGATTCGGTGGTGGCCGACGAACTCCTTTCCCAGAGTTTTCCCGAAGGCCAACAGGTTGATGAGGTCGTCATCGTCCGCTCGGTAGATCTCGTCAGTTCCGAGCCCGCGTTCGTTGAGTTCGTCGGCGATCTTTCGGCGTCGCTCCAGGAGACAGGGGTTGTGGAGACCGTTGGCGACCCGTTTGCAGATGACGGCCAGGCGGCGATCTCACCAGACGAGCATGCGGTCGCTGTGACGTTGCTTATGGGCATGGATCCCGAGGACGGGATCGCCACCGTGCTCGATGTTGTGAACGCGGCCGATGGTGATTCGGGGTTCGACGTAGCGATAACGGGCACCTACACCTTGGACTACGACTTCACCGAACTGTCCGCGTCTGACTTGCAAAAGGGTGAGCTGCAGTTCGGCTTGCCGGCAGCACTGATTGTCTTGCTCCTCGTCTTCGGCGCAGTAGTAGCGGCGCTGATCCCTTTGAGTATCGCCATCGGATCGATCATCGTGGCCGTTGCCATCTCTGCTGTCGTTGGGCAGGCGGCGTCCCTCTCGTTCTTCATCGTGAACATGATTACCGCAATGGGGCTGGCGCTCGGCCTCGACTACTGCCTCTTTGTGCTGTCGCGTTACCGGGAAGAGCGAGCGCGCGGCCTTGATAAAGACGATGCCATCCTGGCGACAGGTGGGACAGCGAGCAAGGCGGTGCTGTTTAGCGGTAGTTCGTTTGTGTTGGCGCTGCTTGGACTGCTGCTGGTACCTGACACCATCCTCAGGAGTCTTGGACTGGGCGCCATCATCGTCGGAATTGTCACGATGGCCGCCGCGCTGACCCTGCTGCCAGCAATCCTGGCGCTGCTCGGGGATCGAGTGAACGCGCTGCGTCTGCCGTACTTCGGCCGCGAGCAACCGGCTGAGAGCCCGTTCTGGACGCGCGCGGTCAGCGCTGTCCTCAGGCACCGAGTGGTGTTCTTAGTCCTCGGTGTTGTGGTGCTGCTAGCCATGGCGGCGCCGGTGCTGGGTCTGAAAACGGGAACTGCAGGCGTGAGCTCACTTCCCGACTCGGCATATTCGAAGGCCGGCTTTCTTGCGGTTGAACAGAGCTTCCCCCGCAACGTCAACTCCGATCCTGCCGAGGTCGTGGTGTCTGGCGATTTGTCGTCGCCAGGTGTGAGTGAAGCCATGGACACCTTTGAGGAATCTGTGGCCGCTGATCCGGATTTCGGTGCGACCCAGCGTCAGGAAGCGCCGGACGGGGATGTGGTGCTGATAAGCGTTCCGCTCGTTGGCGGCTCTGACTCTGAAACAGCGCGAACCGGTGTCGAGAGATTGCGTTCCGATCTGGTGCCCGCTGCTTTTGGCGACACTGATGCGAACGTGGTGGTGGGTGGAGTAACTGCCGAGAACATCGACTACTCAGACCTCATCAACCGCTGGCTGCCCTTGGTGGTCGCTTTCGTGCTGGGGTTGAGTTTTCTCCTGCTGACCGTGGTGTTCCGGTCCATTGTGCTCTCGATCACCGCGGTGCTTCTTAACCTGCTCTCGGTCGCCGCGGCGTACGGCCTGTTGGTGCTGGTGTTTCAACAGGGCGTTGGAGCGACCCTGCTTGGCTTTCAAGAAGTAGAGCGAATTGAAGCCTGGGTGCCGCTCTTCTTGTTCTCAGTCCTGTTTGCGTTGTCGATGGACTACCACGTGTTCCTGCTATCTCGAATCCGCGAACGCTACGCAACCTCTGGCGATACCGACGACGCAGTAGTCCATGGCATCGCAGCTACCGGGCGCATCATCACCGGCGCAGCGCTCATCATTGTCGTGGTCTTTGCCGGCTTCGCTGCTGGTGAGCTGGTCATGTTCCAACAGATGGGCTTCGGCGTTGCTATCGCTTTGCTTGTCGATGCGACTTTGATTCGAATGGTGGTCGTGCCCGCTGTGATGTCAATCCTGGGACGCTGGAACTGGTACCTGCCGTCATGGTTGGGATGGTTGCCGGAGTTTCACGTGGAGGGGGACCCGATCGATCACACGACCATAGCTCTGCCGGAGACCAAACTCCCTGTACCGCAGTAGGTAGTTGGCGTAAAGGAATTCTTCGATGAGCGTGGCAACGGCCGCAGGGATCATGCTGATTGTCCTGCCTGTGGCGTTCAACGCAATCTTCGGTGCGTTGGCAGCAACCTTCGATTATCCCGATATCCTGCGTCGACCTTCGGGCGAAGTGCTCAAGCGATTTAACGCAGGGGGCACACAACTCATCGTCCTTTGGTGGGCGTTTACACTCACTGCTGTTGCACTCGCGCCATTGGCGATCCTTCTTTCTAGCGCACTTTATGACGCTTCCGCGACGTTGCGCTTCCTCGCCGCGGCGTTTGGTGTGCTTGCCTCGCTGGTTCAGTTTCTCGGCATCGTCAGATGGCCGTTTCTCGTGCCGTATCTCGCTCGGGTCTCTACCGATACCGACACAACCCCAGCCCAGCGAGAGGCAGCTGACGTCGTCTTCCAATCTTTCAATCGCTACCTCGGTGTCGCGGTTGGTGAGCACCTCGGCTACTTGTTTACGGGCGGGTGGAGTGTGCTGGCAGGACTCGCCATGACGCAGTCGCCGGTCGTTCCTGACTGGCTCGGCGTCGTGGGGATAGGGGTCGGCCTGCTGCTCGTGCTCTGCTCGCTTGAGTTCGTTGGTCCCTTCGAGCCGGCCGGTTGGAAAGTTGCCGCCGCGATAACACCCGTCACTTATGTTGTCTGGTCCATATGGCTGGTCGCCGTGGGTACTGCACTCCTGCTGTGACAGACAGCGGAACGGCCGGTGTCCACCGAGCGACCCTGATCCAATCTTTATTGGTAAGAATTGCGCCCTCGATTGGTAATCACAGTTGTCCGTAGCGTCCTCTACGAGCGTTCGGGAGATACCCGACTCGGAAAGGCTCGCCATGAGATTTGTAAAGGCATCAAGACGAACCGCCGGAGCCGCTGGCGCCTTAGGAGTGGCGTTGGCCGTGTCCACGGCCTTGAGTACCCCGGCATTCGCCGCACCCGCACTCTCCGGCTCGGGAGGTACAGCGGGTGCTGTGTTCTCTCTGAGCAACGAACCGTCCGGTAACAGGGTGGTCTCGTGGACTCGCTCCTCAAAGGGCGTCCTTGCTCCGGGCCCAACCTATGAAACTGGTGGACTTGGCACCGGCTCTGGGCTCGGCTCACAGGGGGCCATCACGATTAGTCCCGACCATGACTTCCTCCTCGCTGTCAGTCCGGGCTCTGACGAGGTCAGCGCTTTCTCCATCAGCGGGACATCGCTGGACTTACTAGGAACGGTCGACTCTCGCGGTGATCTGCCCATCAGCGTTACGGTGTCCGACGATGTTGTGTACGCACTTAATGGTGGCGGAGTGCCAAACATCTCGGGCTACACGCTCGACGACAACGGTCTGAAGCCAATTCCAGGATCCGTGCGCAACCTGCCCAACGGCGCGGCCGGTCCGGCGCAAGTGTTGTTCACGCCTTCGGGTGATCAGTTGGTTGTCACTGAGAAGGCGACCAATCGCATCGACACATTTGCAGTGGGTAACGACGGCATAGCCAGGGCGGGAGTCGCTTACCCTTCCGCAGGCGTGACGCCGTTCGGTTTCGACTTCAACAACAAAGGAACCCTGCTGGTCAGCGACGCGGTCGGTGGCGCTCCCGGCGCAAGTACTGCCTCGTCCTACAGAGTGGGCCGGGACGGCTCCGTTTCGGTGATCTCGGGAGCCGTGGCTAACGGCCAGGGGGCGGCCTGCTGGTTGGTGGCCACCAACAACGGTAAGTACGCCTACACCTCGAACACTGGCAGTGGCACCTTGTCGTCCTATGCGGTCGGCAACAGTGGCTCGTTGACGTTGGTGCAAGGTGTCGCGGCGGCTCCTGGTGGCAGCACTATCGATGCTGCCTTCGATCGCAGCAGCAAGCACTTGTTTGCCCTTGACGCAACGAACGACAAGATTGATGGCTTCCACGTTCAAGCCGGTGGCTCGCTAGATCCAGGGTCGACTGTGAGTGGCCTGCCTGCGTCGGCAGTCGGACTCGCCGCACTGTAAGCGTTTCAGGTGCGCATTTGAACGGTATGCATGTGAACGGAGTGCAGGTATAAGAACGGCCGGTGCCCACCGAAATTGAGGCGGACACCGGCCGTTCCTATGAGTACCTAACTAGCCAGCTTGAAGATGGTTCCCGGCGCAGGCCCGCAAACTCCGCCCTGTGCCACGAGCACCTCTCCCGCTTTGTTGATTTCCACGGCGGTCGGGCATTCCACGAAGGTTGAACTCGTTGCGCTGGTATCGCCTGGAGCGATCCGGCTCACCTGGAAGGCGAAGAGTTCGGATACGTAGATGGTCCCGTCGTCTGCGACGGCGAGGTCAGTGCCTCCGGTGAATCCCTTGGCCACTGTCTGTATCGCTCCGGTGTTCCTGTTGATCCGGAAGACCTTGGAGTAGCCAGGCAATTCAGGGAAACCTGGAAGCGTGCTGACGTACGCCTTGCCATCCGGGCCAATCTCGACGTCGGTGGGCACTGGGTTGCTTGCGTACTTCTCACCGATGCACGAGTCGAGGGTGTTCCTGGGGAGTGGATCCTTGCCTCTGCGCTCCAACTTTCGGTTAATCTGGCGGACCGTCTTGCGCATGGTCGGCTTGTCGAGCGTCTGGTTGATTGCTGGGAGAACGGCTACCGTCGAAACCTCGCCACCTTCCACGCGCACGATCGAGTTCCCCGCTGCGTCAGCAACAAGCACGCTGCCGTATCCCTCATTGGCCACGGCGTACGGGTTGGACTCGATGTTGCCGGTGTACTGGGCTGGGCCGATGAACCGCGACACCGAGTTGACGGCGTCGTAGCAGTCGCCCTTCTTCAATATGCCATAAACGTTGTTGGCGTCCGGGTTGTTCTGCTCTTCGAAATCAGACAACGACGCCAACACCTGGGAGGAACCGTCAGGCCTGACCCGTGCAAGAGCGGTTCCGGGAGGCGTCCCGACCTCGGGGGGCAAGGTCAGGGTGTAGTAAACGGTGCCGTTGGCGGTGACATCGACACCAGCAGTACCGCTGCCGGGAGGCGCCGAGGCGAGTTCTGTTCTGGTGCCATCGGGGTCGATCTGGGTGAGCAAACCGGCAAAAGCCTCTGCGACGTAGAGCGTGCCGTCGCTGGCAACGGCAAACCCGAGTGGCGACGTGAGGTTGTCGGCGATCGGTCCATCAGCTGAAGCCGGTGGGGCGGCTGCGAGCAGCAGCACGGTCCCCCCGACCCCAGCGAGTAATTTCCTTCGCATGTGGGGCCCCTTCTTGTGAGTCATAGACCTCTGGAGGCTAGTGGAGGGCCGCCTGACTGACCAGCATCAAAGCGGAGCGTAACGACGGACTCACAGAAGGCCACGATCTTGCGGCAGCCCCTTCGGCTTCGCGCGGCTTGCTTCGCTACGGGTGCACGTTCGAGTCCGGGGTTCCCGACCGCGAGCCAGCCGCGCGCCTTGCCCGCAACGCGTCCAACCAACGCATGGCGGGGGATGCGGTAATGCCGTGAACGAAGACGGATAGCGCAATCGTGAAGGCAACAATGGCCCAAAGGTCATGCTCGGGAAAGTCTGCGTTCCCGGTGGCATACGCGAGGTAGTAGATGGACCCGATGCCTCGAACGCCGAAGAAGGCTATGACGTACCGCTCGCGACGTCCGGCACGCGTCCGAATTTGAGATGCCCAGGCAACCAGCGGGCGGATGACGAAGACGACTGCTAAGCCGATCAGGGCTCCAGACCATGTCAGGTGGGCCAGAATGCCGGTAGCGACTGCGCCCCCGAGGAAGAGCAATAACCAAGCCGCAAGCAGCTTTTCAATCTGCTCAATGAAGGTATGCAGAACTTGGTGGTATTCATGGTCGCGTTCTGCCGCCCGAATTGCGCACGCCGCAACAAAGACACTGAGAAAGCCATAGCCGCCAAGCAGCTCGACGAGCCCGTATGCCAGGAACGTCACTGCCAGCGCCACGAAACCATCAGCGCGATCGGCCAGGGCCACGGATTGCCATCGGCGGTTGAAAATGAGGCGAGCCGCCAGGTGCCCGATGGCCAGACCCCCGAGCGCTCCTACCACGCACTTGTACAACAGATCGTCGTATGCCCACTCGCCGACCCATCCCCAGCCGCCGACGACGGCAAGCCCGATCGCGGCGTAGACAAAGGGAAAGGCGAGTGCGTCGTTTAAGCCTGCCTCCGACGTAAGCGCAAAGCGCACTTCGTCTTCGCTGTCTTCGCGGTCCGTCGGCTCACCAACCTGAACGTCGGAGGCAAGGACGGGATCGGTCGGTGCCAGCACTGCACCCAGCAACAAAGCAGCTGCTAACGGCAATCCGGCCGCGGCCCAGCCCAGCAGCGCGACTGCCGCGATAGTGAGAGGCATCGCGATGGCGAGCAGCCTCCACGTAACGCTCCACCTTCGCCAGCCCATTGGACGGTCGATGGCTAACCCGGCGCCCATCAGGCTGATGATGACCGTGGCTTCCGCCGCGTGCTCGGTGATCAGCCGGTGTTCGACCGGATCAGGACTCGGCAGCCCTAGCGGGAGTGAGAAGACCACCAGCCCCGAGAGGAAGAAGATAACTGGCAGACTGAGGGGCAGTCGGCTGACCGGCCCGGGAAAGACCGCTGCTGCCAGGGCTCCGAGCCCAGCGAGCACGTAAATTACGGTTGCCAAACTCGACTCTGGACCCATATTCCTCAGTCTTTCCCTATTTCCTCGCCGCGGAAACCTTCGTGGGTGCAAGTCAGCCTTGGGGCATTCGAGGAGGAAGGAGAGTCGCCCGTTGGCACTGGGAAGATGACCGTCAGGACGGGAGGGCAAGATGAGGACATGGTGTACTTCGGGCCCGTCCCCCTGGCTGACCTCCCGCAGCACGTTCGCGTCTACGAGGTGGGGCCGCGCGATGGGTTGCAAAACGAGCCAACAGTCGTTGACACGTCCGTCAAGGCGGAGTTCGTCGAGCGACTGTCAGCGGCGGGTCTACAGACCGTCGAGACCACGAGCTTTGTCAGGCCTGACCGCGTTCCGCAATTGGCCGATGCCGAACAACTTCTGGCGTCGTTTCGGCCCCGCGACGGTGTGCGGTACCCGGCTTTAGTCCCCAACGTGCGCGGATTCGAGCGGGCGATGGCAGCCGGAGTGCAAGACATTGCCGTCTTTGCCAGCGCCACGGAGACATTCGCGCAGCAGAATTTGGGTTGCTCGATCGACGAATCCATGACGATGTTTACTCCCGTCGTCGCTGGTGCATTGGCCCAGCAAGTGTCGGTACGCGGTTACGTCTCCATGTGTTTTGGCGATCCCTGGGAAGGCACAGTTGAGCCGTCTGCGGTCGTCGAGGTGGTGGCCCGCCTGGTCGAAATGGGCTGCCAAGAGATCAGCCTCGGCGACACGATTGGGGTCGCTACAGCTGGCCAAGTCGAACGATTGTTGGCTGCGCTCAGTCACGCAGGAATGGCCAGCTCGCTGTTTGCCGTGCACTTTCACGACACGTACGGACAAGCCTTGGCCAATACGCTGACGGCGCTGCAGGCAGGAGTGACCACCGTCGACGCCTCAGCTGGTGGGCTCGGGGGATGCCCGTTCGCGAAGTCGGCGACCGGGAATCTGGCCACTGAGGATCTGGTCTGGATGCTGAACGGACTCGGTATCGAGACCGGGATCGATCTCGACTCGTTGGTGCAGACCTCGCTATGGATGGCCGCCGCGCTAGGCCGTCCCAGCCCATCAGCGACGGTGCGAGCGCTGGCGCCCGACGGTAGTCTCTAGGAGAACGAGCCGATTGGCTCTATAGTTTCGAGCATGGCTCGCTCGCCCAGTCTTTCCCAGCGATCGTTCGACAATCCGTTTCGCTACTCGCGCCCGGTGGGGCTGGACGACCTCATCGACCGCGACGACGAAACCGATGACTTGCTGGCAACGGCTCGCGAGGGCAACAACTCGCGGCTGGTAGCACCGCGCCGTTTCGGGAAAACATCGCTGCTGCGCCGGGTGATCGGTGAGGCCGAGGCCGACGGACTGCTTGGGGTCTACGTGGACTTCTTTGGCGTGCTGTCCCTGCCCGAAGTCGCGGAACGCATCGAACGCGCCTACGCCCGCTCCCTGTCTGGAGGTGCTGCTCGCTGGTTTGACGGAATGCGACGAACCCTCCGCCCTACCCTGACCGCGGGTGCGGGAGGGGTGTCGGCGACCGCGCATCTTGAACCAGCCACGACGTCGCTGGCCGAGCGCCTCGATCTGCCGCTGAAGATGTACGAAAAGTTTGGTAAGCGAGTCATCGTGGTGTTCGACGAGTTTCAAGAAGTGATTGCCGCTGACTCCAATGCGGACGCGGTGCTGCGTGCCTCGATTCAACATCATGGCGACGCAGCCAGTTACATCTTCGCTGGATCCCTCGTCGGCATGATGACGCAGCTGTTTGCCGATCGGCGTCGTGCCTTCTACGCACAGGCACAGCCTGTCCCTCTACCGCCGCTGCCCGCGGACGCCTGCGCAGAATTTGTGTCGGCACGGTTTACCGAGACCGGTAAGGACGTCGGCGCTGCGCTTGGCCCGCTGCTCGACGCCACCCTCGGCCACCCGCAGCGAACGGTGCTACTCGCACACGCAGTGTGGAGGGAAACACCAAAGGGCGGGACGGCAGACGAGGCAACCACCGCTGCTGCTCACCAACGACTGATGGCGGAGCTGGGCGATGAGTTTCGGGTGGTGTGGACCGACTTACCGGCTGGCCAAAGACGCGTACTCGCAGCCCTGGCGCAACAAGAGAAACCCTACGGTCGCGGCGGAGCGGGCTCGCGAGGTGGCGCTGTGCGCTCATCGTTGGCGCGGCTCATCGACCGCGGAGACATCCAGGCAGCTGATGCGCTGCCGTCGGGTTATCGCGTCGTTGACCCGCTTCTTGCCGCTTGGATACGTTCGTACCGATCCGAATGAACAAGCTGATGCCGCAATCGCGATTGCTGGTAGTACTGGGTGCAGCTCTTATCGGCGTGTTCGCCGTGTCCATCGTGCTCGGTGGGGCCGTCAACGACGGGTACGCGCAAAACCGTGACTTTGTCAGCGCGCTCTCGTCGCGAGGAGCGACGCATGCCTGGATTGGCATCATCGGATTACTGGCGTTCTCCGCTGCCAACGCGCTTACTTCGTGGCTCCTTTGGACCCGCTCACGTGCAGTGAGCTGGTTGCTCGGCGTGGCGGCAGCATCTGGAATGCTCGCAGCCTTAGCTCGCATCGACTGCCCGGGCGGTGCCGCTCGCTGCAGTCTCGATGAGCAGACCACAGGTGACTGGCTCAATTCATTGCACGGAAACGCGGTGTTTGCCTATGCCCTTGCGGTGATATTTGCGCTCGGCTCGGCAGCGTGGCAAGTGAAACGGACGGCGTGGCGGCTTACCTTCATCGCCCTGGCAGCGACATCAGTTGTCGCTCTCGTCATGACTTCGTCTGCGACACCAGGATCAGCGCAGCGAATCTGGCTAGCTGCTAACGCGGCGGCGCTGCTGGCCCTTGCGGTGAGTCCGCTTGGGGGCGGCCTTACGCGGCGGCCGTGAGCGGTGGTTTTGCCCCCGCCGAGAGCGCTCGCCCCCGCGCTCTTCCTGTCGCTTGACGGGTTCGCCGCTTGGCTCGCGCGAGTCGGTGATGCGCACGAGGTCTGGGTGCCCCGGACGAATACGAATCGTCTTTGCCGGTACTCCTGCTCGGCGCATGGTGTGCTCTGCACTGGTGCGCTGCGGCGCAAGCACCAACGTCACTACAGTGCCTGATTCGCCCGCGCGAGCGGTACGTCCGGCACGGTGTAGGTAGTCCTTGTGGTCGGCAGCTGGATCGACGTGCAGGACGAGGTCGATGCCGTCGACGTGGATGCCGCGGGCGGCAACGTCGGTAGCAACGAGAGCATTGATACGGCCTTCGCGGAAGGCCTCGAGGGTGCGGGTTCGGGCGCTCTGCGTCTTACCCCCGTGCAGCGCCTGGGTGTGCACGCCTAGCGCGGAAAGCTGATCGGCGAGCCGGTCGGCACCATGCTTGGTCCGCGCGAAGATAAGCGTGCGGCCCTCGCGGTTGGCGATTTCGCTGATGACGGTGGTCTTGTGGTTCTTGTCGACGAGCAAGATGTGGTGCGCCATGGTTGTCACCGACGCGCCGGCGGATTCGATGGAGTGCGTCACCGGGCTGTGTAGGTAGCGCTTGGCCATCTTGTTGATGTCGCCATCAAGGGTCGCGGAGAAGAGCAGTTTCTGACACTTGCGGGGCATGAGGTCGAGTAGTGCGCTGACCGCAGGCAAGAATCCCATGTCGGCCATGTGGTCCGCTTCGTCAAGTACCACGATGTCAACGGCCGAAAGGTCGCATGCTTTGCGTTCGACCAAGTCCGTGAGCCGGCCAGGAGTGGCAATCACGATCTCAACGCCGCGCCGCAGTGCATCGATCTGCTTGCTCATTGACAACCCACCGACGACCACCTGGGTGCGCATCCGGAGGGCGTGGGCGAACGGATCCATGGCTTCGCTGACCTGCATGGCTAGTTCACGCGTGGGCACCAAAACGATGGCTCGGGGTTGCTTAGGGATGGATTTTTGCCCCTGCAGGCGGGCCACCGTGGGTAGGCCGAAGGCGAGCGTCTTGCCAGAACCGGTCTGCGCGCGTCCGAGGATGTCGCGACGGGCGAGCGCGTCAGGGATAGTGGCGGCCTGAATGGGGAAGGGTTTGGCGACGCCCCGCTTGTGGAGAACCTGAAGGAGGGCTTGCGGCAGGCCGAGGTCGGCGAACGTGGTGTCGTCGGCCGGGACAGCGGCCGTGTTGCCAGAGTTCGCAGCGTTGTTGGTGTTCTGGGTGTTGGCGTTCTTAGTACGGGCAGCCGTGCGGGACATGGTGAAACCTTTCAAGACACGTGGCGCGTCTTGAATCATGTGTTCACATGGTGACGGGCCCGGGCAATCGCCCGTGGGAAAACCCAGCGCGAAACGGCTGGGGTTTTTGTTGCTAGGGCGACGGTAGCAGGAAAGCCGGACGATTCCCTAATCGTCGGCAGGAGGGGGAGCCTTCACGCTGATTGCAGCTGACTCCATGCGAACGACGAATCCGTAGCCTTCGTCGAGCAGGTCGCCGTCGATCTGGCGCGGTCGGGGACGATGCGTTGTTACCACTGCCTTCTTTCCGCGTATCAGCGTGCGGGAAGGATCCGCTGAGTTTGTGGCCCCGCGCATGAGGCCCCATGACGTGCGGAGGTAATCGACCGAGGTTGTGGGATCGAACACCAACACTTCAAGGAGGCCGTCGTCGGGATGGGATTCAGGCAACAGAGTGAGCCCGCCCACAAGAGACCCCACATTGGCGATGATGCATGTGCGTCCGTAGAACGTGAACTCTTCGCCGTCGTCGACGCGCACGCGCAGCCGAATGGGGTGGTCGCGGAAGGTTCGAATTGCTTGAAAGGCGTAGGCGCCCCACCCGAAACGTGCTTTGGTGCGTTCGGACACGTCCATCATGAGTGCATCCCAACCGATGCCGCACATCACCAGCGACTTGTGATGAACGCCGCGACCCATCGAGACGTCCATCATGTCGATGCGGCGTTGATGAACGCCGTAAGCCAGGTCGAGTGCCTCGGCGAGATCGAGCGGCACCCCCAAGTTGCGAGCGAGCAGATTGCCAGTTCCGCCGGGAAGGATGCCGAGCGAGGTATCTGTGTGTGCGATGCCCTCTGCGACCGCGCGGGTCGTTCCGTCGCCACCCCAGGACAGCACGAGGTCTGCGCCAGCTTCCGCGGCTTTGCGAGAGAGCTCGGTGCCGGCATCCTCAGGTGTAGTGAGGTACCACCGCGGCGGCTCGTGCCCGAGTGCCTGAACGCGTCCGGCTAGCCAGCGTTGGGCACTGAGGAGGTCGTCGAACTTCGTAGGGTTGGCCACCACCACGACATCCACCGTGACACCGTACGTCCTGCACGCCGTACGTCCTGCTACCTGGGTGCAATGAGCATGGTTCCCTTGGAGCGTGAGAGTTTCCACGCCGGTCGGCCCGGTGTCATGGGCGACCGTGGTGGTGGCCAATGCCGTCTTCTGGCCAGCCTGGACGTTCGCCGTGGGTTACGCAGCCGCTCGAATGCCGACTGCTCGTTTTGACCACGACGACGTGCTCACCCGCACTCGCGTGCGAGAGCGTGATGGGGCCTGGTACCAAGAACAGTTTGCGATCAAGCAGTGGAAGGACCGGCTGCCGGAGTCGGGCGCAGTCTTCGGCGACTTTGCCAAGCGCGAGGCCGGCCGAGACGCAGAGGACATGGAGCGTTTTGTTGTCGAGACGCGACGGGCCGAGTACGCCCACTGGGGCATGGCCGCCGGGGCGATGCTCACCGTGCTGTGGAACCCCTGGTGGGCATTTCCGGTTAACGCGGGAGTTGGTGCCGCGACCAATTTGCCGTGCATCGCTGTGCAGCGCTACAACCGTGCGCGGTTGGTGCGGCTACTGGGGCGGATGCGCAACACGCACGTGTGATCGCTGCGTCACTTGGCGGTATCCGGCGTCGATTACATCCGTTCAATGACCTCGCCTGGCCCCATGACGATGACCGGATCGTGCTCGGGGTTAAGCCATCGCAGGATCCGTTTCATGCGGTCACGCGAAACCGAGACGCAGCCAGCAGTGGCTCCACTGCCGTTGACATGCAAGAAGATGCCGCCGCCCTTGCTGGTGTTCGCCGGCTCCGTGGCGATGCGTTGCCCGTTGCGCCACTTGATGCCCGACGGCAGGTTGTAGTCGAGGATCACGGAGTACCGATATTGCTTGGTGTAGCTGCGTAGGTGCTCGGCCCAGTCGGTCCGCCAGCGAGCCTGAGGTGGCCGACGGAACTGCATGACGTTGTACGTCTTGCGGTCCTGTGGGTCGTACGGCCACCAATCGTTGTTGTCGATTTTCCGGTAACTCAGATCGATTCCCCTGGGCTTGTCGAGCCCGAAGCCGCGCGGAAGTGCGAAGGTGCCAGCAGGAGTCTTGCCAGTGTTTTGCAACCGGTTCTTTTCGCGCGCAAAGCCGCTCCACCCCAGGCGCGCAGGTACGCCGCGCATGAGTCGCGTCCACGTGCCGTCTGCGCGCTGTTGCCACGTTTGCAGCCGGGCGTAACTCGTCGACCAGTTGGCGGAGGTGACGACGATGACTTGACGGCTGTCACCGATGTTGGCCAGGCGCTCGGGAAGAGGGGGTGCGGCTGCGCCAGCAGGCACGCCTGCCACCGCCGACCCCGCGATGACCGCGGTGACGGTGACAATCGCGCCCCAGGTCCTGATCTTTGCGGCTTTGGTCACCCTGGAAGTATCGACAACCGGTCCGCTGGCTAAACCCCCACCCGGCTCTAGGGGTCGCCTCTAGGGGTGGGGCCTAGGGGTGGCGGCGCGCGTCAACCGATCGCGGATGGCAATCCCGATCCCGATATCTGGGGGCGGGATCACAACCACCATGGTGAGTTCGAGGTGGTCAGCCTTGCGCAGTGCGGAGTACAACGTGGCGGCGAACTCGTCGGCATCGCGGGGGGCTGCCAGCCGCACGACGTCGGGGGGCACCTGGTGTGTTTGCAACGCGAGGACTCCGATAGCCCTGTTAGCTACGCCGCCTCGCGTGGGATGCATCAGCGCCGCAAGGGCTGCCTCAGCCTGGTCGGGCTCCACGACGACCACGTCGGCCTGGGGGGCGTAGTGCGACGCGAGCATTCCCGGAGCGCGCGAAACAGCGGGTGCATCCCCTGCGTCCGCGTAGGCCAACCGGTGACCGGTGACCTCATGAATAGACGCAGCACTCACTGCGCCGGGACGCAGGATGCGCGGCGCAACGCCCGTGGCATCGACGATCGTTGACTCAAGGCCAACAGTCGCAGGTCCGCCATCGAGAATCACGTCGTGCGCTGGGTCGAGCCACTTCCCCAGGTCGGCGGCCACGTCGGGTGCCGATGTTGGGCTGACGCGTCCGAAGCGGTTGGCAGATGGCGCAGCAACACCGCCTCCAAACCGTCGGAGCAGGTCAAGTGCACCCCGATGGCCAGGCACACGAAGTGCGACGGTGTCTTGGCCTCCGGTGAGGTAGGTGCCGACGTGGGTCGCTTTCGGCAACACCAGAGTCAATGGTCCTGGCCAAAACGCCTCTGCCAGCGCGCTTGCCCAGGAGGGAATGCTCGATGCCCACTCCTGGGCTGACGCAGCCTCAGACAGGTGCACGATCACAGGGTGGCTGGTCGGCCGTCCTTTGACCGCGTAAAGCCGCGCGATCGCTTGCTCGTTGGTGGCGTCTGCTGCCAACCCATAGACCGTCTCAGTTGGCATTCCCACCAAGCCACCGGCGTTGAGTCGGGCGGCCGCCAGCTCGACGTCGGTGGTGATGAGCGCGTTCACCCGACCTAGTGTGAACGGTGAAGCGGTTGCGATCGAGCAGACCCCGACCGCGGTTAGATCGCGCGGGCGAATTGGCTAGCCGCTTGTGACGCGGCTTGGCGGCGAGCCTTCCGTTGCCGTGAGCGCCGGAGCGAGCGCCGTTCGGTCTCGGTGAGACCGCCCCAGACGCCGTACTCAAGGCGAGCGGTGAGCGCGAACTCCAGGCATTGGGACCGCACAGGGCAGCCCACGCAGACCCGCTTGGCGGCTCGGACGTCATATCCGCGCCCCTGGATATCGTCGCGCGGGAAAAACACATCGGGGTCTGTGGACCGGCAGGCGGCCTCTTCGTCCCAGTTCATCTGACACCTCCGCAAGGGCCCCCGGCTTTCAGGTCCGGGGGCTTGGACGGACTGAGGACAGATAGGACGCAGCGGGGCGAAGCGCGGTTCCGGAGGAGGGGCCTCCTGATATGACGAAATGCTTAAGTCGTGACAGTTGTCATGTCGTGGGTAGGTCGTTGTAACCGCTAGTCCGCCCGCGCTCAGGACAGGCGGGCGCGGATCTTGTAGTTCTTGCCCTCATCGAGGGGGCGGCCACTACATGAGAACGGTGTGTCACGCTTCCAGCACTTCGACATCCGACCACTGGCGTTGACCATCGATACGTCGACGGCCGCCACCTTCTTTCGGCCAAACGACACCCGGACTGATCCGTCGCCGTGCTTGCCCAGTCGGACGGACCGGTGGTCGATCTTTCCGGACTTGAACTGCACCGTGACCCAAAACCGCGGGTAGAACCGTCGGTCGGGTCCATTGGCGGAGATGCGAACCTGTCCGACGCGGGGAGCGTCGTTGCTTGGCCGGAAGGACACGTAGGCGCTGCTGAGGTGCCGCAGGCCCAATCCCAACCATCCGGTGTCGTCGGAGCGGCGGTCCAACAGGAATGGCACGACGTCGGGTCGCGGGAAACTCTCTCCCTCCTCGTACGCACGACCAGGGCGCAAGTTGTCGCGGGCGAACGCTGCGAACACGTTCGCCAGTGACTTGTCGCGCTGGTTGAGGGCGCGCGCTACCGCTCGCATCGAATACGTCTGGGTGCGCTTGTCGCCCCGCTGTTGGGGGCTGTCGTCCGCGTAACGCCAGATCTGTCGCACGAAACCAGCGCCATAGCGCTCCGACAAGTACTGGAAGAAAGCCCACGAGCCGTACTGGTTGCCGTTGCGGCCGAGGTCGAGCGGATCGAAGTTTCTGCTGAGCGGACCTCGTTTCAGCCACGCCCGGTTCAGGTTGACCGAGTCGAAGACTTGCTCCTCAATCCAGGCCGCCGTGCCTTCCACGAGCCACAAGTCTTCTGCGTGGTCGTAGGCGAATTGGGATGCGTGGAACAACTCGTGTGCCACTGCGGCTCTCCTGCGGTCGAGCTGGCTGGCGCCGTTGTCGAACTGTCCGTCACGGAAGTCGTTGTCGATGACGCTAAAAGCAGAGACATCGCGGTACCGGTAGTTGGAGTTCTTCGAGAGCCTGCTGTCGTCGGACGATGTGTAACCGCTGAGGTCGACGGAACCGGTGTCCGCCAGGTAGATGTCGTACTTGCTGTTGCCGCCGTCGACGGTGGAGCGCGTGTCCGGAAGGGGAGCGCGGAAGTTCAGGTCTTCAACGATGACCTGCCAGCTGGTCGCCGCGGCGCCAAGGGTGTCCTGAGCGTGGCTAAGAGTTGCAGCGCTTGGGCCGTCGTCGGTCCAGTGAACACAGATGGGCAGACTCCCGTGGCACAGAGGTGAGCTGCCTGCTTCCTGGGCGTCCCACTTCATGTTTCTGCCTTGGAACACCCCACCTTCGTCGGGACGGGCCAGCATCACCCCATGACTGGTCTGAAGTCGCGTGTCGAGCCTGTTGTCAGCACCCTTTTCCGGCGGTGCCAATGCCACCTGGGCTGGTGGCTGGTCGGAGTCGTCGCCGGCCGAGATCAACCCCAGGCTGAGAAGTGGAGCGCCCACAAGGAGCGCCGCCGTGCTGACGACGGACGTGATCTGTACTGGGACCCGAGACATAGGCACCAGCATTGTCTTTCCGCAGCGAAGATGTGCCAAACCCGGCGAGGTTCGGACAAACGGGGGATGCGCGCACTACAGGGGGTGAGACCGGTCGTGCTCAGGGTAAGAATCGGTGGCGCTGAGAGCTGTCGTGAAGATTATCTCAGAGAGATCTTCGTCCAGTACGCCTTGTTGTCATCGACGGGAATGCCGCCCCGGCAGGAGTACTGCGTCCACTTGCTGCCACAACGTTTGAACCGATCGCTGGCGTTCACCAGTACCACGGTGGCTGCCACTACGCGTCGACCAAAGGCGATGGTGGTCGCGCCGTCGCCAGAACGTCCCAACCGGATGGCCTTGCTCTGGACCCCGCCGCCGCGGAACTGAACGAGCACCCGCGCCTGGGGACTGGTGGTGCGGCTCGGTCCATCTACTTTGATCAGTGCGCGTGCTGAGTTAGGTGTATTGCGGGTGGGCCGCACGGCGAAGGCTGTGCTGGACAGGTGGTCGAGCCGACGTCCCAGCCAACCCGTTGAACGCTTGGCGGCGGTGAGCTCTCTTCGTGCCACCCGGACAGCTCGATAGTGCGAGCCCTCGGAGTAGTGCTTTTGGGGATAGCGGTTGGCTGCTGCAAAGTTGCCCATCACCGCGTCTGCGTTTTTTCCCTCGGCCTTCAGCGCGCGGGAAATAGCCTGCAGTGAGTAGTCGTCAGGTGCGCCCTGCGTGCCGTCGGCTCGTCGCCAGATTCGATGCACGATGTCGCGGCCGTAACGCTCGGAGAGATACCTGAAGTAGATCCAGGAACCATAGATAGCTATGCCGGAAGCGCGATCGACGGGCTTGCTGGGTTGACGCAGAGGGCTGTTTGCGAGGTATTGCCGGTTGTCGTTGACGTTGTCGTAAATCTCATCTTCGATCCAAGCGGCCGTTGCTTCCATGATCCAGGCATCTTCGGATGCGTCATAGCTGAACTGCACCGCATGGAAGAACTCATGGGCGACTGTCACTTGTAGGTTCTGGAGAGGGGTGTTCGCACGGAACTGCGTCCGGGAGAAGTCGTCGTCGACGACACAGTAGGCCGCGCGATCAGCGAATCGATAGTCACGTTGCCGGGCATTGTCGTCAGGGACGCAATAGCCGTAGATGCCCTTGCTGCCGATGTCACTGAGGTAGAGGTCGAAGTCGTTGTCGTCGTCGATCGAGGAATGAATATCAGGAATCGGTCGACGATAGTTGTACTTGTTGACGACTTTGCGCCACACAAACTTTGCCTCGGCCAGGGTGCGGTCTACCTGGTCGGGCACGTCGTTGTCGTTCCTGTCGGCGTCGCTAGGCGCGTGCTTGCTTGTCTCTGTCCAGTGGACGCAGATCGGTAGGTCGAGCGCGCAGCGCTTGCCGGCCTCAATTCCCGGCCAGGTGGCTCCGAGCTGATTGTCGACACCGGTGGTGCCGCCGTTGGGTCGCGCCAGAATGGCCTCAGCTGCCCGGCGGTCTGCTCCCCGGAGTCGGTCCACACGAAGCGCAAGGTCGCGCAAGGTCAACGTGACATCAAGTTCTTCGGTGGTGCCTTCGGTGAGGGACTGGGCACGCTTGAGCGCGACTTTCGCCGACGGGATTGCTGCCGAGGTTGGCGCGAACGAATGATCGCCCGAGGGCTTAGCCTCCTCCGCTTCGGCTGGTGCCAGGGCACTCGGCGCTACGGCTGCGCTCAGCGCCAAGGCGAGCAGGGTGACCAGGATGCGCAACGGACGTGACGGGGTCGCAGTGCGAGTGCCCAACTGAGGTGACATGAATTCCCGAGACTTGGGATGAACGGTGGTGCTACAGGATACGCGCAGGTTCGTCCCAACGCGGGGACGTGGTGCGCGGCGGGTAGAGCGCGCCGCGGTACACGATCAGGCGGGGGATTGCGGAGAGAACAGAGTGAGCCAAGGCGTTCTGCAGGTCGTCGATGCTGCGCGGCTGGTCAATCTCGAGGCCAAACGCTTGGGCCAGCGATGACCATCGAGGTCCGACCAGGTCGACCCCTCGTTCGGGATGCCCAGCCTGCTCTTGGTCAAACCGCAGCATCCCGTAGCCCCGGTCGTCGACCACTAAAAGGGTGAGCGGCAGTTGGTGCTGTTCGACCGTGGCCAGTTCTCCGAGTGCCATCGCCAGACCCCCGTCACCAACAACGGCAAGGGTTGGCATGCCGGCGGCTGCTGCACCGATGGCGGCGGGCAGGCCATACCCCAACGTTCCCCACCCAACGGGATAGAGGAGCCGGCGGGGATGCTCGGCCTTGGCATAGCCCCCCACCCAGTAGCCCGCGACTGACATGTCGCACACCCGGACGTGGTCAGTAGGGAGAGCAGCATCGATGGCATCGACGAGCGCTATTGCTTCTCGTGGTTGGGGATCCGCATAGATCGTGCGTCGTACGTCATCGCGAACGCGAAATGGTGCGTCAGCCCATGGTTCTCGCGAACGCAGCCGAATGGTCAGCGCATCGAGCGCGAGCGATGCGTCAGAGATAACCGTGACGTCCGGGTCGTAGTTGCCGCTTGGCGCAACGTTGATATCAATCACTTGACGCGGTCGGGGCAGCGACCAGTTTGCGGTAGTCATGCCGTCGAGCGCCGAGCCGATGCTCACTAATAAGTCCGCCTCGGCAAGCAGCTCGCGGACCAAAGGTTCGTGCGGTGGTGCGTCCACCAGGAGTGGGTGCCCGGTGGGGAGAATCCCTCGCCCGGCAAAGGTGCACAGCGCAGGAGCGCCGATGCGCCACGTTAAGGCGTCGATGCCCTGCGCCGCGCCAGAGGCGACCGCGCCACCGCCCACCCAGATGACTGGCCGCGAGCAACCATTGAGCATGTCCGCTGCACGAGAAATGTCGAACCCGTCGGGATGGGGGGGCACGGTGTTTGCGGGTAGTGGAAGGGCGGCGCAGGGTTGCGCCAAGACGTCGGCGGGCACTCCGAGGTAGACCGGTCCACGCGGGAACGTCATCGCATCGGAGATCGCTGCCGCAACGGCGTCCGGAAGTTCTGCGACCGACTTTGGCTGGTAGACAGCCTTAGTCAAGGTCCGAAACCATGAGCCTGGGTCGGCGCTCTCGTGCAGCAGTCCGCGTGGGTTTGTGCGGTTGCGCAACTTCTCCGGGACGTCACTGGCAATGACGAGCACCGGAACTCCGCTGGTGTAGGCCTCTCCGACGGCAGCCAAGGTGTTGGCCGCACCTGGGCCGCTGGTGACGAGTGCGACCCCGAGCCCTCCAGTTGTGCGCGCCAACCCGTCCGCCGCGTACACCGTCGTTTGTTCGTGTCGGACACCAACAATCGCTATCCCAGACTCATGGCGATCATGTGAGTCGAGTGACCGCCAGAACGGCAAGTTGTGCACACCGGGGAGCCCAAACGCGATCTGCACCCCGACGCCGGCCAATGTGTGCAGGATCTGGTCCGCCGCGGTAGTGCTCGGCAGCGAACGGCTGGTGGGGCGGGCATCGGTTGGCACCCTCGCATCGTGGCACAGCGCGGCGACGTCGACACGTGGCAAGGTGAGCACCATGGCTACCAAATTCGTGAAGGTGAATCCGGCTGACGCCACAGACGTGGTGTGGGAGGGCGAACTCGGTGACGCTGCCGACTTCGTGTCAGCCACCGCGATCGCCCGGGTTGCGCAGCGAGGCTGGAGTAACGTCCCCGCCCCCGTTCGCGGACGCGTCATCGCGCAAGTTGGCCGTCTGGTCGAAGCCAACAAGCAATCGCTGGCCGAACTCATCACACGCGAGATCGGCAAACCCATCGGTGAGGCTTTGGGCGAGGTACAAGAAGTGGTCGACACCTGCGACTTCTTCCTCGGCGAAGGACGGCGGCTTTACGGCCAAACCGTCCCGAGCGAGATGCCCGACAAGCAGCTGTTCACCTTTCGCGCCCCGGTGGGCGTTGTCACGGTCATCACCGCAGGCAACTTCCCGTCTGCTGTGCCCGCCTGGTACGTCGTACCCGCTCTCCTGTGCGGAAACGCGGTCGTGTGGAAGCCAGCTGAGACGGCGAACGCGGTAGGCGAGGCGCTGGTCGCCCTTTTCCACGCTGGTGGCGTTCCGACAGAGGTACTGCAGCTGGTGCAACTTGACGGCCCGACGACAGAGGAGGGGCTGACGCTATCGCTGGACGCTGGCACCGTCGACAAGGTCGGATTCACTGGATCTACTGAGGTGGGCCGCAGAATCGGTGCGCTGTGTGGCCAACATCTGCAGTCCCCTTGCCTGGAGCTCGGCGGCAAGAATCCGATGGTGGTGATGCCAGACGCACAACTAGATCTGGCCGTCGAGGGAGCGCTCTTCAGTGGCTACGGCACGGCTGGCCAAAGGTGTACCTCGCTCGGCACGGTCTGGGTGCATCGCAGCGTCTACGACCAGTTCAAGGCGCAGTTTGTCCGTGCACTTGAGTCCGCATCGATTGGTGACCCGCTGGCTGACGTCCTGTACGGCCCAATGATTGATGACCGGTTCTTGCAGCGCTTTCTGGGCTGGCTCGAACTGGTGGAGGAACATCACACCCTTCATGGTTCGACTGGCACCGGACAGATCACGTCTGCCAACCCACGCTCGAACTTTGTGGGCGACCCCGACGCTGGGCTTTACGCGCACCCGACACTCGTCGACGGCGTGACCCCGTCAGATGCCCTCTACGCGACGGAAACGTTTGGCCCACTTGTCGGCATGGGTGTGTTCGACGACCTGGGGGAGGCCATTGAGTTGGCCAATGGACATGGCTATGGGCTGTCAGCTTCCATTTACACAACGAGTCCCCAGTCGGTGTGGCGATTCCGTGAAGCGTGCTCCGCGGGAATGTTGAGCGTGAACAACTCCACGTCCGGAGCGGAAGCGCACCTGCCCTTCGGTGGAAACCGCAAGAGCGGAAACGGCTCGCGGCAAAGTGGCATCTGGGTGCTCGACCAGTTCACCCGGTGGCAGTCGATGAACTGGGACTACAGCGGGCGACTTCAGAAGGCACAAATGGATACCGCCGAACTGCCCTGGAACCCGGGCTTTCGGCTATCCGCGCCTGTCGGCGGCTAGCGGCGCGGGTTACGGTAGTTCGATGGACAAGGCGCGCGAGGCATTGCTGGCGAAGAAGGCTGAGGTTGAAGCCGAACTTGCCGCGCTCTCTGCCCCAGCCGAAGACACCGGCGGCATCTCGTTCGGCAAGCGGGTAGGCGATGGCACCAGCATCGCGGTCGAGCGCATCACCCAAGTTGCAGCGCACGACGGGCTGCAAGAAGTTCTTGCCGACGTTAACCGTGCTCTGGTGAAGCTTGATGAAGGTACCTACGGCGTCTGCGACTCGTGCGGGGAAGCGATAGTGAAAGGTCGTCTCGAAGTGCGGCCCTGGTCGACGCGCTGCGTCAACTGTTCGTAGTTGGCATGTCGTTGTTTTGGCGGGCTTTGCGCAAGGCTGCCCCGGTGGGCCTGGCAAGCGGAACGTTGTACTTCATCGTTATCGGGGCGTTGACTTTCTTTACCTCCGTCTTGGTCAATCAGCAGGTGACGTTGTTGTGGTTTGTGCTCTTCATCGGTGCGGGCGCCGGCATCGGGTTAGCACTGGGCGTGATCTGCGCCGCGTCGATGTCAGTCTTCCTGCCCCGTATCGATCGAAGCGCGTCAACGGCAATACGACGGTCGCGCATTGTCGGTGGAGTTGCATGCGGGGTTCCCGTGTTCGCGTTAACGCTAGTCGAGCAAGTCACCGGGTGGGTTGGGGTCTTGGCTCCCGAGTTCACCACGGTCGTGGTGATCCCGACCGCAGTCGCAGCGCTTGCTGGCGCGGCTGCTGCACCCGACCTGTTAAACCTGCCGCGGCCTGGCGATCCGCGGCCGCGGTCGTAATTCTTAGCCGAAACGTCCCGAGATGTAGGCCTCAGTGCGCGAGTCGGCGGGCGTGGTGAAGATGTTCTTCGTCCAGTCCATCTCAACAAGACGGCCGTGGCGCACGCCGTCGTCATCAACTTCGGCGGTAAAGAAGGCGGTGCGGTCGGAAACGCGAGCAGCCTGCTGCATGTTGTGGGTCACGATGATGATGGTGTAGTCGTTGGCGAGGGCTTGCATCAGATCTTCGATCTTTGATGTCGCGATTGGGTCGAGAGAGGCGCAGGGCTCGTCCATGAGGATGACGTCGGGTTGCACAGCGATGCAACGAGCGATGCACAGGCGCTGCTGCTGACCACCGGAGAGGGCCAGCGCACTTTGCTTCAGTTTGTCCTTGACCTCATCCCAAAGCGCTGCCTTAGTGAGCGCCTCCTCGACGATGTCGTCCATCGAATCGACTTTCCAGCCATTGACTTTGGGGCCGTACGCGATGTTGTCGTAGATGCTCTTGGGAAATGGGTTCGGCTTTTGAAACACCATGCCAACGCGGCGTCGCACCTCGATGGTGTCGACCTCGTCGGCGTACATGTTTTGACCGTGATAGGTGACGGTGCCCTTGATCCGCGCACCGGGGATGAGGTCGTTCATGCGGTTGAAGCAGCGCAGCACCGTCGACTTGCCGCACCCAGAGGGGCCGATCATGGCGGTAATCATGTTGTGGCCGAAAAGCATGTCAACGCCGCGGACTGCTTCGTAGTCGCCGTAGTAAACGGAGAGGTCAGTTGTTTCGATGACAGGTGCGAAAGTGCGCTCATCTTCTTCGGTGTGAGTGGCCTGGGGAATGGGCACCGAACTGTGCACGGTGTCGCGTGATGATGAGTCGGTCATAACTCCTGCTGTCGGGTTGATCCTGACGACCGGGGAGGGCCCCTGACCGTTCACGGTAGCGGCCTTTTCGAGTGGATGAGGGGTCTGGGCGCTCACTGCTACCACCGCTTCTGGGTCTTGTTTCGGATGTAGATCGCGACCGAGTTCATCGCGAGCAGGATGATGAGCAGCACCACGCTGGCGGCGGCGGCAAGTACTTGGTACTCAGAACGTGCCTCCGAGGTCCAGCCATAGATCTGCACGGGCAGGGTGGTGAAGTCGCTGAGCAAACCATCCGGGTTGAACCGGACGAACGACACTCCCAGCATCAGCAGTGGCGCGGCTTCTCCGATGGCACGCGAGAGCGCCAAGATGGCCCCGGTTGAGATCCCGGGGATAGCTGCGGGCAGCACCTGGCGCCAGATCGTCTGCCACTTGGTAGCACCAAGCGCGAGCGAGCCAGCTCGGATCGACTGTGGGACGGCGCGTATCGCTTCGCGGCTGGCAATGACGACGACCGGGAGCACCAGCAGGGCCAACGTCAGCGAGCCGGTCAGCACCGTAGGCCCGAATCCAAGACCCCGTGAGATGAACGCCAGGCCAAGAATGCCGAAGACGATGGAGGGCACTGCCGCCAGGTTGAGCAGGTTGATTTCAATCAACCGGTTCCACCAGCGCGCAGAATTGCCGTACTCCTCGAGATAGATAGCCGACAAAATGCCGACCGGGAGCGACCACAGGGCGGTGAAGAACATGATCCAGAGCGTGCCCATGATTGCGGACTGTGCGCCGGCAGTGTCCGGGCTGATCGACGATGGCATCTCGGTGAACAACCGGCTGTCGAGCCGGGGCCACCCCTTGAGGACGACGTAGGTAAGCAGCACGACAAGGGTGACCAAGCCAACTCCGAGGCAAGCCATCAGCATCCAGCGGAAGAGCCGCTCGCGAATGGGCTCGCCGGTCTTGCCCAGGAGGTTGAGTTCGGGAGGCGCTTCAGGTGCCGGGGGTGGCGCGAGGGTGGTCACTCGTACACCTCCCGGTATTTACGCACCAAGCGAATGCTGACCATGTTCATCAGGAACGTAAAGACAAACAGCAGCGCACCGACGGCGAAGATGGTTTTGTAGATGGTGGTACCCGTTGAGATGTCGCCACCGGCTGTTTGTGCGATGAACGCGGTCATGGTTTGGTGAAACTCAAGGGGGTTCCACGACATGTTGGGTATCGCGCCACCGGCCATCGCGACAATCATGGTTTCGCCGATAGCGCGCGAGATGCCGAGAATGAAAGCTGCTGAGATTCCGGACAGGGCCGCCGGCACGACGACACGTGTGGACACCTGACGTTTGTTGCTGCCGAGCGCGAACGCACCTTGCCGCAAGCCGTTGGGAACCGCGGCCATGGCGTCCTCAGACAGCGAGGCCACCGTCGGGATAATCATTACGCCCATCACCAAACCGGCTGACAAGGTATTGAAGATTGTCGGGACATCACCGCCTCCGGGTATCAGCCACCGAAGGAACGGAGTAACCAACGTCAGCGCGAAGAAACCGTAAATAACGGTGGGAATCCCGGCCAGCACTTCCAACATGGGCTTGAGTACTCGCCGCAGGCGATCGCCGGCGTACTCGGAGAGGTAGATGGCGGATCCCAGCCCGAGGGGGAGCGCCACGATTGAGGCAATCAACGTGGTGAGCAAGGTGCCGACGACAAGGGGCAGCACGCCGAACTCGGGGTTAGCGAAGGTGGGTGACCACTCGGTCCCGGTGAGGAACTGCCCAATGGGTACTTCGTTGAAGAATTCAGCGGCAGGGACGAACAACGAGACGACGATGCCCAGCGTGGTGGCGACCGAGACCAGCGCTGCCGTCAGCAGGATCGCAAAAATCACCTTCTCGCCAAAGCGGGAACGCTGCTGCCGCAAGAACCCAGGGGTCCCCGCGGCAGCAGCGCGCTTGTCGACGTTGATGCTCATCGGCGGTTAGGAGGCTCCCGCTGCGGACTGGAAGTCGGCGAGCTCGGAGTCGAGCGTACTGACCTGTTCTTCGTTCAGTGGGATGAACTGTGCCGCCTCGGCGATTTCAGCGTTGTTGGTAACGAAGAACTCGATGAAGGCAACCAATGCATCGTTTTCTTGGCCACGGGTGACCGATGGGTAGATGAAGAGTGGTCGAGCCAGCGGCGTGTACGAGCCGTCCTGGGCGGTCTCTGCGCTGGGTGCCACGCATCCGTTGCCGTTGTCGATCTCAACAGCGGTGAGTGTGTCGGCATTCTGTTCGTAGTACGAGAAACCGAAGTAGCCCATGCCGCCGGTGCTGCCCTGTACACCCTGGATGGTGTTGTTGTCGTTCTCACTGGGGCTGTAGTCAGTGCGGCTGAGGCCCTCTTCACCATTGATGGCCTCGGTGAAGTAGTCGAACGTGCCGGAGTCGGTGCCGGCTCCGAAGAGCACGAGCTCTTCGTCAGGGAAGCTGGGGTCAACTTGGTTCCAGTTGGTGACTTTGCCCTCTGACTTCGGGTCCCAAACGGTGTTCAGCTGCTCCACCGTCAAGCATGTGGCCCAGGTGTTCTCCTTGTTGACGACGACCGTTAGTGCATCGTTGGCAACCACCAGCTCTTGGTACTCGATGCTGTTCTCTTCGCAGATCGCTGCTTCGTCTTCCTCGATCGGCCGAGACGCATCGTTGATGTCGGTCTCACCCGCGCAGAACTTCTCAAAGCCGCCACCGGTACCGGACTCGCCTACCGTGATCTGAACCCCAGAGTTTTCGTCGGTGAACAGTTCTTCGGCAACTTCGGACATCGGGCCGACGGTGCTGGAGCCGTCGATGGCAATCGTGCCGCTGACACCGTCTCCGCCATCGGAGCCACCGTCGTTGTTGTTGCCCCCGCAGGCAGTCAGCGCAAGTGCCAGGGCCGCGACCGAGGCCGCCGGGACGATGACCCGGCGTATGGAAATGCGGTTCACAGGAGTGGACCTTCCTATTGGTTAACGTCTGTCGCGGGTGACGCTAGGGATGTCAGGCGAACTGTTGGTGGGCCATTGGTGAACGCAGCATGGAGCGCCGGTGCCGAGTCTGGAAAGACTTTCTGTCCTGTGGGCAACATCAAAGTGAACGCCAGGTAAACACCCCTCTGCCCCTCCCCCTCCCCCTCCCCCTCCCCACCCCCACACTCAAATCCAGCGAGAAGGACGCCCTCATCACTCCCCGCGTACCAAATTCCGCCCTCTCGATTCGAGCAGTTTTTGATCAGTAGCTGACAGGGTGGAAAAAGGTACGGATAGCGAGATGAAGGCGTCCTTCTCGCGGATTCTGAGAGGGGGTTGAGAGGGGGTTAGAGGGTGTGGTGTTCCAGGGCGGCGATGGTGTTGCGCGGGCCGTCCGGGCGAGGGTGCAGCACGATCATCGAGCCCACCGGCACGGTGTCGTGTGGCCCAGTGAGCGTGGAACCCACGAGCAGGTGATCAATCAAACCGGGCAAGTAGGGGCGATGACCGCACAAAACGGTGGGTTGTTCCGAGCGCACCGAGTCGGCGAGCAGGCCAGCGGCTCGTTCGTTTCCGGCGGCCGGAGCTTCGTCATACGCCGCTTCGGTGAGCGCCGGCTCATGAACGACGGGCAACCCGGCGTGCTCGGCGTACGGCGTCACCGACTGCACACATCGACGTGCTGCAGAGGTGTGAATCCGCTGAACACCGTATGCGGCAATCCGCTCGACAAGGCTGTCTGACTGCTCGACCCCGAGGGTGTCGAGCGGCCGTTCGGTATCGGCCCCCGGCCACGCGGAACGCTTAACCGCATGGCCGTGGCGCAGCACAACGAAGGGGGTGGATGCGGCGTCGCGAGCCATCTTTATCAGGTCTTTGTCGAGTGGATGGGTGGCACACTGGGCTGCCTCCTCAATCGGCAGCCAGGCAATTTCGTCTACCTCGGCGTTCGGTGTGAATCCCTTATCGACGACGACGCTGGCGCGCCAGTAGTAGACAACTTTGGGTATGTCACCCACCGTGTACTCGCGATGCGGCAGCGGCTGTTGCAGCCGAACACGCACGCCGGCTTCCTCCTCCACTTCGCGAACGGCTGTCAGCGTGACGTGCTCGCCAGGATCTTGCTTGCCCTTGGGGAGGGACCAATCGTCGTACTTTGGCCGGTGAACGAGCAGAACGTGGGTGGATCCTTCAATGTCACGCGTCACTAGGCACCCAGACGCAACGATTGTCTGGCTCACTTGCCGTCGTTGCCCTTCAACCACTTGCGCCATTCAGTGTGGGAGATGTGCGGCCACGCCTCGACAAACTGATGCCTGATCGCGGTGGTTTGCTGACGTTGCGATGCATAGAGTGCGCCGAGCGCAAAGGCGGCGCGGGCGCCTGTCTGCTTGGTCACCAGCGCGGCGACAGTCTCAGCGGCTACCGCGCAGTCTTGGTGCTCACCTAAGAGCTCGGTGACAGTTTCCAGTTGTTTAGCGAGCTTCTTGGCCGGTGTTCCGAAGACTGGGACGCAGGCTTCCACTGCGTAACGGGCTTTCTTCGCGGTCTTGCGCGTCTCGTGCCAGTGGTCGTCGTGTCCCTGCAGTTCGTCGTGCAGCATGCCTGCCTCGCGTGCCAGTTTCTTCCATCGCTTACTCACCAGAGGCGGCAACACTCGACTGGCGGGCTCGTCCGCCAGTGGCGTCAGCGGCGGAGACGTTGCCGCGGAAACTAGTGCGTCAAGCAGCGTCAAGTAGCGGTCGGATTGAAGGGTGGCAGCGATCTGGTCCTTGGCCACGAGTAGTTCAGCCTCGAGGTGGTCTTGCACAGCGACAAAAGCGGCAGCTCGATCCAACTCGCCGGGCAAAGCACGAATGGCAGCAAAGAGGCGCTCCTCTAAGACTTCCCGATCGCGGGCGGCACTGAGGACGCCGGCGATCCAACCGAGTTCTCCGCGGTTGTGCCGGGCCCAGTCTTCGTCCAAAAGCGGCCCGAAGGCCTGCATCCCGCTACGAAGGCGTCGGGCGGCGACGCGAAACTGATGCACGGAGTCGGGAAGTCCTTGACGCACCCGTACGTCTTGGGCAATAAGGGCGCTGACGTGGGTACGGATGTGCGCGCTGACCGCAAGGCCGGCGGTGTCCTTTGGGCGGGCGCGTTCGGGTGCGGGCACCACTGGCCCGAGCGGCTCGTCGCCAGCGACGGTGCGAACGCCCTTTGACTTGCCCGCGGACGGAGAGGCGCCTGCATCCCGCAACATCTCGACGACAAGTGGCTGCAACTCTGACGCTTCCAAAACTTCAACCTCAACTTCACGGTACTTAAGCCCGGTCAGGGGGCCGTCGGTAATCGCTACTTTGTCGTCGACGACTTCCAGGCATAACGGGCCCTCACGATCGAAGACGAGATACGGCGTGCGACGAGTGCGCTGCTTTCCGCGAACCACCAACGGAGCCCCTCGGGTGAAGCCAAGGACGAGTTCCTCGATTGGGCGAGGCACTGTGTTCGCGCGACCTGCATTAAGCGGCAACTGCACTTCGTCCCGGGCATTGTTGATCCCGGTAGGGAGCTTGAGATGCCATCCTTCGTCTGCGCCGCCAGTGCGCCGTCGCAGCGTGACCCCGAATCGGGCTAACCGCAAGTCGTCGGTGTCGAAATAAGTGGCAGCAAGGTTGACCACCTGCTGCAGCTCAACGCGTCCGCCGGTGAGCGAGAAGTCGGGCATGGCAAACGTGTCGTCGACACTGAACTTCGCCTCGACCTCGCGGTACGTGGTGGGCTGCTCCACGGGTTCAATGTTCCTCGAGGGAGTAGCGGTGTCGTCCACGTTGGCTGCGTTCGTACCCGGTCAGCCCAACGCCGTACGCCGAGCGGCGCGCTTGCGCTGGATCAGCCGAGCCTGGAGGTCGGTGAGGGGTGAGCCGTTGGCATCCTTGTCGACCCGCTTCCACTCGCCGTCCTGCTGGAGGTGCCACGATGAGATCGTGTCGTCGAACCCGAGTTCGATGAGTTCGGTGAGAGAACCGATGTGTTCTTCACCGGTGATGCGAACCAGCGCCTCCACGCGACGGTCGAGGTTGCGGTGCATGAGGTCGGCACTGCCGATCCAAGCTTCGGGGGTACCGCCAGCGGCGAACCAGTAGATGCGCGAATGCTCAAGGAAGCGTCCGAGGATGCTGCGCACGCGAATGTTCTCTGACAGCCCCTCGACGCCAACCTTGATGGCGCAGATGCCGCGGACGAGCACGTCAACTTTTACGCCGGCGCACGACGCGCGGTACAACGCATCGATAGTTGCCTCGTCGACGATTGAGTTCACCTTGAACCGCACGCCCGCGGGTTTACCTTCGCGGTGGTTCTTGATCTCCTTGTCGATACGCTCGATCAGCCCGTTGCGCACAGAGTGGGGCGCGACCAGGAGTCGTTCGTAGTCGGTGTTCAGTGAGTATCCAGTCAACACATTGAACAACTTTGAGACGTCTTCGCCAACGTCGGAATTGCTCGTCAGTAGCCCCAAGTCTTCGTACATCCGCGCCGTCTTGGGGTGGTAGTTGCCGGTGCCGATGTGTGTATACCGACGCAGCAGACCGTCTTCGTCTTGTCGGACCACCATGCTGAGCTTGCTGTGCGTTTTCAGCCCAACAACGCCGTAAACAACGTGACAGCCAGCCTGCTCGAGCTTGCGGGCCCAAGAGATATTGGCTTGTTCGTCGAAGCGCGCCTTGATTTCAACGAGCACCAGCACTTGCTTGCCCTCTTCGGCCGCATTGACCAGCGCGTGCACGATCGGCGAGTCACCACTGGTGCGATACAGCGTCTGCTTAATCGCGAGCACGTTCGGGTCTTCGGCGGCTTCCTCGAGGAATGCCTGCACACTTGTGTTGAACGAGTCGTACGGGTGATGAAGCAACACGTCTCGCTGGCGCATCACCTCGAGGACGGCGGGAGCGTCGCTGGTCTCGACTTCACTCAATTCGATACTGGTCATGGGGACGAAGGGTGGGTACAGCAACTCCTCACGGTCGAGAGCGGCGAGGCGGAACAGGCCGGTGAGGTCGAGTGGCCCGGGAAGCATCACGACCTCTGCGCGATGAATGTCGAGCTCTTCGACGAGCAGATCGAGGACGTGCGGGTCGATGGATTCTTCAACCTCAAGACGCACCGGCGGACCGAAGCGACGACGAGTCAACTCGCGCTCAAGGGCCTTCAGCAGGTTTTCAGCCTCATCTTCTTCAACCTCGACGTCTTCGTTGCGCGTGACGCGAAAGGTGTGGTGTTGCAAAACGTCCATGCCAGGGAAGAGGCTGTCGAGATGCGCGGCGATGACGTCTTCGAGGGGTACGAACCGTTCGTCCTCAAGCGGAACAAAGCGGGGAAGGGTAGGTGGCACCTTGACTCGGGCAAAGTGCTCGGCCCCCGTCGTGGGATTGCGAACGACGACCGCGAGGTTGAGCGAAAGGCCAGAGATGTACGGAAACGGGTGAGCTGGATCGACGGCCAATGGAGTTAGCACAGCAAAGATGCGATCGCTGAACATCGTCGACATCGACTTGCGTTCGTCGCTGTCGAGATCGCGCCAACGAACAATCTCGATGCCATTCTCGCGGAGCACCGGGACAAGGTCTTTGAATGCCTGCGCGTGACCGGCCATCAACGAGCGCGTGCGCTCGCCCACATGCTTCATCACTTCGCGCGGGGTGTAGCCACTGGCCGCCCGAACGGCAATTCCAGCGGCAATGCGGCGCTTCAGACCTGCCACGCGCACCATGTAGAACTCGTCGAGGTTACTGGCGAAAATCGCCAAGAACTTGGCGCGCTCCAAGGGCGGCACGGTGGGGTCTTCCGCGAGTTCGAGCACGCGCTGGTTAAACGCCAGCCAGGACAGCTCCCGGTCGGAGAAGCGGTCAGGTGGGAGCGGCTGATCGACGTCCTCAGCAGACACCGAATCGACGGCGGCAGCGGTGGTCAAAGGCACTCCTCAGGCGGGGAAGGTACCCCCATGGTGTCACCTGAAGGTGAACAACGCACCGCTCGCACGAAATGGGTGCCCGGGCGGCTAGGCAGAGGTCAGATCGGGGGACCCGAACATCACGTCGGTGTCCCAGTGGGTGAAGCCCAGCCGTTCATAGACAGCGATGGCGGCCCGGTTGTCCGCCTCGACGTAAAGCATGACCTCAGTGAGCCCCAGCGAACGTAGGTGAGCCAGGCCTAAGAGGGTCAGCGCTCGCCCCAGGCCGCGCCCCTGCTCCGCAGGGTCTACGCCGAGAACGTAGACCTCGCCGATCGGGTCATGGCCGTGGGTGTCGTGCTCATGCGGGCCGTGTTCGTCGTGAGCATGAGCATGTGGCTGCCCTCCGTGCACTTTGGTCCAGTGAAAGCCGACGAGGTGAGGTGTCGGCTCAGCTCGTTCCGCCAAGAAGAATCCCGCTGGATCAAACCAAGGTTCCGCCATCCGCCGATGCAAATCTTCGAGCGTCATGGTCCCTTGTTCGGGGTGGTGAACGAAGGCGGCGCGGTTGAGCGTGACCCACGCTTCGTCGTCCTGGCCGGGTACGAACGTGCGGCACGTGACACCGTCCGGTACGGCGGCGACGGGCATTGGTGCGAACAGCGAGCGTCGCATCTGCCATAGCTCACGCGTCACGGTGAAGCCGAGGCTGGCAGAGAGTCGAGCGGCCGCTGCGTGGTCGCCATGGGCCCACAGGCGCAGCCGTCCATCGGGCGTCTCCTGCTGCATGGCCTGTACCAGGGCCTTGCCGACGCCCATGCGGCGCCACGCGGGGTCGACAACAAGCTCTGAGCTCGAGCCGGCAACGACGTCGGTCGTATCGAGGTGGGCGTAGCCAGCGAGATGCGGACGGTCTCCCTTTCCCTCGCCGTAGAGCAAGAAATGGCGTACGCCTGCGTCACCGCCGTAGCGGAGGTGGAGAGAAACGTGTTCGGAGAGCGGCCGTACACCATCGGTTTCGGTGGCCCGTTCCACCAGAAGAGTCACGGCGGCTGTCTCGTCGGCATCGAGTCGATGCAGCACCTCAAGGTGGAATTCGCTCGCTGGCTGACTGCTCACGCCCTGACCCTAGCCACACCCCTACCGACCGAGAAGGCGGAATTTGGTACGTCAGGAGTGATGAAGGCGTCCTTCTCGCGGGTTTTCTGAGGGTGCGGGGGGTGGGGGTGGCGTTGGGGTTGGGGGTGGGGTCGGGGGTGGGGTTGGGGTTGGTACTGGGGTTGGGGTTGAGGTGGGGGTGACGAAGCGGTAGCCGACGTTTCGCACGGTGCCGATCAGCTGCTCGTACTCGCCGCCGAGTTTGGCGCGCAACCGACGCACGTGAACGTCGACGGTGCGCGTGCCACCGAAGTAGTCGTAGCCCCACACTTCTTGCAGCAACTGCCCGCGGGTAAACACCCGTCCCGGATGTTGCGCAAGAAACTTCAGCAATTCGAACTCTTTGTAGGTGAGGTCGAGCACGCGTCCGCGCAGCTTCGCCATATAGGTAGCTTCATCAATCATCAGGTCGCCGTTGCGAATCACCGGATCGGCGTCGGCCTCTTCAACAACTGCGAGGCGCTCGGTCGCCAGCCGCAGGCGTGCCTCTACTTCCGCAGGCCCGGCGGTTTCGAGCAGCACGTCGTCAACATTCCACTCTGCGGTAACAGCGGTGAGCCCGCCCTCAGTGACAATCGCAAACACGGGAACGGTGACGCCGGTCGTGCGTATCAGCCGACACAATGAACGCGCTTTGGGCAACTCGCGGCGAGCGTCAACGAGTAGCGCGTCAACCGGCGGGACGTCGAGAAGTGCAGCGCCTTCAGCTGGCGCGATCCGCACGGTGTGGGAGAGCAAACCCAGCGCCGGCAGCACTTCGTCAGAGGGCCCCATGGCAGAGGTCAGTAGCAGCAGTTTGGCCACGGGCGACCTCCCTCGGGTGCGCTCCAACTCGGGCAGATCACCTAAGGGTACCGACTGCTAGGCGAACAGGCCCTCACCGATGTGCTCTCCCGGACCCGCGCCCGGTGGGACGGCATAGATTCCCGAACCCACGTGGCGCAGGTACTCGTTAAGTCCGTCGTCGCGGGCTAGGGCCGTCTGAACAGGGATGAAGTGGGTGCGCGGATCGCGCTGGTAGGCGAGGAAGAACAGGCCCGCGTCGAGTCGGCCTAGGTTGTCGCTGCCGTCGACGAAGTTGTATCCGCGACGCAGCATTCGAGCGCCGTCATGTGACGACGGGTGTGCGAGCTTCACGTGGGATAGCTCAGGGATCAGCGGCTGGTCGTCGTTGCCGGTGAGCGTGAAGTCGGGCTCGGTGAACTCGTCGCCACCAGAAAGTGGTGCCCCCACTCCTTTGGTTCGACCGACGATGTTCTCTTGCTCGCGCAACGACGTGCGATCCCAGGTTTCGATGAGCATGCGAATGCGGCGCGCCACGAGAATGGATCCTCCCGTCAGCCACTCCTGGTCGTCCCCCGACTGCACCCAAACATGCTCGTCAACGAGTTCGGCTTGCTCGACCTTGAGGTTGGCCGTGCCGTCTTTGAAGCCAAAGAGGTTTCGCGGGGTCTGTTGCGCGGTTGACGTCGATGACGTGCGGCCGAACCCCAACTGCGACCAGCGCACCTCCGCAACCCCGAAAGCAAGACGCGCCAAGTTTCGTACGGCATGGACTGCAACTTGCGGGTCGTTGGAGCACGCTTGGACGCAGATGTCGCCATCACTTCGCCCTGGCTCCAAGGTGTCGCCCGGGAAGTGCGGCAGCTCGACCAGCGAGGCCGGCATGCGATCGCCGACGCCGAATCGGTCGACGCCTTCTTTGCTTGTGAAGAAGCTGCGGCCAAAGCCGAACGTGATGGTGAGTCCGGCAGCTGGCAGGTCGAGCGCCTCACCGGTGTCGTCAGGTGGCGCGTCGTAGGGGCCGTTCACCGCGCCATACGCACCAACCTCACGCCCGGTGCACATGCGTTCCGCTGCTGCCGTCCACCGTTGGAGCAGAGCAATGACTTCGTTGCGGCTGTTCGTCCGGAGGTCGAAGGCTACGAAGTGGAGGCGGTCTTGCGCAGGGGTGGTGATACCCGCCTGGTGCTCGCCTCGGAACGGATACACCAGGTCGGCAGCGGACGACGATGCGTCGCTCCCAACGGCGTCGCCGACGACGAAGCCTGCGGCAGCGGTACCGAGCGCAGCTGCCCCAGCGAATCCGAACAAAGCGCGACGAGAGATCCGCTGCGAGGCGGCGGACCCCTCGTCGTCTGGTGCTTCATTCATGTCTTGACCTAGAGAACGACAGTTGCCGTCAGCTGGGAAAGCGGCTCGCCGAGCGCATCAACACCGTCGGCAAGTTCTTGAACCTGCTTGGGCGTTAACTCGTCGTAGAACACGAAGTCGTAGCCGTCGCCGTCTCGATACTGATTCAGCATCCCCTGAACTTCAGTGAACTGCTTGTCGAGCGTCTTTGCCAACTCCGGGTTCTTTTGCTTCACCACGCCTCGCAACTCTTCGTACGCGATGCGCGCACCATCGAGGTTTGCTTGGAAGTCCCACAGGTCGGTGTGCGACCAAAACTCCTCTTCACCGGTGACCTTTCCGGTAGCTACCTCGTCGAGAAGCTCCTTGGCGCCGTTGCCCAACTGGTCGGGGGTGAACTCAAGCTCTTGTACCCGTTCGTTCAGCTCGGCGGTGTCTGCGATCAGGAGGGCAGCCAGGCGGCGGCGCTCTTTCTCGCTGAACTGGGTATATCCGTTCGGCGGCCAGAGGTCTTTCTCAATGGCGTGCCACCCTGTCCACTCTTGGCCCTGCTCAAGATCTGCCTCGCGCAAGTCAAGGCGGGGGTCTAAGTCGCCAAACGACTCGGCGACCGGCTCGATGCGCTCCCATGGCATGCGTGCCGTTGCGTACTGGGCGCGGGCATCGGCGAAGTTACCGCGCACGTAGTCGCGAGCGAACGCGTCTGTGGTGACGACCAGTTGCGCAGCTTGGTCGCGGACGTAGGCGCGGTAGGCGGCGGTCGCGTTGTCTAGTTGTTCGCCTATTGGGCCGGTGGGAGAGACGTCAACGCCGGAGTCGGTCACTACGAAGGGAGAACGAATTCCGTCTCCGACCATTCCCGGCTTGCACGCGGTGAAGTACGAACCTGGGCCAGCCTGTACGACGAGGTCGCGGCTAAGTCCCGGCCCGATGTTTTCCACCTCGCCGATGATGCGCAGGCCATCTTCGCCAAGTAGATAGAACTCGGTCACCTCGTTGCCGGAGTTTGTGACGTCGAACACTAAGTTCCCAGACGGCGCTTCAGCAGCCGAGACGTCACACGCAGAAGCGCTGCTGTCGACAGTGATCGCGCCACCACTCGCGTCAGAGGGCTCGACGTTCTCAGTACACGCCGAGAGCGCGAGAGTGCCTCCCAGTGCGAGGGCGGCACTTGCAGCGATGGACTTGCGAATCATGCGGGGTCTCCAGCCGGGGTGAGTGATGGTTGGGGTACAGCTGGCGACGGCTTTGGCGTGCCGCCGCCTCGAACTTTGAGCAGGAATAACGTCATCGTCGGAATGAGGTAAGCGAGCCACACAATTAGTTCAAGCACAGTGGTAGCCGGTGAGAAGTTGAAGATTCCCTTGAGCAAGGTGCCGTACCAACTCGACGGCGGGATAGTTTCGCTGACGTCGAATGCCAAGGTGTTCAGACCTGGCAAGATGCCTGCCTCTTGCAGATCGTGCACGCCGTAGGCGAGTACACCCGCCGCGACGACGACGAGCCCGGCGCCCGTCCAAGTAAAGAAGGTGCGCAGGTTGAGCCGAAGTGCTCCTCGGTAAATCAACCAGCCCATGACGACCGCCGTCGCGAGCCCCAAGGCTGCGCCGCTCAAGGGAGCAATGCCGCCGCCGTTGGCCTTTACCGCCGACCAAAGGAACAGGGCGGTTTCGAGTCCTTCACGTGCGACAGCAATGAACGCCATCAGGATGAGCGCCCAGGCACCTGCCGAGGCGGCTCGATCGAGGTGGGCGTGCAGTTCGCCCTTCAGATGACGAGCATGCCGCGCCATCCAGAAAATCATCCAGGTGACCAGGGCCACTGCGAGGATCGACATGAAGCCGCCAAACGCTTCTTGCGCTTGGAAGGTCAGCGTGCGAGAGCCAAACGTCAACAAAGCCCCGACGCCGATCGAGAGCCCGAGGGCACCGGCGACGCCGATCCAGACGTAGCGGATGAGCTCGCGGCGCTCTGACTTCACCAGGTAGGCGATGAGGATGCTGATAACCAGCGCGGCTTCCAGCCCTTCCCGCAGCCCGATGAGGTAGTTCGCGAACATTTCACCTCCGACTCGACGTATTAGGTAAGCCTAACCTAATACGTTGGAAGACGAGCTGCCCCTGCCTATCGATCGCCTGGTTAGCCTGCTGGGAGAGATCCGGGAGAGATCTGGGAGAGATAAGGAGATCGATGCCGAGCACGTCCGCCACAACTGGTCCGGTAGCGGAGGCCCCACCTGTACTGGTGCGCTATTGGGCCGGAGCAAAGGCCGCCGCTGGCGTGGCTGAGGAGACGGTGCGGGCTAGCACGCTCGGCGCGTTGTTGGACGCGGTGCAAGCCGACCGTGACGAGCGTTTCGCGAAGGTACTGGCGCTGTGCTCGCTGGTGGTGTCCGAGCAACCGGTGGCGCCCGAGCAGCGGGCCAGCTTTGTGTTGCGCGCGCACGACGTCGTCGACGTACTGCCGCCGTTTGCTGGGGGGAGCCACCCGGCATGATGCGCTGGTGACCACTTCCACTGCCGAGAGCTCGACTGGCCTGTTGCCGGGTCTGCGCCCGCCGTTGCTTGCTGCCGGGTTGGCTGTGGTGTTGGTGGCTGGCGCGTTGGCCGGACCCTCGTATGTCTGGGTGGGGGTGGTCCTCGCGCAGGCGTTGTTGGTGCTCAGTTGGCACCGGGCGTTGGGTGCGTCCGACCCCATTGGCGGAATGGTGGTTGGCGGGGTGCTGATTGTGGCCGTTGACATCGCCGTCGCTGTGGAAGACGGCCCAGTGACGTACGGACCCATCGCCGTGGTGCTTGGCGTGGGATACCTGCTTGCCGTCGTCCAGCAACTGGTGCGGCGTGATGGCCGCGCGGGCCTGACGGCCAGCCTGGCCGCCACCGTTTCGCTCGCCGCGGTCGGTGCGCTCGGCGCGGGGTGGGCGTTGCTGCCGCGCCTGCTTGAGGGGGAGGCAATCACCGTGGTCGCGGCCACCGCGGTGGGTGGTGCAGCGTTTGGTCGGCTATTACCGAGGTCGTGGGGGGCGTTCCTCGGGCCGCTGGTGCTCGGCATTGCCGCGTCGGTACTGGTGGCCCGCGGCTATTCGCGGATTGAGGCACCGCTCGGCTGGTGGATCGGGATCGCCGCCGCAATTCCCGCGAGTATGGCTGGGTTGGTGCAGGTGCGCCTCCCCGTGCAGGTCGCCGGCTGGCCTGCGAGCGCTACCTGGCCGGTGCTGCTCGCTGCGCCGCTGGTGTATCTCGTGGTGCGCTTCGCCTCTTAGCGGGACTCGCCTCTTAGCGGGACTCGGAATGATCGAAGGCCAGCAAGCGCTGCACCCGATATGAATGGGTGGGGTATTGCGGTGCTGCTTGCGGTGCTGGTGGCCGCGAGCGGTTTCGGCATCTGGCGCGCCCGCACCGACGGCCGCCTCACCACCCCCTCCCCCCTCCCCCCAAATCCCCGCGAGAAGGACGCCTTCATCACTCCAGGCGTACCTTTTTCCACCTTCTCGGGGATGTCCGCGGCCGATCTGGGCGTCCGCGCCACCTTGGTGCAGTTCTCCACCACGTTCTGCCAGCCATGTCGGGCCACTCGCAAGATCTTGGACGAGGTGCGCGGCATGGTGGACGGGGTAGCAGTCATTCATATTGACGCGGAGGACAACCTCGACCTCGTGCGGGCGCTGGACGTCCGGCGAACGCCCACGGTCTTTGTGCTGGACGCGCGGGGTGCGGTGGTCAACAAAGCGGTCGGTCAGCCGCGAAAGGCCGACGTCATCGCTGCTCTGGGGGCGCTTTCATGATCGCCACCTCAAACCTTGAGATGACGTCTCACAGTATGGACAGACCATGACAGCATCCGCCGCGTTGCCTACCCTGGCTGACATGACGACCCCACTTACGAAGAGGCGCAGCGTAGATCTGTGCCGGGTCGCCACCTGCCTGTGTTGCATGCACTAACCCCTCGAGTCGGCCGCTAGGTCGAGGCGACGACGTCGCTCGCTCGAGGGGTGCCCCGGGCCTTGCCGTCTTCCCAA